>Ga0185299_10002053_pt1 | contig 33368 bp, 19 predicted proteins | sample PaiPotPPA55metaG_FD_128002 | JGI IMG/M metagenome (GOLD analysis project Ga0185299, IMG submission 128002) | Iron sulfur acid spring bacterial and archeal communities from Banff, Canada, to study Microbial Dark Matter (Phase II) - Paint Pots PPA... ...
TATCACCTGCCGCGATTGGTTTCAGCTCTGCCTCAAGGAAGGCCTGACCGTTTTCCGCGACCATGCGTTTTCGGCCGATATGCGCTCGGCCCCGGTGCGCCGCATCAGCGATGTGCGCACCATGCGGGCCCAACAATTTCCCGAGGACGCGGGGCCGCTCGCGCATAACGTCCGGCCGGACACTTACTTTGAAATCAATAATTTCTACACCGCCACGATCTATGAAAAAGGCGCCGAAATCATCCGCATGCTGAAGGTGCTCATCGGGGACGACGCCTTTCGCAACGGCATGGATCTCTATTTCGAACGCCACGATGGAACGGCGGCGACGATCGAGGATTTCATATCCTGTTTCGCGGAAACGTCGGGGCGGGATTTGGCGCAATTTTCGCGGTGGTACAACCAAGCGGGTACGCCTCTCGTCGAAGCCACGGCGTCGTACGACGAAGCAGCGAAAACCTTCACGCTCGATTTTTCCCAATCCTGCAAGCCAACCCCCGGGCAGGACAAGAAGGAGCCCTTTGTCATTCCAATCGCACTCGGTCTCGTCGCTCCGGGCCGGGGCGACATCGAACTGCGCACCGGCGGCCACGACGGGGCAAGCGCGGCGGAGCTGTCGCGCGGGGTGATCGAGCTCGCAACCACGCGGCGACGCGTCACCTTTTGCGACGTGCCAAGCCGCCCGGTTGCGTCCCTGCTGAGGGGGTTCTCGGCGCCGGTCCGGCTCGATACCGCGACAAGCGAGGCCGATCTGATTGCGCTTATTTCGCATGACAGCGACGGTTTTAATCGCTGGCAAGCGGCGCAGACCTATGCCGCCCGCCTGCTCCTGCGCTCGGTCGCACGGATTCGAGCCGGAGAGGTGCCAGATCGGGACAAGGAGTTTGGCGCCGCGATCGCCGCCGTCATCGAGAAAAGCGCCGATCCGGCTTTCACCGCGCAGGCAATTGCCCTGCCGGCCGAGGCCGACATCGCCCGCGAGATCGGCGAGGATGTCGATCCGGACGCGATCCATCTCGCTCGCGAAGCTCTGCGCAAGGATATCGGACAAGACGCCAAGCAAATATTGCTCGCGACCTACGCGCGGCTAGCCCCGGACGGACCTTATTCACCGGACGCCTCTGCCGCGGGGCGTCGGGCTTTGCGCAATGCCGCGCTCGATCTTCTCGCCGCCGGTGACAAGATCGAGGGTGCGCTGCTCGCCACACGCCAGCTCGCGGGCGCTACCACCATGACGGATGAGATCGCCGCGCTCGGCGTGCTCGTGCATATCCCCGGGGAAGAACGCGAAACCGCGCTCGAGGCCTTCTACCGCGCCCATGCAGGCGAACCGCTCGTCATCGACAAATGGTTTACCCTGCAGGCGACGATCCCCGAAAGAGGCGCGCTCGACCGGGTGAAAACCCTTATGCAACACAAGGCTTTCTCATTTAACAACCCGAACCGGATGCGCTCGCTCGTCGGCTCCTTCGCCGCCATGAATCCGACCCAGTTCAACGCGGAAGACGGCAGCGGCTACGATTTTATCGCGGGAATTGTCCTCGACCTCGACGCCAAAAATCCGCAGGTCGCGGCGCGTCTGCTCTCGGCCTTCAAGAGCTGGCGGACGATCGAACCCAAACGGCGAGCTCTCGCTAAGGCGGCGCTGCGCCACGTAGCCGGCGCGCCCGGACTCTCTCCCGATGTCAAGGACATCGCGGAACGCTCGCTCGCTTGACCATCTCGCCACAACGCTTGAGGATCCACCATGCCAGAGGCGCTCTGGACTGCCGTAGATGAATATATCACGCAGATGCTGGTGCCGCCCGACCCGGTGTTGGACGCGGCGCTGGCAGCGAGCGATGCGGCCGGCCTCCCTGCCATCCAAGTTACGCCAAACCAAGGCAAGCTCTTGCACCTCTTGGCCCGCTTGCAAGGCGCGCGGAGAATTCTGGAGATTGGCACGCTCGGCGGCTACAGCACCATCTGGCTCGGCCGGGCGCTGCCCGCCGATGGCCGCCTGATCACGCTCGAGGCCGACTCCAGATATGCCGAGGTGGCGCGCGCGAATATTTCGCGTGCTGGTTTGGATGCCACGGTGGATCTGCGGGTTGGCCGCGCACAGGAGACGCTGCCGCAAATCGCCGCCGAGGGCGGTGCTTTCGATCTCACCTTCATCGACGCCGACAAGCAAAGCATCCCCGAGTATTACAGGCTCGCCCGCAAACTATCCCGGCCGGGCAGTCTCATCATTGTCGATAACGTTGTGCGCGACGGCAGGGTCATCGATGCAGGAAGCCACGATCCCGATATCCGGGGGATACGCCGCTTTAACGAAATACTCGCCGCCGAGCCCGGCGTCTGTGCCACGGCGATCCAGACCGTCGGAGCAAAGGGCCACGATGGTTTCGCGATCGTGCTCGTGACCGAAAATATTTAGCGCGGGCTTCAGCAGGGTCCGTTTGAATTTCTGCTGCCCGCCTAAAGCTGCTTTTCGGCATGGTGCACGTATCGAATTCTGCACAGTGCAAGAAGTCCTTGTGCATCATTTATTTTTTCCGGTTGACGCCTCCCTTTGTAAGAAAGGCGGTACTATCCCCCAAAACGGGAGTTTCATCGGGCGGAGCAGATGGCCATGAACTTAAATACAAGCCCGATCAATCACGTCGTCTTCGGGCTGTGTGCTGCTGGAACTTTGAAATACGCCCTAAGGCAAATCGATTGTCAGCAACGCGTGATTGGCTTGCCGGATGACCTGAGTTTTGGTCCAATCAATTCGCCAAGCCGACACGAACGGCTAGCTTGGATCGAGAATGAACTGGCTTTGGCTGGTTATGAGGAGGTCCTCGAAACGACAGATTGGTTTTGGGAAGAGGCGATCAAGCCTGATACATTTCCTGTCATATGGGTCAATCTGAGGTCTGCGAGCGAATATGCAGGTTTGCTCGAGTTTCTCTGGCGAGTAAGAAGCAAGGAATTTAGGGTTGTAGATATCACGAACGTTGAATTTTGTGGTCGGCGAGGGCCGTTCGTCGCAAACTCGTTTGGTGAAGTGAGCCCTGAACAGATGATCGAGACTCGGTTAATTGATCGACAGGCAAGCTTGTCAGTCTCCGAAATCGAAGCCTATCGGGCCGCCTGGAAACAGCTGATGATCGAAAACGCACCGCTTCGTGTCTTGGAAGCAGAGAGTCTAATTTCGGCGCCGGTGACCCACTTCGACGATCTAATTTCGTCCCATGTCACCGACGAGTGGAAAAGATGTGTCCGGGTTGTCGGCGAGACCCTATGTACGCTCCTAGATAGTTCATTTCATCAGACCGGAGACTTGGTACTTTGGGCAAGACTATCCAAGCTTATTGACGCGGGTGTGTTTGAGTACCAGGGCGATCTGTCGTCCATGCATGACAGCTCTGTCCGCCGTTGCTCACCAAGATCAGGCATAAAGTGAGGCATGCGAGCTTTGGCGCTTCGTGAGTTAGCGCTGGCCACTAGGCACTCGCCGCCCCGAGCTTTGGTGGCGGCCATCTTCCGCGCGGCGATCAAATTTGCATTCATCCTTCATTAATCTCTGGACAAAAACGAAAAAGTGAGCCTCTGATGAAATCGATTCGGAGAGATGCGGCACGTCGCTCCGGTCGGTTTCGAGGGGGCCTGACATGGCGCGCGCGGATTCCGCGCTTGCCTCCGTGCGAGCGGGGGCAGCGCGGGGACTTGCCTGTACGGCGACGCAACCCGCCGTTCTACGTTTAGCCCGGCCCGAAATTTGGGTGCGGCGCGCCGTCCCCGCCACGGTGGCGCTCTTTGCCAGCGCGCTTATCGCGATCACGGTAGTTATGACGCGCGAGGCGCATGATCGCGCCGTAACGGATGCCCTCACCGACATCGAATTGACCGCCGGCATCGTAACCGGCAATCTCAACGGCGCGTTTCGGGATTCGCTCAGAACCGATCCGGCGGCGGCTCTAGCGCGGTCGGTGCCTTCCCGTGCCTTGGCGCGCGGGCAGCGGCTGGTCGTAACCGGCGCTGCCGGCGACATCGTCGCCGCCGCTCCCGCGCTACTCGACTCCAACGCCACGCTCACCGATTATTTGGGGCCCTCGCAGCCATTGACGATTTTCGCGGAAAAAGCCGGCGTCTTGCGTATCAACCTCGCGGACGGCGCGGACGCCTTGGCGGCCGTGCGCACGCTCGATCCGCCGTTCGGCCAAGTCGCTATCGTTCATCCCATGGTGGCGGTCCTCGCCGATTGGCAAGCGGCAGCGTTTCGCGCAACCGTCCTTTCGATCTGCACGGTCCTTGTCCTGATTGCCCTGGCGATCGCCTATTTCTGGCAGGCTTCGCGCGCACGCGAAGCCAATCAATTGTGCGAGAGGATGCAGAACCGAGTCGACACCGCGCTCGGCCGGGGACGCTGCGGGCTCTGGGACTGGGATCTCGCGCGCGGGCGCATCTACTGGTCGGATTCGATGTACGAGATGCTTGGCATGACGCCGGCCGGCCAATTCATGTCCTTTGGCGACATCAATGCGCTGGTTCATCCGCAGGATGGTGCCCTCGCGACGATGGCCGAGATGCTGACCGGTGCACAAGCCGATTCGATCGATCACGCTTTCCGAATGCAAACTGTAAACGGCGAGTGGATCTGGGTGCGGGCGCGGGCCGAGCTCGTGCGGGAGCGGGCGGGCGAATCCCCGCACCTCGTCGGCATCGCCGTCGACATCACCGAACAAAAAAACCTCGCCGAGCGCACCGCCACGGCCGACATACGCCTTCGCGACGCGATCGAGACCGTGTCGGAGGCTTTCGTTCTGTGGGACGCCAGCAACCGGCTCGTCATGTGCAATTCCAAATTCCAGAAATTCCATCATCTGGCGAGCGACGCGATCCTCGCCGGAACGCCCTATGCGCAGGTGATGGGGAAAGGGACGCCCCCCGCGATCCAGACTCAAATCGCGCTCGGCGAGCGGCCGCTTGCCGGGGCGCGCACCTACGAGGCGCGTCTTGGCGATGGCCGCTGGCTGCAAATCAACGAAAGGCGCACCAAGGACGGCGGCTATGTTTCGGTCGGCACCGACATCACCGCGCTCAAGCGCCACGAGGAACAATTGATGGACTCGGAACGCCGCCTCTTGGCGACCGTCGCCGACCTGCGAAAATCCCGTCAAACCCTGGAATTGCAAGCAAAACAGCTCGCCGATCTCGCCGAGAAATATTTGGAACAGAAGGCCGAGGCCGAGAGCGCGAACCGGGCCAAATCCGAATTTCTGGCCAATATGAGTCACGAACTGCGGACGCCGCTCAACGCCATTATCGGCTTTGCCGAGCTGATGCACCAAGAAACCTTCGGCGCCTTGGGATCGCCGAAATACGCTGGTTATTGCAGCGACATAAGGCAAAGCGGCCAATATCTGCTTGGCGTGATTTCGGATGTCCTCGACATGTCACGCCTCGAATCCGGCCGGGTCCGGCTTCAGAAGGCCGATTTCGAGATCGATGCCGCGGTCGGCGCCGCGGTTGCGGCGGTTGCAACATTCGCCGGCGAAAAGGAAATCAGCGTGCTCGCCGAAACCTTGCCGGACACCTCGATCCATGCCGATCCCGCCGCGATTGAAAAAATTCTCACGATCCTTTTGCGCAACGCGGTTAAATTCACCCCGAACCACGGCCGCGTCAACGTCCGCGCGCGGATCGTTCAGGGCGCTCTAAATATCTATGTCGAAGATACCGGAATAGGCATTCCGCCTGCGCCTCTAGCAAGGCTTGGCCGGCCGTTCGAACAATTGGACGGATCGCTCGCCAACGGCATGAAGGGGTCGGGCCTTGGCCTCGCGATCGCGCGTTCGCTCGTCGATTTGCATGGCGGCTCGATCCGCATCCGGTCATCGGTTGGCAACGGAACGATCGTCCTCGTCCATTTGCCCGAGTCGCGCGACGTGCCGCGCCAAAAGCTGCTTTTGGCGGCAGGCGCCTTGCGCCGGCCCGCGCAGCCGCAGCTGCGTGCCTCAGCGGGGTGACAAAACATCATCGAAAATGCGGCGCACCTCGGCGCGATTGTCGGCAAGGCAGCTTTCGAGCGCGCTGAGGCCCGGCTGCCCTGCCACTTTCGCAAGGCGCCGCTTGACCGCTTCGTTCGCCGCGCGCGGATCGGTACCCGGGTCCAAGGTCAAGCGCAGGATTTGCGTAACATCCGAAAAGAGGCGGTACGCGTTCACCAAAACGCGCGCGCGTTCCGCGCCGAGCAGTCCGCGCGTCGCCGCGGTCTCGATCACGGCCAAGGGCGAAACGCACACGAGGCTTGGCTCGGCACCGGCGTGGCGGAGTAAAAAATATTGGGCCAAGAATTCAATGTCGATAAGCCCGCCCGCCGCAAGCTTCAGATCCCAGGGGTCGGCGTCTCCCTTCGTTTGCGCGATAAGGCGCCGCATTTCATAAACATCTTGGTGCAGGGAGCCGCCGCGCCGCCGCATGAGCACGGCGCGGATCGCATCGCTGACTTGTGCTCCAAGCTGAAACTCGCCCGCGACCGGTCTCGCACGGGTCAATGCCATATGTTCCCAGGTTTCCGCCTCCTTGGTTTGATAATCGATAAAACTCGCGAATTGGGTCGCGAGCGGTCCTTGGCGGCCGGAAGGCCGCAACCGCATATCGACCTCGTAAAGCCGGCCCCGCCGCGTCGGGACGGTCAAGGCGGAGATCAGACGTTGCGCTAGCCGAGTGTAATATTGCACCGCGTGAAGCGGCCGCGGACCATTGGACTCGGGCCGCGCCGGATCGAAATCACAGATGAGCATAAGATCGAGATCAGAGGTCGCGGACATTTCGCGCGAGCCAAGCTTGCCAAGCGCCAAAACGATCGACCTGCCTCCCGGCACGCGCCCATGCTCGCCCGCGAAGACGCGCTCGACATGAACGAGGCAAGCCTCGACGATGCTCGCCGCCAGGGCCGAATAGGCGAGAGCCGCCACGGAAGGTTCGATCGTCGCGGACCACAACCGCAGGCCGATGGGAAAGAGTTCCTCCTTGGCGAAATCGCGCAGCGTATCGAGGAATTCCTCGGTCTCGAATTTATGTTGCAGGATTTGTCCGGCGCGTTGCCTGAACGCATTTTCATCGAGAGGAGCCTTGAAAACTTCCGGATCGATCGCGGCGTCGAGCACATGCGGACGGCTTATGATGGTGCGCGCGAGCCTTGGCGCGCCGCCAAGAATTTCGCCGAACAATTCGCAGATCGGCGGATTGGATTTCAGCACCGAAAAAAGTTCGGCTGCCGCAGGCATGCCGGCCAGCGCGGAATCGAACGCAGCGAGCGCGGCATCGGGATCGCCTGAGTGCGCGAACGCCTGCAAAAGCAACGGCACCAATTCAGTAAGGACTTCCCGCGCACGAGGGGTGCGCACGCCCGACCGGCGGCCGAAGTGCCAGCCCCGGATCGTCTCGGCGGCTTGGGACACTTTCTTAAAGCCCAACCGCGACAATGTTTCGAGAGTCTCCGGATCGTCGCCGGCACCCGTGAAAACAAGGCTGCCGGCTGCCGCATCGAGCCGCGGCGAATGTTCGAACAGCCGCCCATAATGATGCGAGACGAGCCGCAGGCGACGCGTGACGTCGCCGCAGAAGCGGCTTGTCCGCGTGTAGCCGCAAAATCTCGCGAAGCGCCCGAGGATATGTCGATCTTCTGGCAACCGCTGGGTTTGTTCATCGGCGACCATCTGCAATCGGTGTTCGATTTCGCGCAGGAAGAGGTAGGACGCGCGCAAGTCCGCGACCGCCTCGCGCGTGACCCAGCCTTCCCTGCCGAGTTCATCCAGCATGTCGAGGGTGCGCGCGCCACGCAGGCGAGGCCGCTTGCCGCCGAAGATCAATTGCTGAGTCTGCACGAAAAATTCGATTTCGCGAATGCCGCCGCGTCCCAGTTTCACGTCATGACCGGCGACCGCGACCTCGGCATGACCCCGGACCGCGTGAATCTGGCGCTTCATCGCGGCAATGTCCGCGATCGCGGCATAATCGAAATACTTTCGCCAAATGAATGGCGAGAGATTGCCGAGAAAAGTCTCTCCCAGCGCCTTATCGCCGGCGGCCGGCCGCGCCTTGATCAAGGCCGCGCGCTCCCAGTTCTGGCCAAGACTTTCGTAATAGGAATAGGCGGCGGGCAGCGCGATCGCCACTGCCGTCGAACCAGGATCGGGACGCAACCGCAAATCGACGCGCAGGACATAACCGTCCGCGGTCCGCTCCTGGAGCAGCCGGACAAGCCCCTTCGTGATGCGCCCAAAGAGCGTCGCGGCCTCCACCTCTCCGGCGATCGCTCCGCAATTGGGGTCGAAGAAGACCACGATATCGACATCGCTCGAATAATTGAGTTCGCGCGCGCCGAGCTTGCCAAGCGCCAGGATGACGAGACCACAGCCCTGCTCCGGGTTCGCGCCATCGGAAAGCCGCAGCCGGCCCGCGCGGGCGGCGTCACGCAATAGAAAGCGCAGCGCCCCCGATAGGAAGACATCGGCGGCGCGCGACAGCGCCTCGGTCGCCGCGATCACATCGAAAACGCCGCCTAGATCGGCGAGCGCGACGAGAAGGGCGGTCTCCTGCTTCGCAAGCCGCAAGGCGCGCATGATCGCGGCCTCGCTGGAGGCCTGGTCGCAGGCTTCCTCGAGAGCGGCAAGGCACGCCTCAAGGTAGGCCGTGGGGGAAGTCTCGAGACACCGCTTGAGCCGGGAGGCGTTCGCCGTCGCAAGCTGCCAGAGAAATGGCGAATGATCGGCAATCGCCAGAAGCAGGCCACGCACGCCGGGCTCATCGGCGAGGCTTTGCAATTCCGCGCGGCCGGCCATTGCCAGAAAGTCGGCGAGGCGGGATCCGGCGCGGCGCGTATCGTAAAGTACCGGGGCGGTGCGCAGGCGCCGCCAAAGCGGATGGTCCGCGTTGTCTTCTGGAGGCACATCGCTCATGCCGCCTTGTCCGGTTGCGGCAGGGCAAGCGGCGCCCGTGGTTCGCGCCGGACAGGAGCTGCCGGAAGACGAATCACGACACGAAGGCCTGGCTCATTATCCTCGATCCGCAAGCTTCCATTGTGAAGACGCGCCACCGCCACGGCGAGCGAAAGGCCTAGGCCAGATCCAGGGCGCGAGCGCGCGTTTTCGAGCCGGACGAATCGATCGAGCACGCGTAGGCGATCGTTCTCGGCGATGCCCGGACCGCGATCCGCGACGACGAATTCAACGTTGCCGCCACTCCGCCGCGCCGAGAGTTCGACGGTGCCTTTGGGAGCTTGCGCCGACGCTCGATCCGGGCCGAGCCCCGCCGCCTCCGGCACCCCGTATTTCAATGCATTGTCGAGGAGATTGGCGACGGCCTGGCCGGCAAGCTCCCGGCTTCCATGCAGAAAGAGCCCCGGCTCGGCGGAAATTGCCAGCACGATGCCGCGTTCCTCCGCCACCGGTTCGTATAGTTCGCCGACGTCTCGCGCGACGGACGCGGCGTCGAAATCGATCATGCCTTCGCGCCCGGCGCCGGCTTGCGCGCGGGCGATGCTTAACAGCGCGTCGAAGATTTGGATCAGCCGCTCGGATTCGTCGAGCGCTTTTTCGAGCGCGCCGCGATAATCCTCCGGGCTTTTGGCACTGCGCAATGCTTGTTCCACGCCGCCGCGAAGACGGGTCAAGGGGGTCTTTAGATCGTGGGCGATGTTATCGGAAACTTCTTTCAATCCCGCCATCAATATAGCGATCCGCTCCAGCATGGCGTTGAAATTCTGCCCGACCCGGTCGAGTTCGTCGCCGGTCCCGGTAAGCCGCAACCGGCCGGAAAGATCGCCGGCGACGATTGCCTGGGCGTTGGCGTTGATTGCATCGACACGATTGAGGACGCGCCTTGCAACCCAGAGCCCGCCAAGCGTTCCGATCACCACGAGCCAAAGGAGCGAGGTGAGCAGGGCTTCGCCGAGAATATGGCGCAAGCTTTCGCCTTCCGCGAGGTCGTGCCCGACGAGCAGGTGGAATCCGCCCGCCAAGACAAAATTGCGGGCGAGCGCCCGGTGTTTTCCGCCCGTATCGCCAAAGGGCTGGTAAGCCGTCTCGACAAGGCCAGGACGGGTCAGAATATCCGGCGGCAGGCTCACGATATTGCCGGCGATCGGTTCTCCCGCCGCGGTGGTGACCAGGTAAAGACGCGCGCCGGGCCGGCGGGTCCGTTTTTGAATGATGTTGACAACGCGGCGTATGCCGCCTTGCGCATATTGCTCGGAAAGCCCGGTAATATCGGTGTCGATGGTCTGCGCGATCTGCGTGTCGATCAGGTGCTCCATGTTCCACCCGACAGCGCCGAGGACGAGCCCGGCGCCGACGGCGGAAACCGCCAAATAGGCGAGCGATATCTTGAACACCGTGGTGCGAAAGAGCTTACCGAGAGCCATCGCGTATCATGTATCCGGCACCGCGTATCGTCTGAAGGAGCGGAGGGTCGAAGCCTTTGTCGATCTTGGCGCGCAACCGCGAAATATGAACGTCAATGACATTGGTTTGCGGATCGAAATGATAGTCCCATACGTTTTCAAGCAGCATCGTCCGGGTGACCACCTGGTCCGCATGTTTCATCAAATATTCGAGCAAGCGGAATTCCCGCGGCTGCAACTGAATTTCCTTGCCGTCGCGCGTAAGCCTGTGGGCAAGACGGTCAAGTTCTAGGCTGTTCACGCGATAGACGGTTTCCTCACCCAGGCCCGGCCGGTTTCGCCGGGCGAGCACCTCGACCCGCGCCAGAAGCTCGGAAAATGCGTAAGGCTTGGCGAGATAATCGTCTCCGCCCGCGCGGAGCCCCTTGACGCGATCGTCGACCTGTCCAAGGGCGGACAGGATAAGCACAGGCGTCAGGATTTTTTGCGCGCGCAGGTTGCCAATGAGCGAGAGGCCATCGAGTTTCGGCAGCATGCGATCGACTATCAAAACATCGTAGGTCTCATCGCGGGCACGGGCGTAGCCGTCAAGGCCGTCGCCGACATAATCGGCGACATGACCGGCCTCGCGAAATGCCTTCACCATGTAGTAGGCGGCTTCGGAATCGTCTTCGACGATGAGGATGCGCATGACCGACATATAGCTCATCCCTATGCAAAGCAGCAGGCCGGAAGTTGCCTTCCGGCCTGTCGCCTCCTGGAGCCGGCGCCGCAACGGGGGGGGGCGCGGTACCGGCCCGCCAAGCCTCGGGGACGTGAGGCTCAGGAAGCCGGTTTGACCTCGATCGCGACGAAATGGGTGCCTTCGCTGCCCTTGACCCGCAAAAGGACGGCCTTGCGATTGTCCTTTTTGGCCTCGGCTAGCACCGCGCTGATGTCCGCCGGCTGGTTGACCGCACGGCCGCCCGCCTCGAGAATGACGTCGCCGATCTGCAGGCCCTTTTGCGCGGCAGCACCCTCGGGATCAATGTCGGATATGACCACACCGTGGCTGCCCGCTCCTTCGACGCTGGAGGCAGGGGCGAGCACGAGTCCGAGGCCGCTAAACGCATTATTGTCCTGGCTCATGCCTGGATTTACGCGCGCTTCCTTGTCGTCCGGCAGGGAACCGAGCTTTACCGACGCGGTTTTCTCCGCTCCATCGTGCCAATAGATCAAATCGGTCTTTTTCCCGGGGCCGAGGGCCGCCACCTTGCGCGCGAGGTCGCGCGGACCGTCGATCCGGCCACCGTCGATGCCGAGGATCACGTCGCCCGATTTGAGTCCGGCCGCGCTTGCCGGAGAATTCGGCTGGGCTTCCGCGACGAGAGCGCCTTTGGTGGACTTCAGGCCGAGGCTATCGGCGATTTCCGAGGTCACCGGCTGAATCTGGACGCCAATCCAACCCCGCGCGACGACGCCTTTGTCTTTTAGCGACGCGATGACGTTTTGCGCGGTCTCGGCGGGAATGGCAAAACCAATGCCGACGCTTCCGCCCGAGGGCGAGAAAATTGCCGTATTTATGCCAACTACTTGACCTTGGGTATTGAAAGTGGGACCGCCCGAATTGCCCCGGTTGACCGGCGCATCGATTTGGAGAAAATCATCGTAGGGCCCAGCGCCAATGTCGCGCCCACGCGCCGAAATGATGCCCGCGGTCACCGTCCCACCCAATCCGAAGGGATTCCCTACCGCGATTACCCAGTCGCCCACCCGTGGCGCGGCGGTGGCGAAGTCGACATGCTGATAGGGTCCGCCCTGCTTGATTTTCAAGAGGGCAAGATCGGTTCTCTTGTCGGTTCCGACGATGGTCGCCGGAACGGTCTTGCCATCGTCCAAGGTCACCGAGACCTCGGTCGCATTCTCGACGACGTGGTGGTTCGTGACAACATAGCCATCGGAGGAGATAATGAACCCCGAGCCTTGCGCCTGGGTGAGGTGCGGCTTAACGTGATGATCGTGCGGCGCTCCTTCCTCGCCGAAATGTTTAAAGAAGCGCTCAAGCGGATCGCCCGGCGCGACATGCGGTATTTCGAACTCGTCGCTCGAATCGGCCGTCTCGGTCGTCTTCACCTTGACGGAAACGACCGCCCCGCGCACATGGTCGACCACGTCGGCGAAAGAGACCGGAGAAACGACGGGAGCCACTTGGCTCTGAAGCGCGGCGGCCGGCGCCTGACCGAAACCGCCATCGTTCATGCACACAAGTGCCAGGGCGGCCACGGTCCCAAGCAGCACGGCACGGATCTCGCGCCGCCGGCGCACGATCAACGGTGGCGAGCTCAGGGGCCGGGAAGAGTGGACATTAGCCATTGACTACTCCATTGCAAAAATTAGCGACGGCGTACCGTCTTCGGCCATCAACATGGGGACGCCCAGCTTACATCGCCATTTCGGCCGCATGAAAGTTTTGTAAGGCTGGCGCATGCTCGCCGGGCGAGTCCGCAAAACGAAAATGGCGCGAACATGCTCGAAAGCAAGAGGTTTGGAACGATCACCGAAAGGACGCCGCTGCCAATCGCACCACTGGAGCCCTGCCTTGAGCTGTCGAAAAATCGATCGAACAATAGGGGCGGGAAGGCTCCATATGGCAGTTCGGGCTGTTAGAGATGATAAAAAACATCAGCTGTAATCGCACAGGGTCCACGAAGCTCGTGAAATTTCTAAGTTTGAGCACGGTAATCGAGTTCCATTCCGACGGGCTGATTACCGGTATTTACTAATATTCATCGGGCGTTTCTGATAGACTTGCTATTATGGGATCATATTCTTGTCACGATCACATTTCAGCGTGGGGAAGGCACGGCGGCCTCATCACCGGTCAGAGTAGAGGTTCGCGCTTAGATGGAACCTGTTTCGTTTTGTGGGGGACCGCCGTGGCTCACTCGTTCGACACCAAACTCCCAAATACGCGGCGCGCGCTCTTTCAAGCCATGCTCGGCACTCTTGGAGCGGTCTCCTTTCTTGGCATGAGCGCAAGGAGCGCGAAAGCGGCAAAGGTCTCCAAATCGGCGGTAGGCTATCAAAATTCGCCGAAGGGAAACGGACGCTGCGGCAATTGCCGCCAGTTCGAGCCACCTGATGCTTGCGTGCAGGTGGAGGGACCCATCAGTCCGAACGGGTGGTGCAGGATCTGGGTGGCGAAGGGTTGACTCAAGGGCCCGCTTGGCGCAACAGGCCGTGTGCTTGAAGTTTGAGGGATCGGCATTGGGAGAAGGTGGCTCGCCAGCTCCGAGGGGACAGTGCTAGACATCGCATCGATCGACGACTGCAAGGCCGCGCACGGAGCAGCGGACGCAATTGGCGACACCGGCACTGTCTCCCGCGGATGCGATCTTCGAGCCGTGGTTGCCTTCGGTGGAGTTGCGTCTCTCGCCGCGGCAGTGATCGGCGTGGCTGTCGTGATCAAACCACCACCGGCATCGGCCGTGCCGAGCTTCGCGCGGCAAACGGGTCAACCCTGCGCCACCTGTCACACGGCTTTTCCTGAACTTACGCCATCGGACGCCGGTTTAAACTGGGCGGCTACACACTGGGCGGCGGTTTGACCTTCGAGCAGGCGCCCCCAATCGCCGGGATGTTGATTCCGACCTTTACCCATACCGCACGCAACCAGGATACGCCGCCGCTCGGCGACGCCCACACCAACAACAATACGATCCTGCAGCAAGCGAGCCTCTTTTACGGCGGCAAAATTTACGAGAATCTCGGCGCCTTCATTCAAGGGACGTATGACAGGGCATCGAACCACACATTTCTGGACAACACGGATATTCGGTACGCGGACACGACGAAAATCTTAGGCTTTGACGTCCTCTATGGCGTGTCGGTCAATAACAACCCGACCGTTCAGGATGTGTGGAACACGACGCCAGCCTGGGGCTTCCCTTATATAGCCTCGACAATTGCCCCGCAGTTTGCGCCACCGGGCACAACGATCGAAGGCAGCCTTGCCGGCAAAGTCGTCGGAACAGGGGTCTATACGTTCTGGAACGACATGCTCTACCTTGAGGGAAGCGCTTATCAAAACCTGTCCAGGCAGACGTTGGAGGCGCTCGGCGAGCCAAATATCGACGGTACAAAGGCAATCGATCGCGCCGTGCCCTATCTGCGCGCTGGGTTCGAATTTCCTTACGGCGACTCAATCGGCGGCGCCGCGCCCTATTGGCGGGCCGCTTTCGAATACAACCTCGGGGAACATTCGTTCGAGGTTGGAACATTCGGAATGTACGCCAACGAGCTGCCAGGGCGGGTCCCCGGGTTCGGGTTCAACCGAATTCTGGATGTCGGATTTGACGCCCAATATCAATACATTGGAGATCCGCACAGTGTCACGGCGAGGATCACTCACATAAATGAACAACAGCAGCTCAACTCATCGTTTTTGCAGGGAAACTCGTCCAATCTTCACAATACGCTCGAGAGCTTCAAAACCTCGGTCTCCTACATTTATGACCATACGTACAGCCTGACGGCCGGCTATTTCTCGGTGTTTGGTTCCTCGGACGCCGGACTTTTCGGCGCAAATTCGCTCACCAACAGTCCGAATGGCGAGGGCCTGATATTCGATGCCGCATATTTGCCGTTCAGCAAGGGCGGGCCACCGATTTGGCCTTGGTTCAATGCCCGTATCGGCGTCTCCTACACCCACTATCTAAAGCTGTTCGGGGGGGTCAACAATTTCGACGGCGCCTTCCACAACGCGTCCGACAACAATACCGTTTTTCTCTATAGCTGGATTATGTTCTGAGCGGTTTTCCGTCGCGCCTGACAAACAATTCGCGAAGATTTTGATTTCACAAAAGGCTGGCGCGGCATATCGTCAACGCTGACCCACCGCGAAGAAAGCGCCAATGGAGGAAACAATGAAACAAAGAGACCTCGAATGCCACGATAAGGCAATTTACCCTGCTCCGGCACGAAAAGGAAACTTCAAGCGCGTCGTTTGCTACGGCCTGTTCGGAACGGCCATGGCGCTGTTCCCGCTGCGAGCATGGGCCGATTCCGACGACCCCAGGCGCTTCATTCCCCGGATCCTTGTCTCCTCGACGATCCCAGCGAACGGCGACCTCAATCCCTACGGCGTCGCCTTTGTGCCCCCAGGATTTCCGGCCGGAGGGCCGTTGAAGCCGGGTGATGTCCTCGTTTCAAACTTCAATAACAGCAATAATCTCCAAGGGACCGGGACGACGATCATCAACCTCACGCCGTCAAGCGGCGCGGCGGCGGCGGATGGGACCGCGTCTGTCTTCTTCCAGGGAACGCCGCCGCTCGGCTTGACTACGGCGCTTGGGGTACTGAAGCGAGGCTTCGTCCTCGTCGGCAGCGTCACGACGACCGACGGCACTTCTGCTACGGTCGCGGCAGGCCCGCTTCTGTTCATTGACCAGAACGGCAAATTGCTCGGGCAAGTCGATGCGGCAAAGCTCGATGGTCCCTGGGATTTGGCTCTAAAGGACGATTTCGACCACGCCAAGGTCTTCGTATCGAACGTATTGAATGGTACCGTCAGCCGGATCGACCTGTCCTTGCCGGACAGCAAGACCGTTACGGTCGGCCCCATTACTCAGATCGCCTCGGGATACATGCATCGCACGGATCCCGCCGCGCTCGTGTTGGGACCGACCGGCCTCTTCTATGATGGGGCTGCGGATGTTCTCTATGTCGCCTCGACAGCCGACAATGCGATTTTCAAGATTCCGCATGCCAGCACCACCGGGCCATCGTCAGGAACCGGCAAGCTCGTCTTCACGGACCCTCACCTGCGTGGCCCCTTGGCGCTTGCTCTCGCACCGAACGGCCATCTGCTGACCAGCAATGGTGACGCGATCAATCCGGATCCCGCCCAGCCGAGCGAAATCGTGGAATTCACGAAGACCGGCCAATTCGTCGGCGAATACAACGTTCATCAGAATCAGGGCGGAGCGTTTGGTGTTGCGACATCCACATCGGAGGAGGGGCCACGACATCCAAGCGACGATATCGATCTTTTGGCGGTGGTGAACGACAACGCCAGCGATGTCGCGGTCACAAAATTCGTTTTGCCATAGCCGCTCGGGAGCGACGCGGCGAAGCGGCCGGATCCAAGCTTTCCCGGCGGACGGTCTCTGCCGCTTTGCTTTCGACTCAGTATCCGTCGTCGCCGGGAGTATCGGGCACCGCGCCGGGATCGGCCGGATAGTATCGCTGGACGGGCGGGCGCCGATTTCCGCGCGGGGCCGGAATGAAACCCGGCGGCCGCCGCCCTACTTCAATTGGGGGGCCGAGGGGCGGGGGCCCCGCCCCTTGCTGCCCCTGCGGGGGCTCGCCGATCTGCTCGTCGCTCGGCGGGGCGCGATATTCGCTTGGCTGACCCCGGCGTGGCCGATGGGATGGCTTTTGGGCCGGGGTTTGGGGACTTTCCGGCGGCGCGGGCGCCACCTCCGCCGGCGTCTCGGGGCTCGCCTCAACTGCCTCGCCGCCTTCGCAGCCGGTCAGCCAAATGTCATAAATCGGATGCTCGATGCCGTGCAGGCCCGGGCTCGCGGCGAACATCCAACCAGAAAAGATCCGCTTGTATTGGTTGGCGGCATCGACCTCGTCCACCTCGACGAAAGTGGTCGTCTGCGGCGCCTCCGTGGCAGGGCGCGTGTAACAGGCACGTTCGGTAATCTGGAGCGAACCGAATTGCACGGTTTCGCCGGCCGCGGCTTGAAAGGCAATCGTGCGTCCGGTGATCTTGTCCAATCCGGCAAAGACCGCGACCGGATGCTTGATCTTTTCGGCGCGCGCCGGACCTGCGACCATCAGCATCGAAATGACAAGGTAGCCAGCCAAATGACCCAATCGGTCTAGATAGACTTGCGTCAAAGCTTCGATCATGAACAATTCAAACGCCGCTTTAGAATTCCGGAGAATTCCGGACGTGGATACCGAGACATAAAAGCGGCGATTTTGCGCCTCCGCGAATTCCGACGCGAAGTGCAAGATGCTCGCCTCATAAGCTTAAACGCAAACGGCACGACCGCCGCTTTGAACGACATGAACCATGAAGGCAGCCGCGTCGCGCCGATGCGGCACCTATGCCTTCGAGGTGTGCTGGATCGCGGGCTCAAATTGGACCGGGAAATTAACGGAATTGGCGATGAAGCATTTCTTATGGGCGTCCTCGTGGAGGCGCAGTGCTTCTTGAACGTCGCCGGACTCAATCGTCACCTTTGGCCGCAATAGGACGGACTCGAAATGTCCCCCGCTCTCTTGCGATTCGATCAAGCGGCCGATTGGGCGATCTTCATAGGCCCGGACGATAATCCCGGCACTGGCGCAAAGATGCAAATACCAAAGCATGTGGCATGAGGAAATCGCTACGACAAGCAAGTCCTCGGGATTGTGCCTCGCGGGGTCGCCCAGAAACGCCTGGTCCGCGGACATCGGGAGATCTGGTTTTCCCGCGGCGCGCGCCACATGGTCGCGACCGTAGGCTGTATAAGCCGAGGTGCCGCGCCCCCGGTTGCCTGTCCAAGTGATGTTCGCCTCGTAGAGGCGGGCTCCCTCAGCCATTTGCTCCAGCTCAGCCTTCCGGCGTCCAGGCCTCGTAATCGCCGGTCGCCGGAGGCCGCGCATTGGCGGCCAAGGTCGAGCCCGGCGGACGCCAGGCTTGCGGCGTGCCGGTCAGATTCGGCTGGTGCGGCAGTTCCCAGGCGCGAGCGGCGTAATTCTCTTCGGTTGGCGGTAGATCGGCCGTGTGATGCAGCCAGCCATACCAACCAGGCGGGGTGAGCGAGCCCTCGCTCTCGCCCGCATAAATCACCCAACGGCGCTCGAAGCCGAGCGCCTTGTCGATCTTCCGGCTCCGGTAATAGCGATTGCCGAATTCGTCCTTGCCGACGAATTTGCCGAAGAGCAATGTGTGCAGCGCCGTATTTACGGTCTGGCCGTTCCACCAGGTAAAAATCCGAGCGAGCAATATCATCGGGTTGATCTACCTTCGGCGTAGCGGAAACTCTCCCGCCGGCACCGGGCGTTTATGACCGCGGGCGGCATTTCTGTCCAGAGCGGGTCCCGCAAAGCGATTTTTTAACCAAATCCACAGCATTGATTTCTCGACGGCGATACAAGATATAGTTATGTTCGTTGGATTGAGGTCTAGTTTTAGGGGCACAGCGAATGCGAATCGAGCGGCGTTACACCAAGCCTGAGCAATCCCCCTACGCGGAGATCGCGTTCCGGACGACGAAAAGCGAAATCCGCAATCCCGACGGATCGATCGTTTTCTCGGCCGACGGCATCGAAGTTCCCTCCGCCTGGAGCCAGGTCGCGGCGGACGTGCTCGCGCAAAAATATTTCCGCAAGGCGGGAGTGCCCGCCCGTTTGCATCGGATCGAGGAAGACGCCGTTCCCGCTTTCCTTTGGCGCTCCGCCGCGGACGAAGAAGCGCTCGCGGCCTTGCCGAAGTCCGGGCGGGATAGGGGCGAGACCTCGGCCCGCCAAGTCTTCGACCGCCTTGCCGGCGCCTGGACCTATTGGGGCTGGAAAGGCAAATATTTCGACTCGGAAGCTGATGCGGCCGCCTTCCTCGACGAATTGCGCTTCATGCTGGCGCGTCAGATGGCGGCGCCCAATTCGCCGCAATGGTTCAATACCGGGCTCCATTGGGCTTATGGCATCGATGGGCCAAGCCAGGGCCATTATTATATCGACCACGAGACCAAGAAACTCGTCAAGTCGAAGTCGGCCTACGAGCATCCGCAGCCGCATGCCTGTTTCATCCAATCGGTCGCCGACGATCTCGTCAACGATGGCGGGATCATGGATCTTTGGGTGCGCGAAGCCAGGCTCTTTAAATATGGCTCCGGCACCGGCTCGAATTTTTCCAAATTGCGCGGCGAGAATGAAGACCTTTCCGGCGGCGGAAAATCCTCCGGCCTGATGTCGTTCTTGAAGATCGGCGATCGCGCGGCGGGCGCGATCAAGTCGGGCGGCACGACCAGGCGAGCCGCGAAAATGGTTATCGTCGATGCCGATCATCCCGACATCGAGGACTTCATCGAATGGAAAGTGAAGGAGGAACGGAAAGTCGCCGCCCTCGTCACCGGTTCGAAAATTTTGCAAAAGGCGATCAAGGCTATTCTTCGCGCCTGCGTCAATTGCGAAGGGCCGGGCGATGATTGTTTCGATCAGGAAAAAAACCCTGCGCTCAAAAAAGAAATCAAGCTCGCGCGGCGCGCCTTCGTTCCCGACGCCGCCATTAAAAGGATCGTTCAGTTGGCGCGCCAGGGCCATCCCTCCGCCCAAATCGATTTCGAATCTTTTACGGCCGATTGGGATTCCGAGGCCTATCTCACCGTCTCCGGCCAGAACTCGAACAATTCCGTGCGCGTGCGCGACGAATTTCTGCGCGCGGTCGAGGAGAATTGCGATTGGACCTTGACCCGGCGTCTCGACGGCAAGGCGCATAAGGTGATGAAAGCGCGAGTCCTTTGGGACAAGATCGGCCGCGCCGCTTGGGCCTCGGCCGACCCCGGCCTGCAATACCACACGACGATCAACGATTGGCACACCTGCCCGGCGGCGGGTCCGATCCGCGCCTCGAATCCGTGCTCGGAATATATGTTTCTGGACGATACCGCGTGCAATCTCGCTTCGCTCAACCTCATTCAGTTCCGCGACGCGGCGACAGGCGAATTCGACGTTGAGTCCTACGAGCACGCGGCGCGGCTATGGACGATCGTGCTCGAAATCTCGGTCATGATGGCGCAATTTCCGGCCAAGGAAATCGCCCGGCTTTCCTATGATTATCGCACGCTGGGCCTTGGCTACGCCAACATCGGCGGCGTGTTGATGTCGTCCGGCATTCCATACGACAGCGACGAAGGTCGCGCGATTTGCGGCGCGCTTTCGGCGATCATGACAGGCGCCGCCTATGCCACGTCGGCGGAGATGGCGGGCGAACTCGGCGCCTTCGAAGGCTATGGCACGAATTCCAGCGCAATGCTGCGCGTGATGCGCAACCACGCCCGGGCGGCAAATGGCGAGGCAGCTGGGTACGAGGCGTTGTCAATCGCGCCGGTCCCTCTCGACCACGCGGCGCTGCGCGACAAGGCGCTTGGCGAGCATGCCCGCAGTGTTTGGTCGCGCGCCGTCGCACTCGGCGAACACCATGGCTATCGCAATGCGCAAGTCAGTGTGATCGCCCCGACGGGTACCATCGGCCTCGTGATGGATTGCGACACGACGGGCATCGAGCCCGATTTCGCGCTCGTCAAATTCAAGAAACTCGCTGGCGGCGGTTATTTCAAGATCATCAATCGCGCCGTTCCCGAAGCTTTACGCGCGCTCGGCTATTCGGCAAGCGAGATCGACGAGATCGTAACCTATGCGACGGGGCATGGCTCGTTAAACAATGCGCCGGCGATCAATCACGAGAGCCTTTTTGCGAAAGGTTTTACGCCGGCAAAACTCGCCGAATTGGAGGAGACGCTGGCGAGCGTCTTCGACATCAAATTCGTCTTCAACAAATGGACTCTTGGCGCGGAGTTCCTCACCGGCGCGCTCAAAATTCCTGCCGAAAAGCTGGACGATCAAAATTTCGATCTCTTGAACTTTTTAGGGTTCTCCCGCCCGGAAATCGACGCCGCCAATATTTTCGTCTGCGGCGCCATGACGCTCGAAGGCGCGCCACATTTGAAGCCGGAGCATTACGCCGTGTTCGATTGCGCGAATCCTTGCGGGCGCACGGGCAAACGTTTTCTCGCCGTCGAAAGCCACATCCGCATGATGGCGGCGGCGCAGCCTTTCATCTCCGGCGCGATCTCGAAGACGATCAACATGCCGAACGATGCGAGCATCGAGGATTGCAAGGAGGCCTATATGCTCTCCTGGCGGCTCGGTCTCAAAGCGAACGCGCTTTACCGCGATGGCTCGAAATTGTCGCAGCCCTTGAACAGCCAATTGATCGCCGATGACGACGACGAGGGGGAGGACGCCGTCGAGGCGCTGATCGCCTCGAACGCTCCGGCGCGGGCAAGCGCCGTCGCCGAAAAGATCGTCGAAAAAATTGTCGAGCGGATCGAGCGCGTCAGAGAGCGCGAGCGCCTGCCCGACCGGCGCAAGGGCTATACGCAAAAGGCGGCCGTCGGCGGCCACAAGGTCTATTTGCGCACCGGCGAATATGCCGATGGGCGGATCGGCGAAATTTTCATCGACATGCACAAGGAAGGCGCGGCGTTCCGGTCGCTGATGAACAATTTCGCCATCGCGATTTCGGTCGGCCTGCAATATGGCGTGCCATTGGAAGAATATGTCGATGCCTTCACTTTCACCCGCTTCGAGCCGGCGGGGCTGGTGCAAGGCAACGACGCGATCAAGAACGCGACCTCGATCCTCGACTATATTTTTCGCGAGCTCGCGATCTCTTATTTGGGCCGCAACGATCTCGCCCACATCGACCCGTCCGACATCGGCCCCGACGTGCTGGGCAAGGGCTCGACACAAGGCCGCGCGCCGCAAGGCGCCGTGCCAACGGGCACCACGAAATTCGTATCGCGCGGTTTTGTGCGCTCCAAGGCCGACAAATTGATGCTGGTGCAAGGCGGCGCGCCGCAACCCGCGACGGCGCTCAAAGGCGACCTCCAAGGGCAAGTCGAAGCAGAACTCGGCGGGCTCGAATGGACGACTCCCGCCGAGCGGGCGGCCGTCGCCGAAAAGCGCAGCCAGGCGCGGATGCAAGGTTTTACGGGGGAGGCCTGTGGCGAGTGCGGGAATTTTACCCTGGTGCGCAACGGCACGTGCCTCAAATGCGACACCTGCGGCGCGACCACCGGGTGCTCGTGAGAAGCCTGAAATTCGAGCAGATCCTGTTACTAGGAAGATCGGTGGAATCAAAAATGACCGGCGCTACTGGTATTGAAGGGCATACGATTGCCTCAGCAACATCGATACCGGAGCAACAGCTACTTTTTCCTCGCCGAGCGCGGATTGAGTATTCCCCCAGTAAAGCTTCAGCAGACTCGCTTGGAGAAGTCGAAGCTGACGATTCACAGATACTATATAAAAGGCGATTGCCAAGGTTCGCCTACCCGAGCCAGCGAATGGATTGGAACGCTGGTTGCCGACTATATAGGAATTACTGCGCCGCCGCCGGTAGTTATCCAGCGATTAAATGGCGATCTGGTATTCGGATCGAGACGCCTTGCCGGCGTAGCGGATGATGTTATTACACAGAATTATCTAATGAATTCCGCGAACCTAGAACCAAATTCATCAAGCTTAACAGGAATTTTATCATCAATATATGCTTTTGATCTGTTCATAAACAATGTAGATCGACATTTTGGAAATTATTTGACGGTACAGGATATTGGTGCCAGACGACTTTTTGCTTTTGATTACGGACGATCGTTGTTCTTTCGATGGCCTTGGACTGACTTCCCCGCGCCGGGTGACCACACGCGGATATGCGGGAAGGTGTTGCGATCGACACATGGTTTCGACGTCCAAGCCGCTCACGCAGTTCTAGACAAGCTGGCTAGGGTCGCTCCTACCGTAATCGATGCATTCCTCAATCAGATGCCCGGAGAATGGCTGCCGCAACCGCTAAGACGCGAATTTATCCGCGTCTGGTCAGAGGAGGGGCGACACGCTAGAATAAATGCCCTTCGCAAAGGACTTGACGATGGCTCGCTCCTATGACTTCGCCATTATTCGTTTCGCTCCCGGTGGAGTGCGAAACGAATGCGTGAATATTGGCGTGGTTGTGTTCGATGAAAAAGGACTCGATATCCGCACATCCAGGGGGGTCGAGAAAGTAAGAGCTATCTCTGGTGCGATCGACGTTGAGCTGCTTCGTGATTTGATTAGAAAACTTCCACAACTCGACGCACGCTTGCGCGATGCAGGCGTTCACGAGCTGGATGCGCGATTGAAATTGATGGGAATTGGGCCGCTCACTGTCTCTCGCGGAGGAACATTCGTCGCCGAAAGTACCGGCGCGTATGAGGATCGAGTCGCTTCGATCGTGAAAACGATGATCGATCCCGAGCCCGCACCTCGGCGATTGCGCGAGAAGCGGTCGAGGCTATTAAGTCAAGTGAAAAAAATATTTCGGCAAGAGCGCATTTTAGCCAAGAAACATGAAGATTTGTCGTCCCATCGACTTGTATCAAATTACGAACTTGCCGAAGGCCTTACAGCTGATCTGATCCTTCGTAACGGCGCAATGCATGTGGTCGAAACAGTGGACGCATCCGGTGACGAGCTTTCGTTACGAAAAACAGTTGCAGAAATCGCCATCGCCGCACTGGTCTTAGAACGAGCACGGATGCAGTTCGAAGACCAGAGCACAAAGGCGCGATTAGTTTACAGCACATCCGCTGTGCTTGAGCACGTCGCTCGGCCTTCGCTTGATGCAGCCGCTCACCAAGGCGCGGAACTTACTAACTGGGCGAGCGATGAAGAGCGGAAAAAGTTTGTCCGTGAGCTTGCATCACTGGCAATACCGCTCGAACGTGACGGCAAAAGGCGCTCGATGCGATTGCCCCCTCTTGTTAGTGGAAAGCTAAACTTCCACTAAGGTAGCCGTCAGCTGGTTCTACTGAACCGGCGGCGGGCGTCGTGGCCGCCGCGGCGATACCTTCCCATTCATCGCACGGCAGACCCGAGCGCATCTGAACTTTGAATTCAAAGACGCGCCAGGCGCGCCGCTCTGGCGGCCGGAGGTCCTTGAGTTCAGAGTTCAGATACGATTTTCTGCCGCCGTGCGATGGATGGATTTTTCCGCGTCACGCGCACCGGGAAAGTCCTCGTGCTTCGAGACGCAGCTTCGCCTGCTCCTCAGCATGAGGGCTTTGTTTGGGTGGCCCAGCAAATCTCATCGAACGGTGCACCCGATATGAGCTCAATCGCTAAGATAAAGAATATTCATGGCAGCATAAATGTCGAGGTACATCTAAGTGGTCGCCCCACGGAGCTGTTTCCTCTTATACACAATTACTCCCGGCAAGGCCCCGCCTAGCAACATTGCAAGTGCCTGGCGCCGATCTTTGCCGCGTATGTGGGTCGGACCATAGCAGCACGCGCTCATCGTCCGCTCCGTCACGCCGGATCCTCGTCTTTGAGCGACACGAAAATCAGCACGCCGAGCATCGTCATAACAATGCGGAAGGCGCTTGGGACGGCATCTAAATCGCGGGCCTGCCACATGCCGAACCATTCGCCGCCAATGGCCACGAAGCCGCCCTCAAAGAGCAGGAACCCAAGCGTTAGCCCAGCGACCGCCATGCTCTTGGCCTGCTGGAACAACTGCGCCTTGGCCCGCAGCCGCCGCGCCATCACTGTCGCGCCGAGCGCGCAAAGCGCCGCAGTGACGATCTCCGTGACGATGATCAGGATATAGCCTGCATGGTGGAGGACGGGCGACGTTACCGCGCGCCAACGGATGCGGGACGCGGCGGGGACCGCGTCCATATCGAGCACCTCTGTGACAAAGGCGAAGTTCGTCCAATAGTCCGATATATTGCCCAAGGCGACAAGCGCCACGTAGAAGGCGATGGCTGCGACGCAGCTAATCTTCGCAAGGCGGATGGCAAGCACGCAAAACCCCCGTTCGCGAACGGAGCTGCTCGCTAGCACTATGTGGACAGGTTTGTCCCGGTTTTCTTTTCCCTGCCGTTTACCTCGCCGGGGTGCAGAACACCTCCCAGGCGTAAGCCGGGGGAGTTGGCACGATTGTGCGAAATCCCCGCGCTCAATCAAGCCCGCAGCCAGTCACTTCGCTGGCGGCGTGCAGACGACGGCGTCGTTCATAACATAGCAGACCGACATCAGGCCGGTGCGCATATCGATCCTGAAGATGCCGCCTTCGCGCTCATGGCGAGAGGCGATGAGGGAATATTCGCTTGGCGCCTGGGGGCCCGCGCCTTCGCCCGAAGCATAACAGAGCGTGACGCCGACCGAGGCGTCCTTCAAGCCATATTGGCAGGCGCCGATCTCGCCGGTTGCCCGGTCGAGGCGATAGACCCGGTTGAGATCGGTTTCCGGCGCCGCGAGAAATTCATAGTTGGCGGCCGAGGCGCCCTGGGCCCGCGAGAGCACGGCCATCGCCATGACAAGAAAGACCGCCATGCGGGGCGAGAAAACATGCGAACCTCCCATTGATGCCGGCTCCTAAAACGCAATTCCAAGCTGGTTCAGGATAACAAGTTCATCCTTAATAATGAGTTTATGGTTCCCTGCGAGCGCCGAGAATAAACAAGTCCCAAAAGAGGATGACGTCGAGAACTGTCCCGCGATCTTGACCATTCCGCGCTTGCATCCTAAGCCCTGCGCAATGCAGCAGAACTCCCGCGCGCTTCTCGTCTTCGATCTCGACGGCACGCTCGCCGATACGGCGGGTGACCTTGTCGCGACCTTGAATATCATTCTCGCTCGCGAAGGCTTGGCCGGAATCGCGGTGTCGGATGCCCGTGCGATGGTCGGCGGCGGCGCGAGAGCCTTGATCCAACGCGGACTCTCGATCCATGGAATAAAGGCGAGCGAATCCCGGGTCGACGAGATGCTTGCCGATTTCCTGGCCTATTACGAGGTCCATGTCGCGGACGAGACGGTCTTGTTTCCGGGCGTTGCCCGCGCGCTCGACCGCTTCGAAGCGGCGGGGTTTGCCTTTGCCGTCTGCACCAACAAGGTCGAATATGCCTCCATTTTGCTGTTGACCGCGCTCGGCGTCGCCGGCCGTTTCCGAGCGATCTGCGGCAAGGACACTTTTGCGGTCAGCAAGCCCGATGGCGAAGCATTGTTGCAAACCATCGCACGGGCGGGCGGCGAGCGCGGCCGGTCCGTGATGGTCGGCGATTCGAAAATGGATGTTGACACCGCGCGCAATGCCGGGATCCCTATCGTCGCGGTCAATTTCGGCTATACGAGCGAGCCCGTCGCTAGTTTCAAGCCCGACCGGGTGATCGGCCATTACGACGAATTATGGGGCGCGGTCGCAGCGCTTGGCGTGGCATAGGGACGAATCCGGCTTGACTTGGAGCGGCTTGCTTTCATAAAGGGCCATTGCGTGCGCCAACCCGCATGGCGGGGCGCGTAGCTCAGCGGGAGAGCACTCCCTTCACACGGGAGGGGTCACAGGTTCAATCCCTGTCGCGCCCACCATACTTTTGCGCCCTTGGTCCATCGCCGTTTCCCGCGCACCTTGGACATACTATTGAGGCGCGAGAGTTCCCGTGCGGGAGCCATCGGGCGTGTTTCCGGCGACCCAATTGTTCGAGAATGTCAGAATCTGCCCCCCGCTCTCAGCCAACAAGCCTGTGAGGTTAAAGCTCACCGTATCGTTGGACATCCGGACGACTCCGCCGTTCAGCGCATGGACCCCATCTCCGCCATTTTTCGTGAGCGTGGTTGAATCGAGGGTCAACTGCGCCGTGGCGCCGTTTGCCTGTGCGCCGTCTCCGGTGTTGGAGGCAATCAAGCTATTGGTGATCTGTACATTGCTGTTTTGAGCCGCCATCACTCCGAATCCCGATCGGTGCAACGATGACCTTATCAGCGCCAACCGGCTAACGCCCGAAGTCGCGGAGCCTATCACCGCCCCGCCGGCATTGGATTCCAGATTGCTGTCGGTCACAACAAGCGATGCGTGGATCGACGGCTGGAAATTGATCCCTACGTTACTGAAGTTCATGATCGTGCAGTGCTCGACGCTCAGGTCGTGCCCCGAGACGAAATTGATCCCATTGGTTCCAGTCGCCACGCCGTTGATCGCGAGGTTACGGAGGATAACCCGATCGGCTGACCCCGCGCTAATGGTGATGCCCGGCGTGCCACTGGCGAGAATGGAGGCGACTTGACCTCCACCGCCATCGATCGTAAGCGCTTTGGTAATCGTCAGGGTTCCGAACCCGCCGGGGGTCCAGCGCGTCGATCTCCCCACCCGCAGCGGTCTTGGATATGGCGCCCGCGAAGGTCTTGCAAGGCGCTGTGCGGCTGCAGGGATTGGCGTCGTCGCCGACGCCTGACACCCAGGTCCTAGTTTGGGCGTTCGCCGGCACGGCGGATAGAGAGGCTACGATCGTCGCTGGGATGATGGCTAGCAACAGGCCACAAATTTTCATAACAAACCTCCTGCAGTAATTTACCGTTTCGAAAGCTTGGCACATCTGTTGATGACTGACAATAGTCGATATCAGAAAAATGACCAGCAGCGCGCCGCGTTCCTGCCCGCGCCATCCCCCGCGGAACGTGCCAAGTTCCAACACTAGACACGCCATCTTGGCGTTGAAATCGCACCGCTTGCGGCTTCACCGCGGCCAATCTTGCGCGGAATGGTGCGCGCGCAGACTGTCGCTACGAAAGAGATCCCGGCTCCCATGCGCCCCTCTCTCCTCGACCCTCTCTTCGCGACAGCCGCGAGCCTGCCCGGCATCGGGCCGAAAACGGCCAAGCTCCTTGATCGACTCCTGACCGAAGGCGGCAAAGACGCCCGCGCGATCGACCTTCTTTTCCATCTCCCCTATGCCGCGATCGACCGCCGCAACCGGCCAAAAATCGCCGATGCGCCGCTCGACACGATCGTTACGCTCGAAGTCAAGGTTGTCGAGCACCTGCCGCCGGGCGCGCGCTCCAAGGCCCCCTACAAGGTCTTGGTCGAGGACGGGACCGGCGACGTCCTCCTCGTCTTCTTTCTCGCCAATCATCATTGGATTGAAAGGAGCCTGCCGCCCGGCGCCACCCGCTGGATTTCCGGCAAGCTGGAGCTTTGGGACGGGCATCGCCAGATCGTGCATCCCGACCGGGTGCTGGACAGCGAAGGTTTTGCCAAAATGGCGCCGGTGGAGCCGGTCTATCCTTCAACCGAAGGGCTCTTTCAAAAAACGCTCGGCAAAGCGATCGATGCGGCGCTGGCTAAAATCCCCGCCTTGCCGGAGTGGCATGATAGGGCGGCGGTAAATATTCCGGCCTTTCCTTCTTTCGCCGAAGCCTTTCGCGACGTGCATCGCCCGAACACACCGGAGAGCATCGCGCCGGAAGCGCCGGCGCGGACGCGGCTCGCATTCGACGAATTGCTCGCCTCCCAATTGGCGCTTGCCTTGACGCGCGCGAAAATCCGGCGCTCGGCCGGCCGCGGGAGCCACGGAGATGGCCGTATCCGAGAGAAGATCGCCGCGGCACTCCCTTTTGCGCTTACTGGTTCCCAGAAAGCCGCGATTGCCGAGATCGACAGCGATCTTGGCGCGCCAACCCGCATGCTGCGGCTTTTGCAAGGGGACGTCGGATCCGGCAAGACGCTTGTCGCTCTCTTTGCCATGGCGGCGGTCGTCGAGGCCGGGCGGCAGGCGGCGTTGATGGCGCCGACCGAAATTCTCGCCCGCCAGCATCACCAAACGCTCGCGACGTTCGGCGAAGCCGCTGGACTCAGACTGGCGCTCCTCACCGGCCGCGACACGGCGGCCTCGCGCGGCAAAACCCTCGCCGGACTTGCGGAAGGTGCCATCGATATTGCGATCGGCACCCATGCCTTGTTTCAGGAAAGCGTTGTCTTCCGCGACCTCGGCCTCGCCGTGGTCGACGAACAGCATCGCTTCGGCGTCCATCAGCGTCTGGCGCTGGGCGACAAAGGCGCGGCGGCCGATATTCTCGTCATGACCGCGACGCCTATTCCGCGCACATTGGTTCTGACTTATTTCGGCGACATGGATGTTTCGAATTTACGGGAAAAGCCTGCCGGGCGCGACAAGATCGAGACCCGCGCGGTGCCGGTTGAGCGCATGGACGAACTCATCGCGAGGCTGGGGTGCGCGATCGCGGACGGCGCCCGCGCCTTTTGGGTCTGTCCTCTCGTGGAAGAGAGCGAGGCGCTCGACGTGGCCGCCGCGCAAGAACGCTTCCTTCATCTGCAAGAGGTCTTTGGCGATAAAGTGGGTCTTGTCCACGGCAAGATGAAAAGCCGCGACAAGGACGAAGCGATGGCCGCGTTCACGCAAGGGACGACTCAAATTCTGGTCGCGACGACGGTCGTCGAGGTCGGCGTCGATATCCCGCAAGCAACGATCATGGTGATCGAGCATGCCGAGCGGTTCGGGCTTGCCCAGTTGCATCAATTGCGGGGGCGTGTCGGCCGCGCCGGCGCCAAATCCTCGTGCTTATTGCTGTATAAAGCGCCGCTCGGCGAGGCGGCCAAGGCGCGGATCGCGATCATGCGCGAGACGGACGACGGATTTCGCATCGCCGAGGAAGACCTGCGCCTGCGCGGCGAAGGCGAGGTGCTCGGGACGAAGCAATCCGGCCTGCCGGGTTTTCGCCTCGCCGATCTTTCCGCGCACGGATCGTTGCTCGCCTTGGCGCGCGACGAAGCGCGCAAAATCGTCGAGGAAAATCCCCGGCTGGAAGGCCCGCGCGGCGAGGCGTTACGCTTGCTCCTCAATATTTTCGAGCGCGGCGAAGCGATAAGGCTTTTGCGCGGGGGGTAGCGCGGGGCGCGCCCTGGCAGCGTAAGATCAAATTGCTGACCGGAAGCGGGGGAGGCGAAGGTAAATTCGCATAACCCTCTTCGATTGGTGGGTTCCTGTATTGCTTCGCCGACATTCATCCCCCAGGAAATTCACGTAAAGCTTCAAGCGGCTGCCTTCTCGACCGCTTGTCCCGGCGCCGCCTTGGGCTCCGCCGGCGCGCCGGCCCATTCGGAATTGGCCGGGATTTGCTCGCCCTTCATCACGAGGGTCAGGGGCCCCAATCGCGCGTAATCGGAAACGCGCGTGTCGTAAAGCACCGTGGAACCCGCGCCGATGGTTACGCCGTTGCCGACGAAGACCTTGCCAACCTTCATGACGCGGTCCTCGTAGAGATGTGTTTGCAGCGCGCAGAGATCGTTCAAAGCCGCGTAATCGCCGACGCTCACGCAGTCGAATTCGGTGATGTCGGTCATGTCCATGAAAACGCCCCGTCCGACTTTCGTGCCGAACAGGCGCAAGAGCCAAGGAAGGAACGGCGTGCCGCGCAAATGATCGAGCAAAACCTTGCCGGCTAGGCCCCAGTAGATGACGGCAACCGCCTCGGTCCGCATGGCCCACCAGGACCACATCGGTTTGACCATCGGCTCGTAGCGTCCCATCGTGATCCATTTCAAGGCGATGACCAGCAGGGTCATGATCAGGCTAATGCCAGCCGAAGCAAGCATAAACTGCCACAGCACCTCGAAATATTTGCCTTCGAGCACGCCCGTGCTGAACCATTCCACCGCCCATGTGCCAAAGCTAATGAACAACATGATCGGCAGGGAAATCGTGACCGCCTCGAAGCCGGCGCGCGCCAATTTTTTCCAGCGTGGCGGCTCGTAGGTCCAGTCCACGCCGCCGCCATCGAATTTTTGCCGCACCGGCAGCTTGATCGGCGGCGATCCGAACCAGGTATCGCCCTCGCGCATCAAACGGTTCGCGGGCGGCTTCGACTTGATGCCGATCAGCGCGCCCCCTGGAATTTCGGCCCCGGCGGGCACCACGGCGCTATTTCCGACGAAAACGCGCGGACCCGTCTTGACGCGCTTCAAATACATCCAGCCATTGCGGATCTCTTCGTCGCCAAGAATGACTTCATCGGCGATGAAGCATTTCTCGCCGATCTCGACGAGATCGTAGCGGCCGGACAGATTCGTCGAGATTTCGGCGTCCTTGCCGATCTTGGCGCCCATTAGCCGGTACCAAGCGCGCATATAGACGGTCGCGAACAAGGACGATAGTGTTTCGAGCGTCACCTCGGTCGCGAGCGCCACTGCCCATTTGCGGAAATAGAACCAGGAATGAACCGAATAAGTCCCCTCGCGCACCCGCGGCAGGATGATCCAGCGGCAAGCCGCGATGAAGCCGACAGTGATGAGCACCATGACGAAGGCGGTGGGCAAGGCCATGATAGGGATGGAGAGCATGTAAAGGGTGCGGTCGAAATCGGCGGTGCCGATCAGGTCGTCGATCCGGTCGAAGACCCAAAAGGCCGGGAAAATCGGCAACAGGCCGAGCGGGGGTATCGCCAGAAGCAGCACCCCATACATAAGCGCCATGATGCCCCGGCGTGCGCGGGAAGCCGTGGGGAGCCGGTCCAGCGCGGTGCGATCCACCATGCGAACCTTGCGCCCCGGCGAGCCATCCCAGACTTCCCACGCCCCGGCGCGGCCACCCGCGCCGATCGCGGTCAGATCGCCGAGCTCGGCCCCCTCTTCGATGACGACATTTTCCTCGATCACGCCGGACGATCCGATATAGGCCTCGGCGCCGATGTCGATCGTGCCGATAACGAGTTCGTTTCCCTCGACCCGCGCATTGGCGAAATTGGCGTTCGCTCCGATGCTCGCGCCAGGCCCAATCGAGATCAGATCCACCGCGCCCGGCTCGATCTCGCCGATGAACGCGTCCTTGCCGATTCTCGTCCCGAGCGCATTCAGATAGAGCCGCATGATGGGGGAGCCCTGGAACCATTTGATATGGACCAGTCCAAGGAAACGCTTCACCAGCCACCAGCGAAAGTAATAAACTCCCCATAGTGGATAGCGCCCAGGCTTGGTCTTTCCGATCACCAGCCATTTCACGCCGATGACGATCGCCACCGTAGCGATATTGATGCACATATAAACGCCGATGAGCGAAACCATTTCTTCGAAAAAGCTCGCCTCCGCGCCGGTGAGCAGCATGTAGCTTACGAACACGCCGAGCCATTGCGCGGTCACGAGAGCGAGTATGATAGGAAGCGCAAGGGCCTGTGCACACCCGCAGAGGAAGCGGCGCAACAATGGCGGCGGTACGAAGGACAAATCCTCGACCGTCGATTCATGTGCCCATTTGCGGTCGAGGAGTTCGGCCATCGCGCGAAGCGAACGCGCGGTGTAGACGTCTTGCAAGGTGATCCGCGCCAACGCGGGCGTCTCGCGCACGGCCGAGATGAAACGCGCCGCGAGCAAGGAATGGCCACCCAGATCGGTGAAGAAATCGGCATCGAAAGAAATGGCCTGCGGCGGCAGCACGCGTTTGGCGGCGGCGAGGAGTTTTGCCTCGGTCTCGTTGCGTGGCTCTTCCTGCGCCTCGAGGGCATCGGCCGGAGCAAGTTCAATCTGCTTCAGACCCTTGCGGTCGACCTTGCCGGAGGTGAGTTTCGGCAGGCTTTGGACTAGCTCGAACCGTTCCGGAACCATGTATGCCGGCAGGCTTTGCCGCAGTTCGTTGCGCAAGCGTCCCACGTCGATTTCGGCGTCCAAGGTCGGAACCACGAACGCAACGAGCTGTTCGATTTCGTTATCGTTGCGCAAGACGACGGCGGCATGCGCAATGACAGGGAGACCGGCGAGCTTTGCTTCGATTTCGCCCAATTCGACGCGAAAGCCGCGAACCTTGACCTGATCGTCGATCCGGCCATGGAACACGATTTCGCCGTTCGTGGCGAGCGCTACCGCATCGCCGGACCTGTACAAAACCGGATCGGGCGCGTCATCCAAGAAAGGATTGGCGATGAATTTCTCGCGGGTCAGCCGATCGCGGCGCAAATACCCTTTCGCCACCCCGGGGCCGCCGATAAGAAGCTCGCCCTCGACATCAGGGGGGAGAAGGTCGAGGCGCTCGCCCGCCACATAACAAGTGTAATTCGCAATCGGCCGGCCGATCGTGACCTGAACGCCCGGCCGTACTTCCGCGACCGTGGCGACGACCGTAGTCTCCGTCGGGCCATAGGAATTGAAGATCTTGCGCCCAGGCCTGCACCAACGACCCGCAATCGACGGCGGGCAGGCTTCGCCGCCAAGGATGATCAGCCGCAAGCTTGCGATGTCGCGCGGGAGAAGCGCCAAAAGGGTGGGCACCGCGTCCAGCACCGTCACGCGGTTCGCCTCCATAAGATCGGGAAGCTTGTCCGCCTCGCCCATCATCTCGGCGGTCGCCACGAAAAGGCTCGCGCCGGCAAGGTAGGGAAGCCAGATTTCCTCCATCGACAGATCGAAGGC
>Ga0185299_10002055_pt1 | contig 33331 bp, 32 predicted proteins | sample PaiPotPPA55metaG_FD_128002 | JGI IMG/M metagenome (GOLD analysis project Ga0185299, IMG submission 128002) | Iron sulfur acid spring bacterial and archeal communities from Banff, Canada, to study Microbial Dark Matter (Phase II) - Paint Pots PPA... ...
ATCGCGTCACCCGCTTTGCCCGTGCCAAATCGGTTCTTCCAGCCGAGACCCTGCTGCTCGATAGGGGCGGCTTCCGGCTCTGGGCCGACATTCGAGTCCGGAGCAGCACCGTGGGTTTTGCCGAAGGTGTGCCCGCCAGCAATCAGCGCGACCGTTTCCTCGTCATTCATCGCCATGCGGCGGAACGTCTCGCGGATATCCCGTGCCGCAGCGACCGGGTCCGGCTGTCCATTGGGCCCTTCCGGATTCACATAAATCAGGCCCATCTGAACCGCGCCGAAGGGAGTCGCGAGCTCGCGGTCACCGCTGTAGCGTTCGTCTCCTAGCCACTTGCGCTCAGGCCCCCAGTAGACCTCATCGGCTTCCCATACATCCTCGCGCCCGCCGCCATAACCGAAAGTCTTGAAACCCATCGACTCAAGGGCGACGTTACCGGCGAGAATCATAAGGTCGGCCCAGGAGATTTTCCGGCCGTATTTCTCCTTTAACGGCCAGAGCAGCCGGCGCGCCTTGTCGAGGTTCGCATTGTCTGGCCAGCTACCGAGCGGTGCGAAACGCTGCTGGCCAGCTCCGGCGCCACCGCGGCCGTCGGCGATGCGGTACGTACCCGCGGCGTGCCACGCCATTCGAATGAAAAGTCCGCCGTAGTGGCCGAAATCGGCCGGCCACCAATCCTGCGAGTCCGTCATCAAGGCATGAAGGTCCTTGATCACGGCATTCAGGTCGAGGCTTTTGAATTCTTCAGCGTAATTGAACTCCTTGCCCATGGGATCGGATTGGGGGGAGTTCTGGCGTAAAACCTTGATGTTAAGCTGATTCGGCCACCAGTCCGCATTCGTCGGGCCACTACCCGCATTGTGTCTGCGCACGCCCGTAAACGGACATTTACCCTCGGAGAGATCGTGATCAATTGCCATATTGTTGTCCTCCTGATTTTCGTTCAGGAAATTGTCTCGTCTGTTTCCTCTCTCTGCGAGCCCTGACGTTTCTCCTCAGACTCATCGAGGGGTCTCAGATTGCTGTGGTGGGAGCGGTGGGGCGTGCATTCGCTTCTCGGCAAGTTGGCACCGCCTGCAGAGAGCATCAATTTCTACCGAACAGCGCAGCAGCGCGAACTGTCCGAGGCTGGTTCTACCCTCGAGAAGCTTGTCCACTTCGGGTATCTCGATGTCATGTACCCGTCTGCATCGGACGCAAAGGACGTGGTGATGAGGCTCCACGTTGCCGTCATAACGCGCAAAATCGTGCAGAACCGTTACCTTGCGCGCCTCTCCCACTTCGCAAAATTGCTCCAGAATCCGATGGACTGTGGCCAATGATACGTGGGGATGTGTGCGACGTACTGCCGCGCAGATCTCGTGGGGGCTCGGATGGTTCTCCGAAGCGAGCAGGGCCCGTATGACTGCGAGCCGCTGGGGTGTGACGGCAATTCCCCGCTTACGACACCGCGCGACGAACTCGCCGAGTCGTTGAACTGAGTACCGCTCACGCGACCGTCGATCCACCAGCCGGAGTTCTCGCATAAACCACTCATGGCCGACCAACGACACTAAACGCGACCGACAACCAGCGCCCGGAAAAAAGGAGATGACGGCTGACAGGTTGGATGATCTGCAGGTTCAGCCGATACCTGCCCTCACCTGCAACTAACTACTAACGCCTACCGCACATCATGTAAGATTGTCAACCCTCGGGTCTCAGGTAAACGGTAATGGCCGACGTCGCGAGACCGCCGCGATATTTCCAGGCATCAATTCGCACAAACGGGGTCCTCGATGACTTGGCTGCATGGAATCCAATGGCTTTGAGGGGTATGACTAAGGTATTTACGGGTCTGACGGAGAGCGGATCATGATCAAGACATTCCGATCTCGTGGCGCCGAACTGCTGTTTGCCAGAAAATCCGTTGCGTTGTTTCAAGCCATTGAGCTGGCGCAAGGTGTCGAGCTAATGGTCCGGAGAAAACTGGCACAATCGAACGCGGCCGCAGAGCTCCGCGATCTGGCCGTGCCACCGGAAAACTGTCTAGAACCGGTAACACGCGAGGGAAAGAGTCAGCACAGTATTCGAATCAGTCATGCCTGGCAGCTCTGTTTCGTGTGGCGAAGCCCTGATGTGTACGACGTTGATTTAGTCCGCAGCTATGTTCTTGGAAATCTGGTGGCAGCCGAAAAAGAAAGTGACTTGCTACCACCCATTCATCCTGGCGATATCCTGTTGCAGGATTTCACGAGACCGCACCTGATTAGCATTAATGAACTCGCCTTGGCGATGCGCTTGCCGCCGACTCGGATTGATGCCGTCATTCATGGGAAACTTGGCATCACGGCTGATGCGGCCTTTGGGCTCGGATCGTTCTTCGGTACCACCGCAGAGTTGTGGCTGAACTTGCAGCGGGACTACGATTTGCAGGTTGCCGAAAGCGCCAAGCTCGCCGCAATCGGCTGAGATGTCAATACGCGGACTGGCAAATGACTAAGCTGGTTGCCACACAGCAGGTCTGGTCCAGGTATTAGCTGTACGTGCGCCTCCATGGTGATTTCTCGACCAAACGAGCTGCGCGAGGTGCGAGCGAACATCCGTGGACCCAGCAGAATCAAGCCCGGATAGGTTTTGCCGTTTTCTTCCTATAGCGCCGCCGGAGCCGCTCTCCGGGTCCATGCGCAATTACAAATCGCGCGCAAACGGGCGGATTTCGATCGATTATCCGAGAGGTCCGAAACCTTGGGAACTGGATGGTGGATGAAACAGTCTTCTACGGACCGCTCTCCGGTGACGATTCCCTGGTAACAGGAAAAACCCAGGGAACTTCGCCGTCTTTGGCCTTTCTCTCTTCCCTTTTTCAGCCTAGATCTCCGCATGGTTACTCGGTTTTTAGTCCAATTCCCTGAGGATCGTAGCAGGGAATTTCGATCGCGGAGCAGGGAAAATCAACTTCATTGACTCGGGTTTCCTATAAGAACCCACAGCGCCGGCGAAGCATTTCTCTCGGGTGTTCATGTCGATAGAGGGCTCGGCCGCAGTCCGAGGGGGCGGCGCCGCGCTCAGATTCATCAGCATTCCCTACGGTCTGTGCTATTCATTCTCTTCGCGTTCTCGTCGCTAGTGTGCGCCATTCATGAAGACAGCCTTTAATCTGCCGGAACAAGTCCGCTCGCTGTCGAGATTTCCGATCCCGGTCGCAATTGCGACAAGCCTTGCGGTCCTGCTCAATCTGCAACTGGCCCATGTCATCCATATGAGCGACTCGCTCGAAAGCGAGTTGATCTTCGCCTGTGCCGGAGCGTTCCTGGCAAGCTTTGCCGCCCATCTGTGGGCGATCGGTCTAAATCTCGGCACCAGCGCCAATCTCGGAACTGCGCTGGCAGCGGCCGGTGCCGCCGCTGTCATGCAGTATTTTCGCGGCGACCTTTACAGTCAAAGCCTGATCGCGTTGTTCGGCCTTGCCATGGCCACGATGGTCGCGGCGCACCTTCGCCGCGCTGCTGCAATCGAGTCGTTCTGGCGCTTCAATCTCCAACTGGGCATCGCAGTAGCGATGGCGCTGGTTGCGCTTCTAATCGTATGCGGTGGGCTTTCCCTTCTGCTCGGGAGCCTGACGTTCCTTTTCGATTTCAACTTCGGCAATTCCTACGGACACATCTGGAGCACCGGCGTGGCTCTGTTTGCGCCGTTGTTCGCGGCCTCGATGGTGCCTGCGGAGTTCAATCAGCCGTTCACTCTCAGCCCCGATCCGGACCTGATCGAAAAATCAGTATCGGCCGTGCTCAATTTCGCTTTGGTCCCGCTGATCCTGGTCTATTCGGTCGTGCTGCATATCTATGCGGCCAAAATTGCGATCGTCCGGTCGATGCCAAAGGGCGAGATCGGTTGGTTGGTACTCGCCTTCGGAGCGATCGGCACCGCGAGCTACATGGTGGCGTACCCGTGGCGCGACGCCGGCTATCGTCCGGTGCGATGGTTCATGCGCTCATGGTTCTGGCTGATGGTCGTGCCCACCGTCCTGCTCGTGCTCGCAGTATGGAAACGGATTAGTGAGTACGGCGTAACACCCGAACGCTACTGCCTGGTGCTCTTCGCGCTGTGGCTGGCGGCGATGGTGGCATATCTCGGATTCGCGCGCGGCCGGATGGATTTGCGTGTTATCCCGGCGAGCCTCGCGATCGGATTAGTGCTTTCATCGTTCGGGCCCTGGGGCGCCGCCGCGATATCGGTGCGCAGCCAGCTAGCACAATTGCAGAACGTGCTGAATGGAGAGAATTTGCTTTCCAACGGCCAGTTGAAACTCGATCCGCCGCGCGCCGCGACTTTCAAACACATAGTATCGTCGAACACGCGCGTCGCATCGATTTTGAAATCGCTCTACGATCTGGACGCGCTGGAGCGTCTTGCCCCGATGTTCAGCGGCTTGAGGGACAGTCCATTTACGAAGCACCAGGATGCCGCGGCGCGGTTGGCCGCACTCGGACTCACCCGATGGGGGTATCCGATGGGATCTCCGCCCAGCCCTCCGCCGCCAGTCGCAATCGGGATCAGCGTAGATACTGACGCCTACAATCGGCTGATCGGCCCGTTCTGGATTACACGAGCAGGACTAATCGGGTGCGACTCCGGCTGCCCTTGGTCTCCCCGTCTGGAGATCGGTGGAACGCCTCTCTTGCTGTCCGGCACCTTCGTTACCGCGGGCCGAAATGGTGACGCGGTGAGCTTCGATCTCACCCCGATTTTCAATCTCAAGTCGCAGAGGCGGCGGGAGCCGAAGGTGCAACCGGCGCAGACGGTGACCCTGGATGCGCGCGAAGGGCGCAACCGCGCGCTCCTGATGATCGTGCGGGCTCCCTGCTCGATCGACAATCCGCCAGCCAGATTCGAAAGCTGGATACTGTTGAAGTCGGCTCCTCCTACGACAAAATGACCGCGTCGAAGCGGCGCGGCGGGGTCATGGTGAAACAGGTTGAAAGCACCCTCAAATCGTTTCGGGCAGTTGCGCAGTCCGTTGAACACGGCGAACGTCGGAGAAAAATCTAGGAGGCGCGCTGGAAACATGTGATCGACCTGGCGGAGTCGGCGCGATAGGCAAACATGGTGCAGGAGTTTCTCAATAGACTAGAGCAGCGCGCGAATGGAGATCCCGAAGGTCTTGCGGATGGACTAGCAAAATTGCGAGCGGAGAACTTTCGCTTGATTCACTCAGGGAGAGAGGCGCTACGACAATCGCGCTACGCTTCACTCGTCACGCCTCTCCATAATTACGGCGCCGTTTTACGAGCGGCTCGGTTATGTGCTCTTCGGTACGCTCGAGAATTACCCGGAAGGCCACGCGCTATTTTTCATGACCAAGCTGAAGGTGGAGAGCCACGCGCCGGTGCCTCCGCGCTCAATCGCATACCGTTCGGCGCGCCGCATCAGTTCCGAGCCGTAACCCTTGCCGCGAAACGGCTCATGCACCGCGAGGATGCTGGCGTACAACCGCTTCGCCCAGATCATGCCGAGCAATCCGCCGAGAATTTCACCTTCGTCCGTCTCTACGAAGAACGCGACCCGACACCATTGATCGTGCCCGGTGATCGCGACGTTGCGACGATTGATGATGTCCTCGACGAAGTCGGATATTTGTCAGTAGTCGCGCCAAATCGTGGAGCAGTCGTAGTCCAACAGCCGTGACTCGTGCATCCGCGCATCACGGTGGTTAGAAGTAGTTGAAAACCAAATCGGTTTGGTTCAGCGTGAATTGACAGGACAGTTGGCTCGGCATCGTGCGATGCAACGGCCGCAAGGGCAGCCGTCCTCGGAAGGAGCAATAGGCAGTGCCTCTCAGGGGGCTCTGGTTCGCTTTCAAACGCCCTAACCGCACAGAGCAGGGCGTGGGTAGCGCAATCATTTCATTAGCCATCACTCGTTTGCTGGGTTTTTAGCAACCTGATTCGATCACTGGCAGACGTTTTTGAGCCGCCGCTATCCCACACGACACTCATTTCTTCACTGAGGAGGACCCACATGGCAAAGGGTCATTTAACGCCGATCCGTTTCCTGGTTTTTGGGGTGCTGGTCCTTGCGGCAACTTCCTGGGCTCACACGCGCCCACCCATTGCCGAACAGATTGCCAAGACCTATGGCCTGGATTCGTTTGGGCAAATTGAAGCGATCCGCTATACGTTCAACGCCCAGTTCCCCGGAGTGAATGTCTCCCGTTCATGGGTTTGGCAGCCCAAGACCGGCCAAGTCTCCTACGAAGGAAAAGATAAGGACGGCAAGCCGGTGAAGGTTACCTATGTTCAATCTCAGCTCAACGGCGAATCTGCCATCGTGAAGGACGAAATTGACCCGGCTTTCGTCAACGATCAATATAATTTGCTCTTCCCTTTGCATGTTTACTGGGACGGCAGTGCCGATGTACAAGACATGGGCGTTCAAAAATTGCCGCTTGGGAAGGGTTCGGCGAAGCTAGTGGCGGTGAAATATCATAAGGAGGGCGGCTACACGCCTGGAGATACTTGGGAGCTGTACCTCGGGTCTGACAACCGAGTCGAAGAGTTCGTCTATCATCGGGGTGGACCCAAGAAGCCGAGTGTCGTCATAGCAAGTTGGACGGGCTACAAGAAAGCTGGCCCTCTCCTTTTCTCAACGGACCGTCGCGGTACGGCGGACGGCAAGCCGCTGCGAGTCTTCTTTTCGAATGTGTCCGTCAAGCTAGTGGGGTCGGACTCGTGGATGAACGCGCAATAGGAAAACGGGCGGCCTCGGGTGTCGATGGCAAATTGCTCATTGTCGGAGCCAGCTTCGAGCCATTCACGGTGTCGTCGTTGCAACTGCTGATGGCGCGCAAGTCGGTTATGGGTTATGGGCTGTCCGGCGCGGTCTGGCCGACCTTGTCGCTATGGTCGGAGCAACCTTTGCTTCGCGTGCGGCGGGTTTTAATCAGTGGTCATATGGAATCTCCTTCTCGGGCGGCAGTTCCGGAATCGCCGCCGTCGCGAACACACATCGCTCTGTCGCGGCGGTTTTGGAAGCACTGCTTGCTATCGGCGGAGGCGATGGTCAGGCGAATCGCGTGTGCGGATGAGCTGTCTCTGTAAATAACTATTCCCTGCGCCCTGGGCGGACCTAGGCAAATCGCGCAGGGATAGGTTTTGCCCAATTCCGGCGCTTAGCCCACAAAGAGGCATTCTCCGGGTCCGCTCTCGATCGCAAATCGCGCGCACACGCCGGCGTTTCGATCCGTTCTACCCGATGTAGCAAGGTGGTGGTGTGGAGCAGAAGGGATTTGAACCCTCGACCCCCACGTTGCGAACGTGGTGCTCTCCCAGCTGAGCTACTGCCCCACCGCAGGAGGGAATTCTACGCCGAAATCAGCGTTTTCAAATAGGCCCGCAACCTATCAGCGAGGTCCGGCCGTTTCAAGCCGAAGCCGATTTGCGCCGTGACCAGACCGAGGCGGTCGCCCAGGTCATAGCGCGTGCCGGCGAACTCGTAGCCATACATTGGCCGGCGCCGGCAGAGCGCAAGTAGGCCGTCGGTAAGTTGGATCTCACCGCCTGCGCCGGGCTTGCCCTCGGCGAGCATGCCGAAAATCTCCGGCGTGAGGACGTAGCGCCCCACGATCGCAAAATCGCTCGGCGCTTTCGACGGCTCCGGCTTCTCCACCATCCCGGTCAGCCGATGCAATCGCTCGCCGGCGGGCGAAGCTTCGACGATCCCATATTTCGAGATGTCTTGCGGCGCAACGCGCATCAGCGCAACCACCGGCGCCTCGCGCGCCTCGGCGACGTCGAGCAGTTGACGCAGGCACGGTGGCTCGGCGTCAAAAATATCGTCGGGCAAAATTACGGCAAACGGTTCGTCGCCGATCGCCGCGCGCGCCTGCAGCACCGCGTGGCCGAGCCCGAGCGGCTGACGTTGCTCGGCGCGCGTGATACGCGCCATCGTGGCGACCGAGCGGACCAGGTCGAGAAGGTCGCGCTTGCCGCGCTCCTCCAGGTGGCGTTCCAAATCGGGAACTGGCGCGAAATGATCCAGCACCAGCGAGCGCCCCGGCGCCACGACGACGACGATTTCTTCCATCCCCGATGCGATCGCCTCTTCGACCACGACCTGTATCGCGGGGCGATCGACGACCGGCAGAATTTCCTTGGGGATGACGCGAGTCGCCGGCAGCATTCGCGTGCCAAGACCGGCGGCCACGACCACGGCCTTGCGAACTTTCATAGATGCCTCAGGAGTCGGGACGTCTTGCAGGAGTGCCTAGGGATGGTGTGCGTCTTTACGCGAAGCGGACCGGCGGTAGCGCCGGATTTAGCGTGCTGAGCCCTGACGCTCGCGCGCTTCCTGCGCCGACTTGCAAGTGATGCAGAGTGTGGTCACCGGGCGCGCCTTCAGCCGTTCGATCCCGATTTGCCCTCCGCATTCCTCGCATTGGCCGTAAATGCCGCCGTCGATGCGGGCAAAAGCCTCGTCAATCTTGCTCAAAAGCTTACGCTCGCGGTCACGCATCCGGAGCAAAAAGGCGCGGTCCGATTCCAGCGAGGCGCGATCGGAAGGATCGGCGCAGGCTTCCTGGGCTTTGGTATTGAGCGTGCCGAGCGCGCGCTCGGCTTCCTCCAGAATCTCGCTTCTGCGGTCCTCGAGCAGGCGACGGAAGAAATTCAGGTCCCTTTGCCTCATAATAACGGAGCGCTAGAAGTACAATCCGGATTCTACTGACGCCCTACTGTTATGTAAACAGCCCGCGGCATAAACTCGAATTCGGCCTTCGCTCTTCTATATATCTGGCATATGAAATCAGCCTTCCTCGACGCGTTTTCCGGGCTCAGCGGCGACATGATCGCCGGCGCGATGCTTGATGCAGGCGCGGACTTCGACGAGTTGCGGGCGGCGCTCGCGTCGTTGCCGCTCGACGGTTATCGTCTGGCCGCGCGGCGCAAGCTGGTAAGCGGCATCTCAGCGCTGAAGTTCGACGTTGAGGTGAGCGCGGCGCAGCCCGAGCGCCACTTGAGCGACATCCGTGAGATCGTCGCGCGCGCTTCGGCGCTTTCCACCGGCGTCAAGGACCGCGCGATGGCGATTTTCGGCGTGCTGGCCGAGGCCGAGGCGAAAATCCATCGCACGACTCCCGAGCAGGTTCACTTCCACGAGGTCGGCGCCGTCGATTCGATTATCGACGTCGTGACCGCTGCCTGGGGTTTCGAGCGGCTCGAGCTTAAGGAAATGATCGTTTCGCCGCTGCCGGCGGGCAGCGGCTTCGTGTGTTCGCAACACGGCATCATCCCGGTTCCCGCGCCCGCGACGGCGGAACTGCTGGTCGGTTTTCCGATGCGCATGGGCGACGGCGCCTCCGAGATGGTCACGCCGACCGGCGCCGCGATCCTGCGCGCGCTCGCCGTTGCGGCGCCGCCTGCGATGGGCTTTCGTGTCGAACGCGTCGGCTATGGCGCGGGCACCAAGGATTTCGCCGATCGGCCCAACGTGCTGCGGCTGATGGTCGGCGAACGCGCGCAGACCTACGAAGCCGACGAGCTGGTCGAGATCGCGGCCAACATCGACGACCTCAATCCGCAGATCTACGACCACGTGGTCGAGCGGCTGTTCGAGACCGGCGCGCGCGACGTGACCCTGACGCCAACGATCATGAAAAAGGGCCGTCCCGCGGTGACGATATCCGTGCTCGCCGAGCCGTCGGCACGCGAGCAAATCGCCGCGGTCCTCTTCGTTGAAACTTCGACTATCGGGCTGCGATATCATCCGGTCGCCCGTCTCAAGCTCGCGCGCGAAATCAAGGAAGTGGACACGCGATGGGGCCGCGTGCGGGTGAAGGTCTCGCGCGCCGGGGATGATACGGTAACGCTCTCGCCAGAGTACGACGACTGCAAGCGTCTTGCGCGCGAGCATCACGTCGCGCTCCGGCTAGTTCTCGCACAGGCGCAAGCCGCGGCGCGCCGGCAGGTCTCTTGCGATGACTGACGACCGGCTGCGTATCAACGAGATTTTTTTCAGCATCCAGGGCGAATCGACCTGGGCGGGGCGCCCCTGCGCCTTCGTGCGGCTCACCGGATGCAATCTGCGTTGCTCGTGGTGCGACACCGAATACGCGTTTCACGAGGGGCGCATGATGGCGGTCGAGGAGGTCGCCGCGCAGATCATCGGCTATGGATGCGATTTGGCCGAGGTGACGGGCGGCGAGCCGCTGCTGCAACCCGCCGTTCATCCGCTCATCGCAAGCCTGCTGGGGGCGGGTATCACGGTGCTGGTGGAGACTTCGGGCGCCAGCGACGTGAGCCGGCTCGATGCGCGCGCGATCAAGGTGATGGACCTGAAATGCCCGGGCAGTGGCGAATCGGCGCGCAACCTGTGGACCAACCTGGAGCATCTGACGTCGCGCGACGAAGTGAAGTTCGTGATCGCCGACCGCGCGGACTACGACTGGGCCCGCGACGTAACCCTGCGCCACAAGCTTGCCGCGCGCGTCAACGCGGTGCTGATGAGCTGCGTGTTCGGCCGCTTGGAGCCGGCGCTGCTGGCGGGATGGATCCTGGCCGATCGATTGCCGGTGCGGATGCAACTCCAGATGCACAAACACATCTGGGCGCCCGACGCGCGCGGCGTCTGAAGACGAAGGCCGTGGCGAAACCCGACGCCAAGGCCGCGTTCTCGAGAATTCGCCGGGTCAGGATCGGCCTGATGATTTCCGCCGGGCTTTTCGCGTTCTGGTGGATCGTCGAATTTCTGACATACGCGGGCCGCACCAGCGGCTTCGACGCGTTTGATTTTCTCTTCGTGCTGATCGTCGGCGCAATCGGATGGCTGCTGTACGAGGCCTGGCAAGCGCGATGCCCGCAATGCGGAAATCCGTTCTTCATCAATCGCAGCCTGCCATCGGGATTCCATTTCTCCACCCAATGTCCATACTGCGGCGCGCATCTGGACGAACTCGACGAACCGCGGCTTTGATCGGGAAACGGCTTGCGGCTAGGCTCTAGGCGCGATGCCCAAACCGTTGCTTGGCGAAGTTCTGCCCGACCTGGTCGAGGAGATGGTTTTCCTGCTGCGCGAACGCGGAGCGGAGCCGCTGTGCGACCAGCTACGCGCGCTGCATATCGAGTCGATCTGCGATTGCGGCGACGAGAATTGCGCGAGCTTCGCCACCGCGCCCGAGGTCAAGGTCGCGAGCACCGTCGAGTTGCAAGCGATGGAAGGATTTCTGATCGTCGACCTGAACGCGGCGAACGAGATCTGCTTCATCGAGGTGCTCCATCGCCCCGACGTGAAATACCTACTCGAAGAACATTACGCGGCCGGGTAACGAGACCCGGCGAGCAAGGTGGTGCTCGAGTGGCGAAGAGAATTTTCCTTGCCGGAGCGACGAGTGCGGTAGGGCGCCGGATGCTGCCGCTCCTGCGCGAAGCCGGCTACGAGGTTACCGGGACCACGCGCATCGCCTCCAAGGCCGAAGAATTGCGCGCCGCCGGAATCACGCCGGCCGTAGTCAACGTTTACGACCGAGCCGCGCTCGGTGCCGCGATGCTCGCGGCGCGGCCTGACGTGGTCGTCCATCAGCTCACGGACCTGCCGCACGGGCTCAAGGCGGAGCTGATGGCCGAGGGCCTGATACGCAACGCGCGCCTGCGTATCGAAGGAACGCGCAACCTGGTTGACGCGGCACTCGGTGCGGGCGTGCGCCGGCTCGTCGCCCAGAGCATAGCGTTCGTCTACGCGCCGGGACGCGAGCCGCACGACGAGAGCGATCCGCTCAATTCACCGGCCGAAGAGCCGTGGCGATCGACGATGGAAGGTGTCGTAACGCTGGAACGGCTCGCGACCACGACTTCGGGGCTGGACGGCCTCGTGCTGCGCTATGGAATGTTCTACGGCCTGGGCACGGGGTTCGAGGCGGCCGCGGGCAAGCCCGCGGTGCATGTCGACGCGGCGGCTCAGGCGGCGATGCTCGCGATCGCGCGGGGGGCACCGGGAATCTACAACGTCGCCGAAGACGACGGCGCGGTATCGATCGCCAGGGCGCGCCACGAGTTGGGCTGGGACCCGAGCTTCAGATTGGAAAACTCCGCTCTACGCTGATATCCCTGCGCCAAGCGGTGACCGCCCTTTTCCCCTTCCGTGCTGGCTCCTTCTGTCATCCCGAGCGAGTCTGCGAGTCGAGGGACCTCGGATCCTTCTGCTCCGAGACTCTCGCGATATTCGCCCGGAAAGATCGGGGTCCTTCGACTCGCGCAACGCTCGCTCAGGATGACACAAAAAGAGAGCATCGCCCGACGAACATTGCTTCTGTCCAAGATTACGACGAATAAGGGTGTTCGCGGCTGGCCGTTCGTGAACGCCCCTTTCTGCAGCACTACCCCGGCGAAGGCTGGTTCGCTAGCATCGGCCACGACGACCGAACGCTGACGGAGCATCCGAGCGATGGATTTCAACTACACGCCTGAACAGGAAGCCTATCGGATGGAAGTGCGCGGATGGCTGGAGGCCAATCAGCCGCCGCCGCTTAAGCCCGAGGAAAAAGAGCGCGCCGACGAAAATTTCCTGTGGGAGCGCCTCAAGCTCTGGCACAAAAAGCTTTACGACGGCGGATGGGCCGGGCTCACCTGGCCCAAACAGTTCGGCGGGCGCGGCGCGACCTTCGTCGAGCAGATGATCTTCCAGCAGGAACTCGGACGGCTCAACCTGCCGATGGGATGCAACGTGCTCGGCGTGATCATGACCGGCCCGGCGCTGATGCAGTGGGGCACCGAGGAGCAGAAGCAGCGCTACCTGCAGAAAATCCTGAGCGCCGAGGAGATCTGGTCTGAAGGGATGTCCGAGCCGGCCGCCGGATCCGACCTCGCCGCGCTGCAGACCCGCGCCGTGCTCGACGGCGACAACTTTATCGTCAACGGGCAGAAGGTCTGGACCACGCACGCCCATCGCTCGCACTTCTGCCAGCTCTTTGTGCGCACCGACCCCGACGTTCCGCGGCACAAGGGACTGAGCTGCCTGCTGGTCGACATGAAGAGCCCCGGCGTGCTGGTGCGCCCGCTCAAGCAGATAACCGGCGAGTCCGAGTTCAACGAGATTTTTTTCGAGGACGTACGCGTGCCCAAGGCCAACCTGCTCGGGCCGCTCAACCAGGGATGGCAGGTGCTGGTGTCGACGCTGATGCATGAGCGCTTTGGGATCGGCGAGACGATTGGCGGCACCGAGCAGACGCTCGCGCAACTGGTCGAGATCGCGCGCCGCGCAATGATCGACGGGCGCTCCGCGGCCGAGGACGACGAGGTGCGCCAGCAGCTTGCGCAGTTCGCGATCGAAGTCGCCGCGAAAAAGTACAACGGCCTGCGCTCGCTGACGCGCCGGCTCAAGGGGCAACTGCCGGGCCCCGAAAGCTCGATCGGCAAACTGGTTTCGACCGAGCTGACGCAGCGGATGGTCAAGTTCTCGGTGCGGCTGTTGGGCGAGTTTGCGCTGCTCGAGCGGCGCTCGCCGTTCGCGCCCGACGGCGACTGGCTGCGGCGCATCCTTTATAGCGAGAGCATGACGATCGCGGGCGGGACGTCGCCGGTGCAGAAAAACATGATCGGCGAGCGCATCCTGCAGCTTCCCAAGGGTTGAGGCCCTCGCCGCTTCTCGCGCGCGGCAGCGAACAATTTTTCCCGCGCATCGCTTGTCCAGCGCGCCAAGTTCTGTCACAAACTTCGGCCAATGGCGTTACCGGACGCGTCGCAAAGCCGCGTCCGCGCATTTCATTTTGCACGATCACCCTCGCACTGAAGGAGAATCCGCGATGCTGCGCACGAGGCCGATTGCTTGCCTGGGAACCGCCGCCACAGCGCTACTTCTTGCCGTCCCGGCACACGCTGCCGACGCGGCATCCGCCATCAATAGCGGCGACACCAGTTGGCTGCTGACCTCGTCGGCGCTGGTGCTGCTGATGACCGCGCCAGGACTCGCGCTGTTCTACGGCGGGATGGTGCGGCGCAAGAACGTGCTCGCGATGCTGATGCAGAGCTTCATCCTGGCGGCGCTGGTCTCAATCCAGTGGATTCTGTTCGGCTACAGCTTGGCGTTTTCGCCCGGCCACGCGCTTATCGGCGGCCTGCACTGGATCGGACTTCACGGTGTCAGCGCCACGCTCCCCGATCCCGACTACGCGGCGACCGTCCCGCATCAGGCCTACATGATCTTTCAGTGCATGTTCGCCGTGATCACGCCGGCGCTGATCACGGGCGCCTTTGCCGAGCGCATCTCGTTCAAGGGCTTTTTGGTTTTCAGCCTGCTCTGGATGACATTCATCTACGATCCGCTGGCGCACTGGGTATGGGGCGTCGATGGATGGCTGCATCGGCTGGGCGCGCTGGATTTCGCGGGCGGCACGGTGGTGCACATTTCCTCGGGGACCTCGGCGCTGGCCGCCGTGCTGGTGATCGGTCCGCGGCGCGGCTTTTTGCGCGAGCCGATGCCGCCGCACAACCTGACGCTGACGCTGGCCGGCGCGGGCCTGCTGTGGTTCGGATGGTTCGGCTTCAATGCCGGTAGCGCGCTCGCCGCCAGCGGACTTGCGACCTCGGCTTTCGTCGCGACCCATATCGGCGCGGCCGCGGCGGCGCTGGGATGGGTGTTCGCGGAATGGATCGTGCTCGGCAAGCCGACCACGCTCGGCGTCGCCAGCGGCGTGGTCGCCGGGCTGGTCGCGATAACGCCGGCTTCGGGCTACGTCGGGCCGATTTCGGCGATGGTGATCGGCGCGGGCGCAGGCGTGCTGTGCTTTTTCGCGGTGCGGATGAAGGCGCGCTTCGGCTACGACGACGCGCTCGACGTGGTCGGCGTGCATGCGGTGGGCGGCATCTGGGGCGCGCTCGCAACCGGGCTCTTTGCCAGCGTCGCGGTCAACGCGGCAGGCGCCGACGGCCTGTTCTTCGGCAATCCGCTCCAGTTCCTGATTCAGGTGGTCGCGGTCGCGGCCAGCATCTCGTTCGCCTTCGCCGGCAGTTTCATCCTGCTCGGAGTGACCGACGCGATGGTGGGATTGCGCGCGAGCGACGACGCCGAGCGCCTCGGGCTCGACCTGAGCGAGCACGAGGAGAGCGGCTACGACTTTGGGGCGTAGGCGTCAGCGCTGCATCGCTGCGAACAGCAGCGGAGCGGCCTCCGACATGACCTCGCCGACGATTTCCGAGAGCGGCTTGCTCGGCACGGCGAGTTTCTCGGCGAGCGACTGCATGATGCGCAGGTATTGCTCCTTGGTCCCGGCGCTGATGGTGGCGAGGCGGTCGGCCTCCATCACCTCGACGAAGCGGCGATGGGCCTCGTAGATTTCGCGGTCGACGGGGTCCGTAAACGGATTGGGCTGGTCGAATTTCCTGCCCTTGGCAGCCATCGTTGATGCACCCGGTATGGATTGGGCGCGCCGCGCGCGCCGGGACCAAAGTATATCAGCCGCGCGTGTGACGCGGCGAACCGGCCCTCGCCATCATGCGGCCGATCCAGTTGCGCCCACGGTCACTTGTCCAAATGTAGCTTCTTCATCAGCGCGATGAAGCGCGGCTCCTTTCGCAAAGGATCCCACATGCGTTCCATCTTGAGCCAGCATAAAAGCTGGGAATGCGCTGAATATGCTTGTTCGAGGTAGTCCATCGCGCGCCCGCTATCGCCCATACCGAGATAGACTTTGGCCAGATTGCACGGCGAAACATATCCGTGCAGAGATTTACGATTCAACTCTTCTATGACGGCCATTGCTCCGGCGCGGTCTCCTGTCGCCCCGTAGGCATACCCGAGCCAGCCAGCAACGTAAGAGGGAGATCCGATCGCGTCCGCCTTTTGCAGTTCCGGGACGGCGGCGTTGATTTTCCCGGCAGTGATATCGATCCACCCTTGCTGAAAATAAGGATAGAAAAAAGCCGGATCGAGATCCAACGCCCTGTTGGCCAGGTCCATCGCCGCCTGGTATTTGCCCTGCCAAGCGAGTGCGTAGGTCGTATCAAGCAAGACTTGCGGGGACAGGGGATCTAGTTCAGCCGCGCGCTTCCCCTCAGCCAACGCTTCGTCGAGCCGTCCCTACAAGGCAAGCGCCAGACCGAAATTATCGTGAGCGTACGCGTAGTTTGGATTGAGTGCGAGTGCGCGGTGAAATTCGCTCTCGCAGCCTGCCCAATCGTATTCATAGAAAAATTTGAATACAGCGAGCGATGTATGCGCTTCGGCTGATTTGTCGTCCAACTGAACGGCTTTCACCGCCGTGTCCTTTGACTTCGCCATTGCCTCAGTTGACGTGAGAAAGCCTTCGTTGGCGCCGGCCAAGTTGTAAGCGTCCGAGAGGCCCGCATACGCTGGCGCAAAGTTCGGATCCAACTGTATTGCCTCTTCGAATTGCGCGATCGCCTTCTTGAGATTTTCGTCACTCGGGCGGTTAATGAAGTAGCGGCCCTTCAAGTAAGCGTCGTGCGCTTGGGGATTCACGACCGGGGCGCTTGTCAGGCGCGTCTGCTCGTTGGGTGTCAGTTGCACGTTTATCTCTTTGGCGATCGCCAGCGTGACTTCGTCCTGCATCGCCAGCACGTCGCGCGCGTCGCGCTCATAGTTCTCCGCCCACAGATGCTTGTCGGCGCGCGCGTCGATCAACTGCGCGGTGATGCGGACCTTGTCGCCGATCCGCGTGACCGAACCTTCCACCACCGCATCGACGTTGAGCGCCTTGGCGATTTCGGGGGTCGGCGGCCGGTGCGCGCCCTTGTACTGCATCACCGAGCCGCGCGAGATCACGCGCAGCGCGCTGATGTTGGCGAGGTCGGTCGTCAGTTCATCGGTCATACCATCGCTGAAATATTCCTGGTTCGGATCGCCAGAGTAATTGTCGAGCGGAAGCACGGCGATCGATCGGATGACGCGAGGACCACCGGCCAATGTAGTCACGGAGTTCGGCCCGGGAGCGCGCCGAGTCACCGCGACATAAGCCAGCGCCGCAATGGCGATCGCTCCGAGGCCCGCCAGCGCGACGCCTCTTTTCATGCGGCTCGTCGGGGCTGGAGACTCCGCGGCAGCGGTGGAATCCGGACCTTCCGAGAGAATGTACACGCCGATCGGCCGGCTTACGTTCTTGAGGTTCTTCTGGCCCAGGCTCTTGACGCCCATTCCGCGCTGATTGCGGATCTCCTCGTAAACTCGCTCCGAGATGCAGATTCTGCCGGGCTCAGCCAGCGCAACAATTCGCGAGGCGACATTCACACCGTCGCCAAGCACGGTGTTGTCCGAGAACAATACATCGCCGACGTGTATTCCTATGTGGATTCTGAACTGGGGGTTGTCCCCAGTTGCGGCCTGGAGCGCGCGCGCGCAATTGACTGCATCGATCGCGCTATGGAAACTCGAAAGCGCACCGTCGCCCAGGTCGCCCAACAGGCGTCCGTTGAACCTCGGCAAGATGGTGCGCAGCAATTCGCGATGACTGTTGCGCGCCTCCAGCCCCTCCTGCTCGTCGCGCCCCATGATCGCGGTGTAGCTCGCGATATCGCTGAACATGATCGCGGCCAGTTCGCGCTTGGGAGCCGCCGCATCCGTGTCAGGGGGAGTCGCCATTCAGGGGTTTGCTCGCATTCAGGTCTTTTCTCGATAGTTTGCCGGACGAAGCGATACCGCCCGCATAGTACTCCGAGAGTGGGCTCCTGGGGATGCGCTTCTAAGGTCCCGGCTTGGTCGCATTGAAGGGCAACTGAACCATCGGAATCGCGCCACCGCCAGTCATCAGCGGCAGCGTCCCGTTCCATCGCTGTAAACCCTCGTACTGGATGAGCATCGGCGTGAGCGATTCGTTCAGGATACGATTCGCGTCGGCTTGCGCCTTAGCCTTGATCAGCACGGACTGCGCGATGCCGTTGGCTTCGGCCACGCGCTGTTCGGCCTCCGCCCTGCTCTGGGCGACCTTGTTCTCCGCTTCCTGCGCGCGCTGCGTGGCCTCGATCACCGAGTTGATCGACGCTTCGACCTGCTCGGGGAGACGGGTCTTGCCGATGATCGACACGTTGTCGAAGTGGATGCCATCGGGGCCGAGCTTGCCTTCGAGGTCGTGCTGCACGGCGTTGAGCAGATGCGGCTTGCCGGGACCGACGATGTCCATGATCGCCATCTTGCTCGCCTCGATGCTGAAGGCGTCGCGCACCTGGTTGCGGACGTAGACGGTCGTCAGGGTGTGAGCGTCCTCGCGGAACTTGAGAAAAATCGACGGCACCTTGTCGGCTTCCATCTGGTAACTCACCCCGACGTCGAAGTTGAACGGCACGCCCTCGCGCGAATTGGCCGTGAAGCTTTCGTCAAACGCGCGTCCCTCGGTGACGCTGCGGGTCCACACCACGTTCTGCATGTAGGTCGGGAACTGGTAGATTTCCTCGGTCAGCGGGTTGTACCAGACGCGGCCGGTCACCAGCGGCAGGCTGCTGACGCCGCGCTGGCTGCCGTAGAGATTGACCCGCACGCCGGCGTAGCCCGGCTCGACCTTGGTGCATCCCGCCGCGGCCAGCGCGGCAGCGCACAGAACAAAAAGGATCGGTCGCTCCAGCTTCATTTCGGCCCCTCCCACTTCGCCCGATTTGCCCATTTTGCGATGCCGATGTAGAGCCAAGTGATGTACGCGATCGCGATCGCCCAGGAGACCGCGAGGATCACCAGCCCGAAAAACACACGCGATGAGTTGGGGGCGGAAACCAGGTTGCATCCTTTGGTCGTCGCCGCCGTGAGCGCCACGGCGAGCAGCACCGCTACGACCACGCGCGCGATCAGTGCCAGCGCATGCATCAGGCTATCGTTTCCTCCCGGCCGCTGGGGCGCCTGCCATTGCGGAAGCTGGTCCATGCGCGTCCGAGAGAGGCCCCCCACATTCGCTAGAAAAGATAGCGGCGGGTATTGATGCTGATCATCACGCCCATTGCCGCCATCATCGCGATCAGCGACGAGCCCCCATAACTCACCAGCGGCAGTGGGATTCCTACCACTGGCAGAACTCCGCTCGCCATCCCGACGTTGATCGCGACCTGCCAGAAGACGATCGCGGTAAGTCCGACCGCGAGAAGTTGGCCGAAGCGGTCGCGGGCGTGGCGCGCGATCCAAATCCCGCGCGCGATCACCCCCGCATAGAGGGCCATCAGCAAAATAGAGCCCGCGAAGCCGAACTCCTCGGCGAAGACTGCAAAGATGAAGTCGGTGGTCTGCTCGGGCAGAAAGTTCAGCCGCGCCTGGGTGCCCTTCAGAAAACCCTTGCCCCACGCGCCGCCCGCGCCGATCGCGATCTCGGACTGGATGATATGGTAGCCGGCGCCGAGCGGGTCGGATTCCGGATTGATGAAGCTGACCAGCCGCTGCTTCTGATAGGGCTTCAAATAGTGCCATCCGGCGGGGGCGGCAAGCGCTCCCGCCAGCATCGCGATCAGCAGCACCCGCCCGTTGAGGCCGCTGGCGAAGATCAGTGTCGCGGCCGCCAGGGCCAGGATGATCCCGGTGCCGAGGTCGGGCTGCTTGAGCACTAACGCCATCGGCACCCCCAGCAGCACCGCCGGGATGATCATCTGGCGAAAGCTCCATCCGCCACGCGGCGGCTCTTCGCGCAGGTAACGCACCATCACCAGCACCACCGCGAGCTTGGCCAGCTCCGACGGCTCCAGTCTCAACACGCCGAGATTGAGCCATCGGCGCGAGCCTCCGGTCACGTGCCCCGCCACCATCACCGCCGCCAGCAGCCCGACCGTCATCGCGTACAGTGGATAGGCGTAAGTCGCGAGCGCGCGATAGTCGAAAAATGCCGCCGCCGCCATCAGCGCCGTGCCCACCCCGATCCAGACCAACTGGCGGACCACCAGCGGATCGAGCACGTGCTTCGGGCCGCCCCACGACGCGCTCAGCACGCTCAGCAGGCCGACGCCCGCCAGCCCAAGCGTCATCATGAACAGGGTCCAGTCGAAGTGATAAACCAGCCGCCGGTCCAGCGCCATCGTCGATGCCGCTCAGTCCCCGCGCGCGGCGACCGATCCCTCGGGCTGGCTTTGGGGAGCCGGGTTCGGAGCCGCTTGCGGCGTGCCCGCTCCCGGCGCGGCGGGCTTGCTGCCCGGCGGCGGATAGAGCTCGAAGAATTTCTGCAGCACGTCGTGGACGACCGGCCCGGCTGAACTTCCGCCGTGTCCGCCATGCTCGACCACGGCGGCGATCGCGATATGCGGATGGTCGCTCGGCGCGTACGCGACGAACCATCCGTGGTCGCGATATTTCATCGGCTCCTTGTCCTCGGCGATGCGCGCGTTGCCGGCTTCCTTGACCACCTGCGAGGTGCCGGTCTTGCCGCACACGGTGATGTTGTCGAGGTGGGCCGCGTGGCCGGTGCCGCCCTCGCCGTTAACCACGTCGCACATCCCGCTGCGTACGATGTCGAGTACAACCGGGTCAAGGCGGATGCGGCGTTCGACGATCGGCGGAAATTTCCTGACCACGGAGCCGTCGAGCGCTTCTTCTTCTTTGACGAACTGGGGCTTGTAGCGGGTGCCGCCGTTGGCGATCTCGGCCGCGACCATCGCCATCTGCAGCGGGGTCGCCGCGACGTAGCCCTGTCCGATCGCGACCGACAGCGTCTCCGCCGGATACCATCGCTGATGGAACCGCTTCTGCTTCCACAGCGACGACGGCATCACGCCTGGCCGTTCGTTGTCGAGATCGATCCCGCTCTTCTCGCCCAGGCCGAGCAGGCGTGCCCACTGCGCCAGGCGATCGATGCCGAGATGGATACCGACCTGGTAGAAGAAGACGTCGCACGAACCCACGATCGCGCGATGCACCGAGAGCGTGCCGTGGCCCTGCTTGCGCCAGCAATGGTATTCGCGATTGCCGTAGTACAGCCCGCCCGGGCAGAAGTAGGTGGTTGCGGGAGTGAGGGTGTGATCCTCCAGCGCTGCGATCGCGTCGATCAGCTTGAAGGTCGAACCGGGCGGATAGGTGCCCGCGATCGCGCGGTTGGCCAGCGGATGCGCCGGGTCAGTCGTAAGTCCGCGCCACTGCACCGAGGTTATCCCGTTCGCAAAGATGTTGGGGTCGAACGCCGGGTGCGAGACCATCGCGAGGATGTAGCCGGTGTTGGGATCGATCGCGACTAACGCGCCGGACCAGGTGCCCATCGCCTTCTCGGCCGCCTGCTGGAGGTCGAGATCGAGGCTGAGCACCACGCTCTGGCCGGGAATCTCGGGAATCTCGCGCAACAGCTTGAGCCGGCGGCCGACCGAATCGACTTCGATCTCCTGGCCTCCGGCCTGGCCCCGCAATTGGCTTTCGAACACGCGCTCGAGGCCGAATTTTCCGATCTCGTCGCCCATCCGATACTCGTTGGCGTGACGCAGGTCGCCCTCCGCAACCTCGCCGACGTAGCCGAGCAGATGCGCCGCGAGCGGCCCGTAGATGTAGTGGCGCTGCGGCATCACCTCGAGGCTGATGCCCGGCAGCTGCAGTTGATGGGTCTCGAGCGACACCACCTGCTGCCAGCCCAAATGCTCCTCGACCGTGACCGGGTCAAACGGCGGGCGCCCTTCGTCTTCCGCCTGATTCAGCTTGGCGGTGACGTTGTCCTGGCCGAGCAGACCCTCCAGGCGCGCGACGGTCTGTTTAATGTTGCGTACGTCCTCGGGCACCATCACTGCATCGAATGAGGGCTTGGTGTCGACCAGCGGACGATGATGAGTGTCGAAGACGAGGCCGCGAAGGGCAGGCTGGCGATGAATGCGGATCCGGTTGCGGTCGGCGAGTTCGACGAATTCCTTGTGCCGTATGATCTGCAGGTAATAGAGGCGCACCGTGACCACCGACAATACCAGGGCGATGAGCGTGGAGAGGATGGCGAGGCGCGGTTCGATGCGCGGGATCGCGCGCGACTGTTTGCTGCTGCTGTAGTAACGCCAGCGCGCCACGTTCAAGCTCCTCGCGAGACCCAGCCGCGCGTACGGCGCTCGCGGCTGAGCCCGAGTATTCGCCTAAGCCCCGCGGTCAATCGAAATATCGGCGGCGCGATCACTGCGGTCAGGGTCGCCTGCAACAGCGCGGCCGGCAGCAACGTCCCGAGTTGATGGGGCTCGCGAAACTGCGTGCTGATTAGAAATCCGCCCAGGTTTTGGATCAGCACGGCGATGAAGACCAGCACGGCGCCAGCCTCCGCGCCGCTGGCCGAGGTATGGACTCCGACTTCGTATGCAAGCAGATAAGTCAGTGTGACAGCGAAGGTGTTGACGCCAAGCTGCGAGCCCGAAAAGGCGTCCATCGCGTAACCCATCGCGAACGCTATTATAGGCGCCAGCGCGCGCCGATGCCGCAACCCGAGATCGACCGCCAGCACCAGCACCAGGTCCGGCACCAGTGCGCTCAACGGCAGCCAGCGCGAGGCCGTGGTCTGAATCGCCAGGGCAATCAGGGTTAAAACGGCGAACAACGCAACCAAGCGCACGAACCTCTCAGCCCTTCGGCTCCGCCGGCGGAGGTTGGGGAATCCGCTGGGTCACGACCAGCACCTGTTCGAGGCGGCGAAAATCGGCCGCCGGCGCGAGATTGACGGTCAGGAACAGACCCGGACCCTCGCGCACAACCGTCGTGACTTCGCCCACCAGCAGGCCGCGCGGGAAAACCCCGTCCAGCCCCGACGTGACTATTGTATCCCCGCTCTTCACATCCTCGGAACGGTCGACATATTTCATCACCAGCCCGTCGTCGACCATGCCGGCCACGATACCGCGTATGCGCGAGCGCTGGTCGAAGGCGTCGAGCGCCGAGTTATGGTCGTTGATCAGCAGCACGCGCGAAGAACTCGGACCTACCGCGATGAGCTTGCCGACCACGCCCTCGGTCGACAGCACCGCCATCCCGGCCTCGAAGCCCTGGTTGGAGCCGCCCTCCAGCACCAGAGTGCGCGCGAGGCCCGAGGCGTCGGCGCCGATCACGTTGGCCGCCGCCGATTTCAAGGCCAGCGCCTGCTTGAGTTCCAGCATGTCGCTCAGATGAAGAGTTTCCGCTTCCAACTCGGCCAGGCGCGCGCGTTGGGTTTCCTCGCGGGCGAGCTCGGCACGCAGCCGCGTGTTCTCCTGCTGGACGCCCACCAGGTCGACATAGTCATGGATGATTCCGGAGCCGCCCTCAGTCAGATGCGCGGCGGCGGCCTGGAACGGCGCGAGCGCCTCCATTACCAGACTGCGCGGCTTGGCCACCCGCTGGTCGGGTTGCACTCCACTCCACAGGAAATGGGCGGAAATGAGCAGCAGCACCGCGCCCGTAATCGGAACCCGATTGCGCCACAGGTAATAGTTTTTCACCGCTTTGCGCTTCGGCGATGCCTCAGGGCGTCCTGGCGAGGCGGTTTAGTCGACGGTCACGTCGCGCAGCAGAGATAGCTCGTCCAACGCTTTGCCCGCGCCCATCACGACCGCGGTCAGCGGATCGTCGGCCAGCGTCACCGGCAGCCCGGTCTCCTCACGCAGCAGCACGTCGAGGTTGCGGAGCAGCGCGCCACCGCCGGCCAGCACGATTCCCTTGTCCACGATATCGGAGGCGAGTTCGGGCGGTGTGCGCTCGAGCGCGATACGGACCGACTCGACCACCTGATGGACCGGTTCCATCAGCGCCTCGCGAATCTCCTCGTCGGTTATCTCGATGATCTTGGGTACGCCGGCTACCAGGTCGCGGCCCTTGATCTCCATGGTCTGAATTTCGTTGCCGGGATAAGCCGATCCGATCGTTATCTTGATCAACTCAGCGGTGCGTTCGCCGATCAGCAGATTGTACTTGCGCTTGATGTGCTGGATGATCGCCTCGTCCATCTTGTCGCCGGCCACTCGCACCGAGCGCGAAAAAACCACGCCCGCCAGCGAGATCACCGCGACTTCGGTGGTGCCGCCGCCGATATCGACGATCATGTTGCCCGAGGGTTCGGTGATCGGCAGCCCGGCGCCGATCGCCGCCGCCATCGGTTCCTCAATCAGATAGACCTCGTGCGCGCCGGCAGCCTCGGCCGACTCGCGCACCGCGCGCTTCTCGACCGCGGTGATCCCGAATGGGACGCAGATGACAATTCGCGGACGCGCGAGAAACCTGCGGTTGTGGGTCTTCTGGATGAAGTGGCGCAGCATGTTCTCGGTTATTTCGAAGTCCGCGATCACGCCGTCCTTCAACGGCCGTATCGCCACGATCGAGCCCGGCGTCCGCCCGAGCATCTTCTTGGCCTCGGCGCCAATAGCCAGCACCCGCCGCGCGCCGCGCGAGTCCTTTTGCACCGCGACCACCGACGGCTCGTTGCACACGATCCCTTCACCCTTGACATAGATAAGGGTATTCGCCGTGCCGAGATCGATGGCCAGATCGTTAGAGAACCAGCCGAATATGGAATTGAGTACCACCGGATCGCCCCCCTGCCGCCGAGTAGTTCCACTCGGACTCCCGCTCGCCCCAAAGACAGGCTACAGAAGGTCCGGGGCTGCGCGCGGTATAAAGAATTTTTAGACGTGCCCGAGACCCATGAAGAAGCTAACAGACGCCTATCATCCGAGGCAAGGCGCAAGCACGATTTGCGCGATCAAAAGCCGCAAAATATGATGAATGCACTATGCTAGATCTGATGCGCAAGCATGCGTATTCGTGGCTGACCCGCGCGGTCGTCATCGCGCTCATCGGTGTGTTCGCTTTCTGGGGTGTCAGCACCGGGATGTTCACCCGCATAAAGCCGGTTGCCACAGTTAATGGCCATCAAATCCTAACTAAGGATGTCGATCAGCAAGCCCAACAGTTGCGCCGCAAGCTGGAACAGATCTACGGACCCGAGGCCTCTGAGGCATTGGCGCGCTACAACGTTCGCGAACAGGCGCTCGAGGAGTTGGTCGATCAGCAACTTGTGCTCGATGAAGCCAATCGTTTGGGACTTAAGATAAGCGATGCCGCTTTGGAGCAGATGATCGAGGCGCAGACCGCTTTTCAGGTCGACGGCCACTTCGACTTCGCGATCTATCAGACAGCGCTCCGCAGCGAGAATATGCGCCCGGCGGATTTCGAGTCCGAATTGCGGCTCGAGATGCTCCAGCAACTGATGCAGCGGATGGTTATTCAGACGGTCGAAGTGAGCGACGCCGAGTTGCGCCAGCTCTATGACCAGTCGAACCTGAAGCTCGCGCTGTCCTACGTTGAAATTACCTATAAAGACTTTGAATCGACTATCACGCCCATCGATAAGCAAATCGCCGACTTTTTCCAGACTCATCGCGAGCAATTCCGCGAGCCCGAGCGCATCTCGTTCGACTTCATCCGTTACGATCCCGACAGGCTCGCGGCCAAGGTCAATCCCTCTGACAAGGAAGTCCAGAATTACTACAACCGCCAGCGCGACTCCGGCTTGACCCATCCTGAACAGGTCCGCGCGCGCCATATTCTGATCGCGGTCGCGCCCGACGCGACCCCGGCTCAAAAGGCCGCCGCCAAGGCCAAGGCCGACGATCTTTTGAAGCAAATCAAGGGCGGAGCCGACTTCGCCAAGCTCGCCAAGCAGTTCTCCGATGACCCGGGTAACAAGAATAGCGGCGGCGAACTTGGCTATTTCGACCAGAAACAGATGGTGAAGCCGTTTGCCGACGCAGCCTTCGGGATGAAGGCGGGCGAGTTGACGGTCGTCCAGACCCAGTACGGTTATCACGTCATCGAGGTCGAAGATCACAAACTCGCCCACGTCGAGACCCTTGACGAGGCGCGTCCGCATATCGTCGAAGCGCTGCGCCATCGCGCCGGCGCCGAGCAGGCCCATCAGGCGATCGACCAGGACCTCGGGGACGCGCTGAGCGGCAAGGGGCTTCAGCAACTGGCCGACAAGCGCGGGCTCGACCTCGTAAAGACCCCGATGCTCGCCGCCAATGAGAGCACGCCCGAGATTAGCGATCCGAGCCTGATGCGGGATGCGTTCAAGCTCAACCCCAACGACGTACGCGTCATCAGCGGGCGCGACGCGCAGTACATCGTGAAACTCATCGAGCGCAAGCCGAGTTATCTGCCCAAGCTGGCCGAGATCGAGCCCAAGGTTCGCGCCGCGTTGGTGCGCCAGATGGCGGAGGCCAAGGCGCTGGAGCTGGCCACCACCTTCCTTAAGCAGGTGAAGGATCCCGCCAAGTTCGCTCCCGCAACCGCCAGCGGCAAGCTTGCGGTGCATACCACGGGCGATTTCTCGCGCGCCGACGGTTCGATCCCCGGCATCGGCGAATTCCACGAGGCGGTGCAGGAGGCCTCGCTGTTGTCCGGGACGCCGGCGATCATCGACCGCCCGCTCACGCTCGACGGCAACGCCTATATCTTCGAGGTCACCAGCCGCACGCCGCCCACCGACGATCAGTGGAAAGCGGCGAAGGCTGCGTTCAAGGATCAGCTGATCAGGCAGCGTCAGGCGCAGGCCTGGGAGAGCTTTGTTCAGGAGCTTCGCGCGCGCGCCCAGATTTTTGTTCGTCCGGAACTGGTCGGCGAGCAAGGCACGACGATGTAGTCGCGGCCGACGCAACGTTCGATATTGAACGCAAAAGCGAACACAAAGAGGGCGGCCTTAAAAGCGGAGTAACGGCGGAGTAACGAATGAGTTCGTCAGACGACGATCCCGACCCAGCTAACCCAACAATCGACACCAGCGAGTTCTTTTTTCCCGGCGCGGGGGTGAGCGCGTTGCTCATCCACGGGCTAAGCGGCACGCCGTTCGAGATGCGCTACCTGGGCGAGCGTCTGACCGCCGCCGGTGTGCGCGTATGCGGCGTGCGGCTGGCGGGTCATGCGGGCGCATGCGAGGAACTGGGCAGCTCAACTCATGCCCAATGGTACGAAAGCGTCGTCGAGGGATTCGAACGGTTGCATCGCTACGGCGATCCGGTGGCCGTGGTCGGGCTCTCGATGGGCGCCGTGCTGGCGGCGCGCCTGGCCGCCGATCAGGGGGAGGCGGTCGCGGGAGTGGTGATGCTGTCGTCGGCGTTTTTCCTGCCACTATGGGTGCGCGCGCCGCTCAAGGCGCTGCGCGCGCTCGGCCCGCTCGTCGACCGCATCTACCTGCGCGGCAAAGGCTCGGATATCCACGACGCCGCCGCTCGCGGCGTGCATCCGTCGGCCCGTCTGATGCCGCTCAGCGCGGTGCTCGAGTTGCTGAAGCTGTCGGCGGCGGTGCGTCCGCGCCTTAACCGCGTAAGCCAGCCCGCGCTCGTCATCCATAGCCGTCGCGACCATACGTGTCCGATGCGCCGCAACGTCGATTTCCTGATGAGCCATCTCGGCGGCACGCAGAAGCGCGCCGTGATCCTGGAAGAGAGCTTCCACGTGATCACGGTCGACAGCGAAAAAGAGCGCGTGGCTTCCGAGGTGATCGATTTCTTAAGCGCCCTGCGCAGCAGCGCCGAACCCGCAAGCGCGATGGGCTGAACTCAACGTCCGCGTGTGCGCGCCTCACGGACAAAAGCTGTGTCGGATGGAGCGCGGAAGCAAATTCTCTTACGTCTGCAACCGATGCGGGCTTTGCTGCCGCGACAAGGTAATCACGCTCTCGCCCTATGACGTGATCCGGATCGCGCGGGCCGCCAAAATCAGCACCGGCATAGTAGTCGCGCGCTATACGATACGGCGCGGATCGGTACTCCGCTTTCTCCCTGATGGGCGATGCGTCGCGCTTGGGGGGCCGCGCTGCACTATCCATTCGGGACGCCCGCTCGCTTGCCGGCTCTATCCACTGGGCCTCGAACGCGCGCCCGGCGCTGATGGCGCCGGATACGTCGAGCGTTTCCTGCAACTGGAACCTGCCGCCGGATCGCTCGGGGTCTATGGAGTCGCCGGCACGATCGCGGAATTTCTTGACGGCCAGGGCATCGATCCGTATCTCGATGCCGTCGCGTTCTACTATTCGCTGGTAAGGATTTTTCGCGAGCGAGTCGCCGCTACTGTCGATTTCGAACGCGTCGAGCCGCGCGAGTTCTGGCGGCGCGCCGCGCGCGAGGCGCTGGCCGAAGCCAACTACGATCCAAATCGGCTGATCGACGCGATGTTCGACCCCGACGGCCTCGGATGCCGCAGCTCGAGCGCCGAGGATACCGCCGTCGCGCATGTCGCGGCGCTCGACGAGATGGCGGCGCGGGAGCGCGACGGCGCGCTCATTGCGGCGGCGGCGGTGATGCTCGCGACGAGTCTCGGTTACGCGCCCGGCGAAGTCGCCGGGACGCGCGCTACCCCTTGATGCGTGAGTCGATCTGAATTCCCGCGCCCTTGGCGAAGCCGAGCAGGATATCGCGGTCGCTCTGGAGCCCGCCGCCCTGGACGTTCTGCGCGTCGTCGAATTCGCCGCGCACGTGCCCGTTTTTCATATCGATGAATGTGACCTTGAGCGTAATCCCGGTGGTCCCGTTGTTGGCCGAAGAAGTATCGGGCTGATACGCGGTGAGCTCGCACTTGATCAGCAGCGGCTCGGATTCGGCCGGCGCGCTCGCGACGATATTGTAGCCGCGGTTCTTGAGCTCGACGGCTATCCCCTCGCCGATTATTTGCGCCGCCTCGACGCCGGACGGCTGCCCGCTCTGGTTCGCGACCGGCGGCAGCTCGAACGCCGCGTACGAGGAAAGCGGGATATCAGGCACTTCGGGCGGCGGCTTGTTGGCCGCGGCGCACGCCGCCAGGAAGACCGGCGCGAGTATCGCGGCCAGCGCGATCGCTCGACGCCGTATCGCGATCCCGATCGCAGGCTCCGGTTTCGGCGCGTCCGTCTTCATTCCACGTCGCTTCCCTCGCCCGGCTGCGGCGTTGCGGTCTTTCGAGGCATCTGCTCGCCACCCTTGACGCCAGACGGGTTCCCGGCGGACGTGGCGGGCGAAGCGGCCGGCGTCGGGCTCGGCGGATGGTCGGCGCCGAGGTCATGGATGATCTGCTTGGCGTGGATTCCGGGATCGACCGAAGGGTAGACCTTCACGATGTGTCCGTCCTCGCCGATTACGTAAGTCACTCGGCGGTCGAGGCCGAGAATCGGGACGCCGTTGTCGGCGCCGTAGGCGCGAGCGATGCTGCGGTCGGGGTCGAGCAGGAGCGCAAACGGCAGGCCATACTTTTTGATGAATGCCTTGTGCGATTCGGCCGAATCAATACTGCATCCGAGCACCCAGATACCGGCAGCCTGGAAACGCGCATAACCGTCGCGGAACGCGCACGCCTCCTTGGTGCATCCGGGCGTGTTGTCCTTGGGATAAAAGTAGAGCACCAGCTTGTGGCCATGGAAATCCGCGAGGCTGATCGGTGTGACCTGGTCGCCATTGACCACCTGGCTATGGAAATCCGGCGCCGTCGCTCCCACGGAGAGCATCGCCGCCCGTGCGATTCGCGGACGAAAGACGATCGCTCCCAAGCCCGCGACCGCGAGCACGATCGCCACCATCATAATGAACCGCATCGGCGCCCCCCGTGCCTCTCTTGTGGACTCCGCCGCCGGCGCGAGCGCCGCGCCTCGGGCTAGACGTAGTGCAGCCAGTCGCGGTAGCGCGCGTCGCGGCCGTGCAGGGCGTTGCGGAAAACTTCCTGCACCTTGATCGTCACCGGCCCCGGCACGCCCGCTCCGATCCTGCGATCATCGAGCTCGCGCACCGGCGTGACCTCGGCGGCCGTGCCGGTCATGAAGGCCTCGTCAGCGATATAGACCGCGTCGCGCGGGAAGATCTGCTCGACCACCTCGATCGACGCGTCGCGCAGAATTTTCATCACCGCGTCGCGCGTGATCCCGGGCAGCGCCGAGATGAGCGGCGGCGTCTTGACCACCCCGTCGCGCACGATGAAGAAGTTCTCGCCGCTGCCCTCGGCTACGTAGCCATGGACGTCGAGCAGGAGCGCCTCGTCGTAGCCGTTGCGGCGCGCCTCGTAGCCGGCGAGGATCGAATTGACATAATGGCCCGAGGCCTTGGCGAGCGGCATCAGGGAGTTGTGGTGGAACCGCACGAAGGACGAGGTCTTGAGCCGCACGCCCTTCCTGGCCCCGTCCTCGCCGAGATACGCGCCCCACGGCCATCCCGCGATGGCGACGCGCACCTTGTTGCCGCGCGCCGAAAGCCCCATCTCGCCCTCGCCATAAAACGCGATCGGACGCAGATAACATTCCTCGAGCCTGTTCACCCGCACAACGTCGCAGCACGCCTTGAGCAACTCTTCGGGACTGAATGGAATCTGCATCTCGACAATGTGGCCGGAGTCGAACAGCCGCCGGATATGCTCGGGGCCGCGGAAAATCGCCGAGCGGCCGTTGTCGGATTTGTAGCAGCGCATCCCCTCGAACACGGCCAGGCCATAGTGCAGGCTGTGGCTGAGGACGTGGATGTTGGCCTCGTCGTAGGGAATCAGCCCGCCGTCGATCCAGATTTTGTCCGTGCGTAAGCCGTTCGCTGCCAAAACCGACCTCTTTATATTGCTTCCTTAGTTGATGAGACCCGCCTGTTCCCGCCGTGCTCGATTGAAACGCGAGCGTTCAGGGTAGTCGAAACGGGGCGGGCCCGACAAGCGGCGGTCCGCCTGTCGGTCGCGTCCGCGTGGGGCTAGTCGCGCGAACGCTCCGCCGGGTCCCCGCCGGCCGCCGAGACGGCGGCTGCTTCGTCTGCCGGACCCGGAGCGCCCGCCGAACCTGCCTGCTCGGCGTGGCGCGCCTCGGCCCTCGATTCGCTTTCGCCGTGAGCGCGGCCCTCGCCGTTGGGTGAGTCGCTGAGCGCATGCGCCGCGGCCCGGCCGCGGCGTCGATGGCGCGAGCGGCCGCCTCGCCGGCCACGGCGGCGCCGCCGGCCGCCGCCGCCGGGACCCGCGGCTGGCTCGCGCGGCTCGACGCGCCGAGACTCGCCCCCCCGGCCTTGGAGCCAGGACTCGGGATCGCTAAGGAAGCTCGCGAGCACCTCGGGATCGCCGCCGCAGGAGGGCGCGACGATTTCGAATACGGCGCGCGCCTCGTCGAAGTATGGACGATGGATAAGCCGGCGCGTGCGGCGCGACGGCGCAACCAGATGCGGTAGCGCCTCGAGCACGAGGCGCATCCGCTCCGTGTCGCCGCGGGCAAAGCCGCGCGACCTCAGCTCCGCGAGCAGGTCCAGCGGCTCGCCGCCGGGCATCCCGCGCATACAGAGATCCGCGAACATGCACGCCAGCACGACCGAGTGCCCGGGCTCCATCCCGACCGAGATCCGGCGGCCCATCGCAGCCAGATTGCGCCCGGTCGCGCTCTCATGCACCGGGCCTTGGCCGGCGCGGATGAAACGCGCGAGCGGCGCCAGCAGGAGGTCGAATAACGCCAGCTCGTGCATCAGCTCGAAGGCGCGCGCGGCGGCGGCGATTCCCAGCGCGCGATAAATCTCCTCGACCACGCGCGGAACCGAGGCGTTCAGCAAGTCCTCGCGATGGCGCTCGATGGCGGCGCGTGTGGCGGGCTCGATCTCGAAACCAAGCTTGGCCGCGAAGCGCACCGCGCGCAGCATCCTGACCGGGTCCTCGCGCATCCGCACCTCGGGATCGCCGATCGTGCGGATGAGCCGCGCTTCGAGGTCGGCGACACCGCCGGTGTAGTCGATCACGTGAAACGTGCGCGGGTTGTAGAAGAGCGAGTTGATCGTGAAGTCGCGCCGAAATGCATCTTCCTCGGGCGTTCCGAAAGTATTGTCGTGACGGATCAACGGATCTTCGGACTCGACCACGTCCTCGGCGCGGCGGCGGAAGGTGGCGACCTCGATATTGTGCTGGCCGAAGAAGACGTGGACCAGACGGAAGCGCCGTCCGATAAGCCGCGAGTTGCGGAACAGGTCGCGCACCTCCTGCGGATGCGCCGAAGTCGCGACGTCGAAGTCCTTGGGCCGCCGCCCGATCATCAGGTCGCGCACGCCGCCGCCAACCAGGTAGGCGTCGTGACCGGCGTCGATCAGCCGGTAGAGCACCTTGAGCACGCGCGGGTCGATATCGCGACGAGAGACCGGATGCTCGGCGCGCTCCAGGATGCGGGGCTCGGTGCGAGCCTCCAAATCGCTGTGGCCGAAATCAGTCATCAGGGTCCGGCCTAATCTAGCACGCACGCCATCACGCTTTCATCGGGGGGTGCGGGCCGTCGCGCAGGGTTATCGTCAGGCGGCTATGATCGCGGACGGCTATCGCGCCCACGGTCTCGATGCCATAGGATTTCGAATACGATGAGCAAGCCCGCCACGCGCCGCGCGATCCAGGTTGTCAGCCACGGTCCGTCCTGCCTCGACGGGGTGATGGCGGCGGCGGCGGTCGCGCGCTTTTACGAGGGGCAGCGCGTGGTCACGCGGCTGGTCGCCAACAACGACAGCGACCACGTGCTCCAGGATCTCCAACTGCGCACCGGCGGCGAGGACGACGAGATCTGGGTTACCGACCTTTCTTGGAACTCGACCGCGACCGGCGAGCATCTGACCGAGCTCGCGCAAAAGGGCGCGCGCGTCTACTGGATCGACCACCATCGCACCGCCGTCGGCCGCGCCGACGCGCCCGAGTTTAAGGTGCCGTTCACCGCGCGCGTGCTTTCGGAGCGGTATTCGGCCGCGCGGCTGACCTTCAACTACCTGCGCCGGCGCGCCGCCACGCTTCCGGCGCGACGCGCGCAAGCCTTCGAGGAGTTCGCCGCCTTCGCCGCTATCGCTGACGATCACGACCGCTGGGTCCATCGTATTCCCGAGTCGAGCGACTGGGCGCTCGCCGTACAGACGCTGGGCGGGATCGAGTCGTACCGCGAGATTTTGCGCCTGCGTGAACCGAAGCTGTCGCGGCGGATGCGCGCGGCGCTGGAGGCCGGGCGGGAGGCGATGGCGAAGTCGCTGGAGCTCGCGCGCTCCACGATGGTCGACCGCGTGCTCGACAACGGAATCAAGGTGCGCAGCGCATGCTGTTTCGGCTATAGCAGCGAAGTCGCGGCGGCGCTCTACGAGGGTCAGACGCGCACCGTGATCGCGCTGTTCGACCTGCGCAGCCAGGGCGTGAGCCTCCGCCGCAGCGCCGATTCGGAAATCGATCTCTCGGCGCTGGCGCGGGTCTTCGGCGGCGGCGGCCATGCGGCGGCAGCCGGTTTCGCGACCTCCGACTTAAAGCGCGCGCCAGCCGAACGTCTCGCCGAACTGCTCGGCGACCGCCTCACCACCGCTTGATTAAATTTGAAGCCTCTGTGGTTCCCTCTCCTTGTCCAGGGAGAGGGTTAGGGAGGGTACAGACCGGCAGGATCGGTAACAGAATAGACCGGCAACATGGGTAACAGATTAAACAGACACGGCAGGAGGTGGATGCGATGCCGTGGCGAGAGGTCTGTCCCATGGACGAGAAGATGGAGTTT
>Ga0185299_10002057_pt1 | contig 33300 bp, 27 predicted proteins | sample PaiPotPPA55metaG_FD_128002 | JGI IMG/M metagenome (GOLD analysis project Ga0185299, IMG submission 128002) | Iron sulfur acid spring bacterial and archeal communities from Banff, Canada, to study Microbial Dark Matter (Phase II) - Paint Pots PPA... ...
GAGCAACAGACTGAGGTTGCGAGTTCGGTCGATGCCCGGAGCGCAACGATAGAGTTTTTTGAGAACAACGATGAGAACAGGCAGGGGAATTCGACCGCCGCTCTGGGGAAGGGGGCGACGTCGCCCCTTCCCCAGACCCCTTAGCCTAGTAGGAGATGCAAGAACACTTTTAGAAAACGGAAAGTGTGCCCAAAGTTTTTGTGACAGTTGAGGGGGTCACCTCAATGCGAGGGTACAAGTTGTGTCGGAAACTCGTTTACTGTTTATCGTACACAACAACGTTGTTTACGGCGCGCCCCTGCGCATCCTTCCCCTTGAATGTCGAAGTTCTCGTTTTCCCGCCGTCGGAGACCTTTGACGTCACGGTCATAACCACCTTGTCGCCTTTCTTTATAGTGGTCTGGATAGTGTTAGCGTCGATGCGCTTCACCGTCACCATGTCTCCATAGGACAATCCCGTAACCGGATAATCTTTGCCATCGAATTTGGCATCGTACTGGACGTGAGTCGGGTTTCCTTCGCCATCAGTTCCCTGAGAATCGATTTTGACGCTGTTCTCGTCCGCTTCCACTGTTAGTGCCAGATTCTTCGCCGCCGGCCCCGGGCTATATTTCGATTTTGCGGGGTTCATCTTCCAAGTCCCAGAATGCTGGTCGGCAGCTGCAGATGTAACGCTCAAGGCGACTGCCACAAGCAGCGTCGCGGTGAAAATCGCATACCGATTAATTCGCATAGTCTAGCCTCCGTGGTGAGATTTGGGGGGTACCTGTTGCAGACGTTATGGACCGAAGCTAGCTCAAAGTCCACAGGATTTTGTGAATTGGCTAAGGTGAACAGCATGATTTCTGGCGTTAACGGACGAGTGGATTGCGCTCTCACAAGGGCAGCGCGATACCATTGACGTTACAGGACGTCAACGTGAAACCCGACTTCGCCCAATACGGATTTGTTCATCAAGAAAACCTGATTATGGCGTGCATCGGCGGCTCGCAAGCGCACGGTGCAAAAGTTGGCGCGAGCGATGATACCGACTGGTACGGACTTTATATTCCGCCACCAATTAAGCTTCTTGGACTCGAACGCGAGGAGCATTTCGTCTTCACCACCGGAGGCCAACTCGGAGGCAACGGGCCGCTAGACGTGGATGTCTGCCTTTATACACTGATGAAGTGGGCAGGACTCGCCGCCAAGGGAAATCCATCGGCTCTACATTTTTTGTTCGCACCGCTCGCGTTCACGACCAACACGTGGGAACACTTTTCCGCCCAGCCTGAGATTTTCCTCGCGAAGGGGCATGTGAAACCATTTCTTGGATTTGCCGACGACCAGATGAAACGATTGCTCGGGCAAAAGGGGTAGAAGAACGTTCACCGCGCTGAACTCGAACATAAACATGGATACGACACCAAGTACGCCATGCATGTAATCCGTCTGTATGGAGAAGCCAAAGAGTTGATGGCGCACGGACGCATCACGCTGCCGAGACCGAACCGGGACGAGTTGATCGATATCCGCAGGGGCAAGTATTCTCTTCACGAAATTCGAGAGCTAGGCGCGCAGCTTGAATCAGAAGCACTGGCTGCTCAGGCAACTTCGCCGCTTCCAGATGAGGTCGACCGCGATGCCATCAGTAAGTTACTCGCCGATACTCAACTTCAATTCTGGGCCGCATCACCTTAGGAGTGCTATGAAAATTGTGCGTGCAGCATTGATGGCGTGGCTCGTTGTGGTTTTTGTGCCGCGTGCGTTTGCCCAAGGCAAGGGCGCGGCGCAATCCGTAAAGGCAGTGCGCTTCGGGAAGTTGTGGGACGGGCATGGAAAAGTGTGGACCAGCGCGATCGTGATAGTGGAAGCCGGGAAGATTCGTGCCGTGACCACGGACGCGTCGGCTATCCCTCAGGGCGCAGAGGTGATCGACCTCTCGAAGTACACCGGACTGCCAGGCCTGATCGACGTGCACACGCATATGACCATGTATACCGACGAAAAACCCGGTGAGCCGATGTTGAAGCAGCTCACCGCGAATTCGCCAGCGGTAGAGGTCTTTCTTGCGCGCAAGGGCGCCATGCGCACGCTCGAGTCCGGCGTAACCACCGTGCGCGACCTGGGAGCCGACCAGTACATGGACATCGCCATGCGCGATCTCATCAATCATGGCGAGATGATTGGTCCCCGAATGTTTGTGGTGGGTTATGGCCTGTACATTACAAATACCCCCTACAAGCCGGGGTTAAATCTCCCTGCGGGAGGAATTGCCGATGGCGTGCCGGAAGTTTTAAGAGTAGTGCGCCAGCAAATCGCGGCGGGTGCAGATTGGATCAAGATGTACGCATCGACAGGCACAGATGACGACGTGACCGGATTCCAGACCTACAACTATGAGGAGATAAAAGCGGCCGTGGACACCGCGCATCAATTTGGAAAAAAGATCGCAATTCATTCCTACGGGCCAGCCGGAGCGCGCGATGCAGTGCGAGCGGGGACGGACTCGCTGGAGCACGCCGCCGACATGGACGATGCCACCATTCAAGAAATGGTGAAACGCGGCACCTACTACATCCCGACCATCGATCACAATCGCTACTACCTCGACAACGGAGACAAGATCGGCTACGCGCCTGGCTACAAGGAGCGCTTACAGGCCTTCATCCCGCGAAATTTGGAAACCACCAGGCGCGCGTTCAAAGCCGGAGTGAAAATCGCCATGGGTTCGGACGCCATCTATACCATGTTCGGCGAAAATACGCGCGAACTGGGATGGTTCGTGAAAGCGGGAATGACGCCAGAGCAAGCATTGCAAACCGCCACTGTAAACGCGGCGGCGCTGCTGGGAAAAGAGAAGGAGTTGAGCGCGGTCGCGCCCGGATACCTGGCGGACTTGGTGGCCGTGGAGGGCGACCCGCTCGCCGACATCAACGTTGTGCTCAATAACGTGAAGTGGGTAATGACAAATGGAAACGTAGTCGTGGACAAAACGAAGAGCGCGGCCACACGGTGAATCGGTGTAGCTTAAGCTGGAGAGAACGCGGCTTGGTATTCCGCCGACTCGTGACGAACTAGGCCGCGCGTCCAATAAACGCTACGTACCATAACGGAAGAATCGGCGAAAGGATACCGGCCACAGGGTTACCGGGCACAGGTCCGGTAAGCGACTGATCTGGAGTTGACTTCCAACTCGCAATTGGCTCGGACGAGAAACACTAGCTTCCAAAGCAGGGGCTGCGAGCGAATCGCCGATACTTACTTCTGATCGACTTTCTCACGCGCTGACTCTGAGCCGTTCAGCTTCTGCAATTTTGCCAACCGCACCCTTACCTGATCCGCGTCTTGCGCATGCGGAACTAACTCCAGGTAATTTTGGATCTCTGCGATCGCTCTACCGTAATTGTTTTTTCGCGTAAAGAGTTCAGCCAGTAACAGATGCAGTTGCGGAAAACGAGTGGTCAAGTCTACCTGTTCCGCCTTGAGCCCGCTCTTTTCCGCGTCTTCAAACTTATTCAGCTTGAAATTCGCCACCGAATTGTAGAAATAGGCCTCGGTGTAATTCAACGGGTCGAGATCCAGGATGTAACCAGAAACATGATTCAACGGATCGAGATCCAGGATGTGTCCTGTAAAGTTAAGCACCTCGGTCCAATTTTCTGCCTCGTAGGCTATTAACGCGAGCGATAAATAAGGCGGCAAGAACTTGCTGTCGATAGTCGTCGCTTGCGTAAACGCCTTGCGAGCCGCATCCTTCTGCTCTTCCTTCCGTAACACGGTCCCCAGCTGAAACCACGCGCTCAAGTACTGGGGGTAGATCTCTACTGCTTTTCCAAAATATTTATGTGCGTTCGCAAGCTCGCCCTTCCTCTCGGCCTCCAGCCCTTTCTCATAAGCTCTTCTGGCATCTTTCGGTGCTTTGTAGGGGGAGACGCTTAACGTCGTACCTTCGATCTTGGTACGTCTCTGCACCACAATAGCGCCCACGTCAACGCTGCTGAGAGAACCCGCGAGGTCCACAAGGTTGATGACACTGGAGCTAAAACCGGAAACCGAGGCTCGCAGCTCACAATTCGCTAAATCGCGTCGTGGAATTCCCGATACCGAATCCCTGGTGTTCAGGCGATTTTGCGATGGCTGGTCGCCGGTAGCATCTACGAACGAATCATTCCTGGATATCCCAGTTGCATGCTGAACTCGCCGACCGGACTTGCATGCACCTGTTGACGCACTCCGGCGGTGCAAACCCGCTCAACCAACACATCGTTTGGAAGCGGCGTTCCATCGGCCGTTACGACGCGCCCTAGCAGAAACATCACCAGATCTTCTCTCGGGTCACCGGGCTGCGTACTCCCGGCGGCGGGATTCGTAGGGCGGCCAGGGGAAGTCGAGGGTGGAGGTGCAGGAGCCGGCGGTTTCTGTGCCAATGCGACGGGCACTAGAAATCCCATCACGGCCGCCAACCCGACGAAAATGCGCTTGTGGTGGTTCACAGGTCTATTCACAGGAAGGGAACGTCCGAGGCACAAAATTCTAGGCCGCGAGTCTGCTCAAGTCAAGGAGTGTCACCAATCTTTCTGAACGAGCACAGGCTCCCGAAGAATATCGGGAGAGCCTGGGGTCCTAAGGTTCGGGAGGCATTGTCCAACAGATGGTCGGAGCCCCGGCTGAGACGTTTCAAGACTAGCTGCTAGTGGTGCGTGCCCACCACCTCTATTGTCGACGGAGGGATCTTGATTTCTTTGCTGCCCTGCGCCTTCCAAAGGGTATAATTTCGCGGCGTTCTCACCCAATGCATTAAACTTTTTGATTCGGAGCCCACGGAATATGAAGAGTTCTCGCGTCACCTCTGGCATCGATCGTCGGCATTTCCTTGCGGCTACTGGCGGCAGTCTTCTCGCCGCTGCGGTGCCCGCCGCCGGCGACGCCGCAGGCTTTGTTACTGGAAAGTCCGCCGGAGGTGCCGCCGCAGGTGCCGACAGAAGCGCCGTCAGAAGTGCCGGACCCGCCGCCCCGGAAACCCCTCCCAAACGCAAGATTCCCATCGGCGTCTTTGATCCGGTATACAAGAACCTTCCCATGGACGCCATGCTCGATAAAGTTAGCGCCCTCGGCCTCGAAGCCATGGAAATCGGCACCGGCGGCTATCCCGAAGCACATCACTGTCCGGTCGATGAACTCTTGGCGGACGCGTCCAAAGCCAAAGCCTGGCAGAAAAAATTCGAGGATCGCGGCATTCACGTCGCCACTCTCAGTTGTCACGGCAATCCCATCCACCCGGACCCCAAGCACGCCGCCCGCGACGCGGAAACTTTTCGCAAAACTGTCCTGCTCGCCGAACGCCTCGACGTTAAAGTGATCGTCGGCTTTTCGGGCTGTCCCGGCGGCTCCGCAACAGACTCCCAGCCCAACTGGATTACTTACCGCTGGCCGCCCGAATACGCCGAAATGCATGACTGGCAATGGAAAGAAAAAGTCGTCCCCTACTGGAAGGAAGCTGCAAAATTTGCCCGCGAACACGGCATCCACAAGCTAGCCTTTGAAATGCATCCAAATTTCGTAGTCTACAATCCACGCACTCTTCTGAAGCTCCGCGAAGCCGTCGGCGAGGAAATCGGCGCCAATTGCGATCTCAGCCATCTCTTCTGGCAAGGATGCGATCCCGTCGAAGTTATCCACTTTCTAGGCAAACAGGGCGCGATTTATCACGCCCACATGAAAGACACCGCCTTCTATCCAGACAACGTAAACAAATATGGAGTCCTGAATTTCGCATTCGAAACCACGGATTTGCCACTGGCCTCGGAAACTTTCCGCGCCGTCGGTTACGGTCATGGCGCCGAGCTCTGGAAATCGATCATCAAGGCGTACATGGACATCGGCTACCAGGGCATCCTCAGTATCGAAAATGAAGATCCCATTCTGGCCGGCGAAGTCGGCGTGGAAAGAGCCGCTTATGTTTTGAAAAACGTGCGCAACGAATTGCTGGGAACCTAGCATGCGCCGCCGGCAATTTTTCGGCGCTTGCGCACGAGCCGGCGCAACTGTCGCCGCCGCCACTTCGGCCGCTACCGCGATCTCCGCCGCAACTTGTCTCGCTGATTTTGAGTCAGCCCAGGCAACCGCGGATGGCACGCCGCCGTTTAAACTCTCGGTGATGCTCTGGACCGTTTACGAGAAACTGCCCTTCGACCAGCGTATCGAAAAAGTTGCCGAGGCCGGCTACAACGCCGTTGAGTTGGTCGAGGAGTACAAAAATTTTACTAACGAAGACTACGCCAGATTCCGCGCCAAAAAACGAGAACTCCATCTTACCGTCGACGCTACCAACGGCATCTCGCACAGTTTGTGTGATTCATCTCAGCGCGACGCCTTCGTCGAGGAAGTGCGCGCCAAACTGCCCGTGCTCGAAGAGCTTGAATGCAATAAGCTGATCATCCTCTCCGGAGATAAAGTCCCCGGCCAAAGCGCTCGACAAATGCACCAAAATTGTATTGAAGGCCTGAAGCGCGCCGCCGATATCGCCGCCACAAAAAATGTCGGCCTTCTTCTCGAAAATATTGACCCCGAAGAAAATCCCAAATATTTCCTGACCTCCGTTTCCGAAGGTTTTGAAATTGTTCGCTCCGTCCGCGCTTCTAACGTTCAGTTTCTGTACGATTTCTTTCACGACCAGATCGCCGAAGGCAACCTGTTGGCAAAGCTGGAAAAGAATCTCGATCTGATCGGCGTTGTGCACATCGCCGACGTGCCCGGTCGTCACGATCCTGGCACCGGCGAGATCAACTATCCAAATATCTTCCGCAAGCTAGGCCAACTGGGCTTTAATGGGTATGTAGCCATGGAATTCATACCCGAAGGCGAGACCGTAGCCGCTCTTCGCTCCGCTCGTGAAATGGCCATGAAATACGGCAGCGCGCAACGAAATCAATCCGTGCGATTCATCAACCCTGGGAGACACCATGCAACGGCGTGAACTTTTCAGATTGCTCGGAGCCGGCGCCGCTCTGCCGGTTTTTAATTCGAATCTCCTTGCCGCATTTCAGGACGCGCACCCCAAGTCCACTTACACTCTGCGCACGCTGAACCCTCATCAAAACGCCACCGTGATCGCCATGACCGATTTGATCATTCCGGAAACTGACACACCCGGGGCCAAAGCCGTGCGCGTAAATGAATTTATCGATTTGATTTTGACCGACTGGGCCCACGAAGATGAGCGTCACAATTTTCTGTCCGGTCTCGACGACGTAGACAAACGCAGCAACGAAATCTTCGGCAACAATTTTATCGACGTCACTCCCCCGCAGCAGGAAATCCTTCTCCGCGAACTCGATCAGCACTGGGCCATGGATCGCGAGGACCGCGCGACTCATCCTTACGTTCGCCATACTCATAACGAGCAGCTCACCGGCGATTTTTTTGGCGTCGTAAAACGCATGACCCTGTATGGCTATTACACCTCCGAGGTCGGCTTCACTCAGGAGCTGCGCAAGCAAATCATTCCCGGTGCATACCACGGATGCACCCCGGTGACCGACGCCGGCGCGACCAAGGCTTAGGGAGAGTTAATGCCTGGTACAAAAATTTACGACGCGATCGTCATCGGCTCCGGAATCACCGGTGGCTGGGCCGCGAAGGAGCTCACCGAAAAGGGCGTCAACGTTTTATTGCTTGAAGCCGGCCGCCCGATCGTCCCTGAACAGGACTACGTCGAGCATGTTCCGTCGTGGGAATTAAAATATCGCGGATGGGATTATCGCGAGGAGCGCCTCAGAACACAAAAAGTTCAGCGCGAGTGTTATTACGCTTGCGATGAATACTCCAGCAAATTTTTCGTGAGCGATCTCGACAATCCCTACACCACCGACCCTGACAAGCCCTTCACTTGGATCCGTGGGCGCCAGGTCGGCGGCAAGTCCATCATGTGGGGCCGTCAAAGCTATCGCCTCAGCGATCTGGATTTTGAAGCCAACCTACGCGATGGCATCTCCGCCGACTGGCCCATTCGCTACAAAGACATCGAGCCCTGGTACGAATACGTGGAGGACTTCGTCGGCATAAGCGGCCAAGCCGAAGGCCTGCCCCAACTTCCCGATAGCAAATTTCTGCCGCCCATGGAAATGTCCTGCGCCGAACTCGTCGTCAAAGACGCGCTGCCCAAAAGTTTCAACGATGGCCGCATGATGACCATCGGCCGTGCCGCCGTATTGACGCGCGTCCATCGTGGCCGCGCCGCGTGTCACTACTGCGGAGTCTGCCACCGCGGTTGCATCACGCGCTCCTATTTCAGTAGCTTGAATTCTACGTTGCCCGCGGCGGAAAAAACCGGTCGCATGACTCTCCGCCCTTACAGCGTAGTCCACAGCCTGATCTTTGATCCGGCCACTCGCAAAGTAACCGGCGTGCGTGTGATCGATGGCCAGACCAAACAATCTCTCGAATTTCGCAGCCGCATTCTTTTTCTTAACGCTTCTGCTCTCGAATCCACGCGTATTTTACTGAACTCCGCAACTCCGGAATTTCCCAACGGTCTCGGCAATACCAGCGGCGAGCTTGGCCACAATCTCATGGATCACGTCATGGGCGCCGGCGCCGACGGCATCATTCCCGGTCACGAAGACAAAGACGAATTCGGCAATCGCCCCAACGGAATTTATGTTCCGCGCTTCAGAAATATAAAAACCAAGGAACAGTTCCTTCGCGGCTATGGTTACCAAGGCGGTGCGTACCGCGAAGGCTGGTCGCGCGGCATTAACTCCACGGGTTTCGGTGCCGATTTCAAGAAAGCGCTCCGCAAGCCTGGCGCGTGGCATTTCTCCTTCTATGGTTTCGGCGAATGCCTGCCCAACCGCGACAATTTTATTGAAATTAATAAAGAACAGAACGACGCCTGGGGCATCCCCACGCTAAAAATTCATTGCGCTTTTGGCGACAATGAGAAAGCCCTGCTGCAAGACATGTCTATCCAGGCCGCCGAAATGCTCACCGCCGCAGGCGCCACTGAAATTCGTCCTTTCATTGAAAATAACGCTCCGGGCTTGACCATTCACGAGATGGGTACTGCGCGCATGGGCAAGGATCCCAAAACTTCGGTCTTGAACGAACACAATCAGGCCCATGATGTAAAAAATCTTTTTCTCACCGACGGCGCCTGCATGGTTTCCTCCGCCTGCGTAAATCCTTCGCTCACCTACATGGCCCTCACCGCCCGGGCCTGCGATTTTGCCGTCTCGCAAATGAAAAAGGGTGAGTTGTAACGGATGTCTCAGGTTATTCGTTCTCCGAAAACCTATGACGTGTGTATCGTCGGCTCTGGCGCAGGTGGCGGCATGGCCGCCAAAGTTCTCACCGAAGGTGGCTTGAACGTTGTTTTGCTGGAAGCGGGCCCGCCCGTAAATCCCGAAAAAGATTTTAAAATGTTGATGTGGCCGTACGAATTGCCTCATCGTGGCGCCGGGGTCGGCGGTCACGCGAGCGAAAATTTCAGCGAATTCCTAGCCCCCAACGGCGCATGGATCATCGACGGTGAGCCCTATACTTCCGCGCCCGCCGCTAACTTTCAGTGGTTTCGTTCGCGCATCGTCGGTGGCCGCACCAATCACTGGGGTCGCATCGCTCTCCGTTTTGCTCCCATCGACTTTACTTCCGGCACGCGCGATGGTTTGGGCGACGATTGGCCCATCATCTACCAGGACATCTCTCCTTACTACGACAAAGTCGAATCCTACATCGGTGTTTTCGGCACCAAAGAAAATATTTCCAGCGCTCCGGATGGCGTATTCCTTCCGCCGCCAAAGCCGCGTTGCACCGAGCTCCTGATAAAAAAGGCCTGCGACAAGCTCAACATCATTTGCATTCCAGCGCGCCTCGCGGTTTTGACCCGCTCCATCAACGGCCGCGCCCCTTGCCACTATTGCGGCCAGTGCGGTCGCGGCTGCACCACCGGATCCAATTTCAGTTCCAGCCAGGTGTTGCTGCCTCCCGCAATGAAAACTGGCCGCCTCACTCTGATCACCGGCGCCATGGCCCGCTCCGTCGTGGTCGGCAAAGATGGCAAAGCCGAAGGCGTCTCTTACGTCGATAAAAACACCCGCACCGAGCAACGCGTCAACGCTCGCGCCATTGTTCTCGCTGCCAGCGCTTGCGAATCTGCCCGCCTGTTGCTGAATTCCCGCTCCACTACATTTCCGGACGGCCTCGCGAATTCCTCCGGCACAGTCGGAAAATATCTAACGGATTCCGTCGGCAGCGATGGCTGGGGCTACGTGCCCGCCCTCGAAAAAATGCCGCCCCACAACCACGATGGTGTCGGCGGCATGCACATGTATATCCCGTGGTGGAAATTCGATCGCAAAAATGATTTTCCGCGCGGCTATCACATCGAGTTGTACGGCGGCCGCGACATGCCCGGCGTAGGAATGTTCGACGAGCTTTGTCATGACGAAGAGGGTTACGGAGCCACGCTCAAATCCCGGGCTCGGCAGCTATACGGCACCACCATCGGATTCGCCGGGCGCGGCGAGATGATTCCCAATCCGCATACTTACTGCGAAATCGATCCCGATGTTGTCGATCAGTGGGGCATCCCCGTCTTGCGCTTCCACTTTCGATGGTCGGAATACGAATTGCGTCAAGCGCAGGATATGCAGCAAACTTTCCGCTCCATCATCGAGGCTATGGGCGGCGTTTATAAAACAAAAACCGCCATTGATGGACAATATCCTTTCGGAATTCTCGAAGGTGGCAAAATCATTCACGAGGTGGGTACCGCACGCATGGGCGCCGATCCAAAAACTTCCGTGGTAAACGGCTACTGTCAGGCTCACGATATTAAAAATCTATTCGTTACCGATGGCGCTCCACTCGTCACCAACCCAGACAAAAATCCCACCTTAACCATCATGGCTCTTTCCTGGCGCGCGTCCGAATATCTGCTCGACGAAGCCAAGAAAGGAAATATCTAGTATGAGTGTGGGAATCAGCAGACGCGACATTCTCAAAACGCTGGCGCTCAGCGCCGTCGGCGGCTCCGTATTACAAGTAATCCCCGCCCAAGCCGCCGAATACGCCCATCAAGCCGTACGCAAAGACAAAGGCGCCGCCGCATCTGGTAAGTACACGCCAAAATATTTCACGCCGCACCAGTACGAAACGCTAACCTCACTTTGCGACTCGATTATCCCCAAAGATGAAAAATCCGGCGGCGCTATTGAAGCCGGCGCTCCAGAATTTATCGATCTGCTCACCAGCGAAAACGAACACTATCAACTGAAACTCGGTGGCGGCTTGTATTGGCTCGATGGTTTCTGCACCGATCGCTACACCGGTCCATATTTGGATTGCACTCCCGACCAAAGAAAATCCGTCCTCGACCTCATCGCTTTCCGCAAAAACGCGAAAGCCGACCCCACTCTGCGCCAGGGAGTGGTTTTCTTCGCCTTCGTGCGCAATCTTACCTGTGATGCCTTCTACACCAGCAAAATCGGCATCGCCGATCTCGAGTACATCGGCAACACCGCGCTGCCCGAATTTCCCGGCTGCCCACCGCTGCCCGAAGCGTGACGGTGTTACCCGTAGCCGCCAAAAACCTTTCCGCTCTCACCTCTATTCGTTTCCTCGCGGCTCTCCGCGTCGCCATGTATCACCTCGTCAACTGGGACCATCGCACCTACTGGTGGCGCGGCCTGATGGGCACCCCCGCCAGCGTTAGTTATTTTTTTGTTTCTTCCGGATTTTTGCTGACCTACACATACGCCGCGCGTTTTGATCGCGATGAAATGAACTACAGCAAGTTTTGGTTAGGACGCTGCGCGCGCCTCTTGCCCGTTTATTTTCTTGGCCTACTCGTAGCTTTGCCGGTCTTACTCCACACCCACACAGTTGCATCCGTCAAAATGGCCTTAACCATTTTCTTGTTGCAAGCGTGGTTCCCCGGCAGCGCCCTCTATTGGAACACCCCTGCCTGGGCTCTCTCCAACCTTGCTTTTTGCTACTTCAGCTTGCCTTTTCTATTGAAAGCCACGCGCCACTTTTCCAAATCCGCATGCCTGAGTTTTGCCGCAGCCGCTTGGGCCGCCTCGCTCACGCTCTCCCTCACATATCTTCATCTGAATCCCGACAGCTTGTCGCACATCGACAGCAACACCGTGGCGTTCTGGCTTTATGTCCTCAAATATAATCCGTTGTCGCACGTTCCTGAGTTTTTTATTGGCGTGCTGGCCGCAAGGCTCTTCACTACCACCGGTGGTTTCACACGCACACAGGCTGATTACACTTTCGTTTTCTCAACGGCCGTCATTCTGATCATTCTGCTTCTCGGATATAGCCTTCCCTATCCGCTAACCCATACTGGGCTGCTGGCGCCTTTACTGGCGATCTTGATTGCTAGTATTGCCAGCGGCGCATTCATCGATAAAGTTCTTAAACCCAAGTGGTTCGTCCTCCTGGGCCAATCCAGTTTTGCGCTGTACATGTTGCACGCGCCGCTCTTGATTTTCGCCGCATGGTACTTCGCTGGTCGCACCGAGCTGGGACACATCGGACATCTCGTTGTAGTGGCTGTCATCGTCGCTTTGTCCTTGGCGCTGTACAAGTGGGTCGAAGCTCCGCTCACCGCAAAACTCCGAAAGTCTTTGTTCCACTCCGCCGCCGCGACGCCGAAATATTCCGAATAAGCTTTAGCGTCCCACTGGCGCTACAGACCAGAACGGTTTACACAAAAACATCTATGCCCAAAAAAGAAAACGGCTGGCATCTCGCCAGCCGTTCTTTCAAGCACCTTTATGATCTGAGCGTCTTAGCGATGGCCTCCACCATGTCCACCACCGCCGCCGTGTGATCCGCCACCGCCGTGGAACCCGCCTCCGCCACCGTGGAACCCGCCGCCCCCACCACCGTGGAAGCTGCTGCCACCGCGCGATTGGAAGTTGCCGCCGCGCCCGCCGCCGCTAAACCCTCGGCCGCCCTGCGCTCCGAAGTTACCGCGTCCACCACCGCCAAAGGAACCACGTCCGTTATAAGCGGTGCGTCCGTTATACCCACCGTAAGACCCGCGCCCGCCGTATGCTCCTCGGCCATAGTAGCCGCCACGACCGTAGCCGCCGCGACCGTAGTAACCCCGGCCATAGAAGCCGCGACCGTAGCCCCAACCCCACCAGGGTCCGACACCGATGAACACGCCGTTCACGAAGTAATCAGGTCCCCAGTAGCCGTAGGGCGCGCAAGCGTAAGGCGCGTAATCATAGTAGCCATACGCGCACGCCGGAGGGCCGTAGGCATAACCGCCGTAATAGCCACCACCTACCCCAACTCCCACCTCAACTTGTGCGTGCGAATAGCTCGCCGCGAACATACAAACCGCCAATAACGCAAAATATCTAAGGTATTTCATAAGGCCCTCCCGGTAACCGCAAACCGCTCATTTCCGGGTACTTGCTGTACTCGGTCTACCCAGTCTGTCGAATCACCGATAGTTGTTAAACTCCGATGCCGCCAAAAAGTTGCGCACCCGTTGTCCTTAATTACTCCCTATGGGCGGCTAAGTTCAAGTGTTTTCGCAACATAGCCGCGCGATATCGAGTCGACTCTATTTTGACCCTGCTCTATTAGATGCTTTCTCGTTAATTCTGATATCAAAAAGCTAAACCCACTGCCCTTATCCCTTTATCTGCTGCGATGCCGCATCCCAAGTGGTTGCACTCCGCCGAAAATACGATTCGTTTGCCAAGTGGCACGCCAGCGCCGCATTATGGCCAAAAACGGCATCCTCAGTCACAGGCTGACGGCTCTTCACCGCTTGAAAGAACCGCCACAAATGCGGCTTTTCCTCGTCCCACGATACCCCCTTGTAACTGAACCCTTCCATCGTCGGCTCCTTACCCGGAGCCGGGTCGTGCTCCTCATGCCACTTCTTGATATAAGCTTCCCGCATCTCTCGCGGGTAGCCCGAAGTGTAGTAACTCGGCGCCGTATCTTCCCCCGTTTGCGGCATATAGTTGATCGCCGTCTCCGTCACCTCCAGGATCCCCTTCGAACCCATAAACCGGTACATCTCCGGAGTCTCGCAACCCAGGTCCAGCCGCATGTACACCGGCACCTCCCCATACTCAAATAACGTGGCGTGCACATCCGGCATATTCCGCCCGTCCGGAAACCGCAATATTCCCCCCATCGACATCACCCGCTTCGGCGGCTCATTCCATCCCAGCATGTATTGCATTCCACTGATCAGGTGCACCAGCAGATCGCCCGCCACTCCCGTCCCGTACTCCTTCCAGCACCGCCACCGCGCAAACACTTTGGCGTCAAAAGGCCGCTTCGGCACCATTCCTTGCCAGGTGTCCCAGTCCAGCGTTTGCGGCGACAAATCGGGTGGCGGCGGATATTCCCAGGCTCCCGTCGGATCGTTGCGCCCCAGCGAACCTTCCACCAGGTTTAGCTTTCCAATCATGCCCTGCGCCAGCATTTCTTTCGCTTTGGTACAGATCACCGAACTGACCCGCTGCGATCCGATCTGCACGATCCTGCCAGTCTTCTGCGCCGCAGCCACCATCGCCACACCTTCGGCCGCCGTGTGCGACATGGGCTTCTCGCAGTAAATATCTTTCCCCGCAGTCACCGTATCCACCACTACTTGCTTGTGCCAGTGGTCCGGAACTGCCGCCACGATGCAATCGATATCTTTATTCGCCAGCAATTCCTGGTACCGCCGCGAGGTCGTCACATTCGAACCAGCAATCTCTTTTGCCAGCGTATGCCGCCCGTCGTATAAATCACACGCGGCTACGCATTCCACTCCCGGTAACTGAATCGCATTCGTGAGCAGCCCCGAGCCTTGCATTCCAATACCGATAATTCCAAATCGCACACGATCGCTCGCAGCCACCGCCTTTGAAGGGAAGGGAATCGCCTCCGGATCAAGGAAAAACGTGCGCGTCGCAACGAGCGCACCCGACACCCGCGCGCTCCTTTGTAGAAATTGACGGCGCGAAAGATCCTTGCTCATTCCTCACCTCCCAAAAATTTCCAGCACTCACCAAAAAATCAATGCAACGGCTGCACGCTGACTTCTTTGAAAAATACGATATCGTTGTCGCTATGATTTTGCAGCCCCATGTAACCTTCATTCGGCCGCCGCCCGCGCTCCGGCTCAAAATCAAACTTTTTCTCTGGAACAGGTTGCCCTTCGGTGTAATCCGTAACCTTCACATCGTTCAACACCACCACCGTATGCGGGCCATCGAGAGTTATCAGCATGGTGTTCCACTCCGGCCCCGGCTTTCCCGGACGCGCCGCCGGCTTGGTCAACGAATAAAGCGTCCCCGTAACGTGATACTCGTCTTCCTTCGAGGTCTCCGGCTCGTTATCAATCTGCACTTCGTACCCGTAATGCACCGGCATCCATGGCTCGCGCGGCTCGATCGGGATGCGCACAAACACGCCGGAATTGTCATTGTGATCGCGCATTTTATACACCACGCGAATCCGGCAATTTCCCATCTTGCCGCCCGTCCAATAAAGCAATCCCATCCCGCCATGCGTGCGAATCAATCCATCTTCGACAGTCATGCCGCCGGGCCCCACATGCTTCCAGCCGTTCAGATCTTTGCCATTAAACAACGATTTGAATGCCTGCCCTTGTTGGGCCTGCCCTTTTTCTTGCGCGGAATTTTTTTCTTGAGCGCGAATATTTTTTGGGAAACGTCCAGCCGCGAGGAGCAGCATCGCCGCAACCGCAGCGCACAAAAGAAATCTATTCATGAACTTCGCTTTCTCCGCGCTGCGTGAACTAAAAGCGCAGATCGTGCAGGTACATATAACTCTTGCGAAGGTCTTCGATCGGCGAAGTCGGTTCGTCGTTCTCCACGAAGTAATGTTCTATGCCCGCTTTCTTCGATTCCGCAAATATGCGCTTCCAATCAATCGCGCCGCTGCCCACGTCCGCCATATGCCCGTCTTTTTCGCCCATCTTCCCGTCCGGTCCTTTGGTCCAGTCCTTCACGTGCACCAAAGGAAAGCGCCCTGGGTAGCGGTTGAAATAGGTGAGCGGATCCTGTCCCCCAACGGTGATCCAGCAAAGATCCATCTCCATCTTCACCAGCTTCGGATCCGCTTCGCTCAGCAAAATGTCATACCCAAATTTTCCATCGCCATCCGTCAGCGGCACGAATTCCCACGAATGATTGTGGTACGCGAATTGAATCCCCGCCTTCTTGCTGGCCTCGCCCGCCCGGTTAAAAACCTCCGCCGCTTTTTTATACCCGTCCGCTTTCTTGCGCTCTGCTTCGTCAAGCGAGGGACACACAACGAAGTTATGGCCAACCACATGCGCCGCGTCCAGCGTCTCCGGCCATTTGTTCTGCACCACTTCATAGGCAACATGCTCACTGGGAGATGTGAGATGCAGGCGGTCCAGCGTGACTCGAATGTCTTTCGGCTGGTGATCAAAATACCCCGCGAATTCCACTTCGCTATAGCCCACGGCCGCGACTTTCCCGAGCGTGCCCTCGAAGTCCGTCTTCATCATCTCCCGCACGGTATAAAGCTGCACACCGATGCGGTCCAGTTTGTGTGAAGCCTCAGCAGCACCACTGGCCGCGGTAGCCCACGTTGGATTCGAAGCCAGAAATGTAGCCGCAGAAGCACTGCCAATAAATGTTCGTCGGTTCATGCGCGGCATTGTACTCCTCCAGCGCCAAAAGGGAATAGGCGGTAGTGGGCCACTTCCGGCAATGCACTTATCAGCAGACGATCAAGGGTTCGGAAGAAAGGAGCCGGAGAAATACGCCGAAGGTCAGTGGCTCTGCAGGAGCGAAAACGTCTTGGCGGCCGCTGAAGAGGGTTGCTGCTGAGATTGGGAGGCAAAGGTCGAGAGGAGCGAAGTGGCCTCGTCGATTTGCTTACGCGTCATCAGGTGCGAGAGCTGCTTGCGGCGGTCGGCGCCAGAGGCGTCACCTGCAGCGAGCGCGAGGGAATACCAAGTGTAAGCAACCACGTAATCGAGCGGCAGGCCTTTCCCCTGCTCGTACAGGTAAGCTAGATTTGTTTCCGCGTTGGGCAGCCCATGTTGCGCGGCAAGCCTCAGCCGTCGGGCTGCCTCCCCGTAATCGAGTGCGACGCCCAAGCCTTTGTAGTAAGAAACCGCCAGACTGTTTTGCGCCTCGGCGGATCCTGAATCGGCTGCCGCGCGAAACCACTTGGCCGCTTCTTTGTAATCGCGCCGGGTCCCAGAACCCAAGTAGTAAAGTGTCGCCAGATTGCATTGACCGACGGGATTCCCGTGTTGGGCGGAAACGAAATACCATTCAAACGACTTGCCCATGTTCTTTGGAACACCTTGGCCGTGCTGATACAGAGAGGCCAGGTTGTTTTCGGCGGACGAGTGGCCCTGGAGTGCCGCGGCATGGTAGTTTTCCGCGGCCTTGGCATAATCCTGGCGAACACCTTGGCCATGTTCGTACAAGTAGCCGAGGAGAAATTCCGCTCCGGCATTACCCTGGGCCGTGGACGCGCGGAGCCACTTGAGGGCAGATTGATAGTCCTCGTTGGTGGGATCGTGGCGCAGATAAGATTGCGCGAGGTTGTATTGAGCAACGGCATCGCCGTGTTCCGCCTGCGATCGCAGCGTGGAAAAGGACGTGCTGGCATTCTGCTGGGATTGCGGCGTGCCGTAACTGCGCTGAACCGCTACAAACATGGCGGCGAAAAGCAACAATCGTGTAAAAAACGAGTATAACTGGCGCAGGCCTAAGTTCATCGTAGTCCCCTTGTCACACCGAAGTTCATTTGGTCCGCCAGACTCTTCTGGCCGGTTCAAAAAAACGGCCATAGAGCCAGCAAGCATGCGAGCACACCACCGCGATGGCGCAAACGAACCGGGGATACGGTGCCGGCAAAAGTTGACGCGGCACTTGTACTCCCGGCACGCCAAACGCGTGACGAGCTCTTAGAACCACTCGCTTAGCTGGATCGCTACTGTAGTGACGAGAGAACGAACTAAAATGTTTGGTCTTGTTACGAGATTTTTATAAAGCTGTGTGTTCGAACTGCGGCTTTGACCAGCACGCCAGGGAATTGCCCGTGTCTAGCAGCGATTCTAACGGCAAAGGGACCGCGAGCATTCGAAAAGTCGTTCTGATGTAGCGATAAAATGATGCTCGTTGGCTGACGCGCAACACTCGGGATTGATTTTTGGCCAACTAGGAGCGACGCGATTTTTCATTGCAATTTTTGTTCTTCGCACTCTCGCTAAATCCAAGAGCTGTGGTTACCAGAAATGTGGATTACCTGTTCGCGTCAAACTGCCTGCCTGATTGTAACCGTGCTAGCTGTCTAGCCGTCGAATTTCCAGGAGCCCTCATATGGGACTTCCACTCAACGGTTTACTCCTAATAACACTTTTGGTACTGCCAGTTATTAGCCGACAAAATGTTCAACGACCGGTTCCGAATTCGCCGAAAGGTTTTGACAAACAGTATAAGAACGTTTTCAAAGCATACGAAAAGGCAATATACTTTTCGACGTCACACCATGTGGCAAGTGAGCAGGTGTCAGACACGCGATTTCTTACTTTTGCCATTCCAGAGGACTGGTTCGCCGCTGTGTTTGGTCCGGACCAGGGGCCGAAAGTTCGCTAGAGAATACCGAGAGCAGTTCGAGGATTTTCAGTTTGGCACGGTCCATGAGTTCAACAGTCTGGAGCTTTATCCTACCGGCGGGCATCGTTCTGCACAGGTAAAAACAGCAGCGCTCGGAAGAAACGCCGAATTTAGGCGGTCAAGGCCAACGTACCTCGTTTCTCTACCTCCAATACAGAGCTTCCGAATCAAGTATTTTACAGGTCCAAATTTCGTAATTGGCGAGAACGGTTGCATAGGAATCATCGCTCCAGGATACAGTCGTGACGAAGTGACCTCCTTCATCTACGTGGATGGTGCATTCCGGTTCATCGGTCGTGGCGAATGCCCGTTTTGGGGCCCTTGTTCCACGAATAAATAACTCTCCAAATCGAGGTCAACTCGTCAGGGGATTACTCTAGACTCCACTTAGCGCTTTAAACTTTCCTCGCGCGGTCTCCAGTATCTCCGCAACCGCCAAAACCAACTCATCCTCGTTCGGCCTGCCAATCACTTGCACACCAATTGGCAATCCATCCGCCGAAAATCCCATCGGCACCGAAACACCCGGAAAACCCGCCAGATTCAACCACTGCGAGTGCCGCATCGTGGCGCGATAACCGCAAACTGGCTGCCAATTTCCTTCGCCATGTCGAAATGCCGGCGCTGCACAAACCGGCGAAAGCAAAATCGGTACGTCTCGCATCTGCTTAATAATCTTCGCGCGCACAATATCGCGCTTAACACAAGCACCCATGAACTCGTCCACAGTCGGCGCAATTTTTAAGTTCGCCACCGACATATATTCGCGAAACATCGAGCTCAACTCCACCTCGCGCCCCTCCACCATCGGCGTAAATAAGCTCGCGATCATCGGCCCAAAGAAAAACCACCACAACTCAATCGCCTGCTCCAGCCCTTCCAAATGAAATGGTTCCGCGTTGAATTGTTCCGAAAGCAAAGCCGCAGCATGCGTAACAGCCTCGGTAGTTTCCGCTGTAACCTCTCCCAACGCGCTGGACTCCAGTATCCCCACGCGCATTCCCGCCAGCTCACTTTCGCCAAAAGATCGCGCTTCAATAGCCGATGAAAGCGCATCATCCGCATCTGGCCCCTTCATCACATCAAACAACACGCGCACATCCGCCACTGTTCGCGCCATCGGCCCCACCACGCCCAGCCACGCGAACGCTCCAGCCCCTCGCGGAAAATGTCCCGTCCCAGGAATCCGCCCTGGCGTCGGCTTCAACCCGCTAATCCCACAAAAATGTGCCGGCACACGTACTGATCCGCCGCCATCGCTTCCTACTCCTCCCATCGAACAACCCGACGCAATCGCCGCCGCTTCGCCGCCGCTCGACCCGCCCGCCGATCGCGAAAGCGCCCAGGGATTGCTGGTCTTTCCAGACAACGCGTTGTCCGTCTCATACGCCATCAAAAACTCCGGCACATTGGTGTTTCCAATCAGAATCGCTCCCGCCGCCCTCAGCCGTGCCACCAACACCGCATCCTCGCACGCCACATAATCGGCGCGGAGCCGCGAACCCGCCTGACATGGCCACCCCGCCACATCAATGCAACTCTTGATGGAAATCGCAACGCCGAGCAACGCACCAAACGCATCTCCGCGCAAAATGGCGCCTTCTGCCGCCAGCGCCTGCCGTCGCGCGCCCTCCGCATCGACATGCACAAAAGCGTTTAACTTGGGTTGCAATTCTTCAATCAGCTCAAGATGAGCGTCGATAATTTCTCGGGGAGAAATTTCTTTCGTTCGAATTTTGCCTGCAACTTCAGCGATGCCAGCGAAATTAATGGAATCCATTTTGTCTCAAGCGAGAGTAAGTGCAGTGCCGCCACTGGTCAAACGCATGAGCACCACAACAAAAACGGTTGACGGTGCTCGACGTAGCCCACAGAATCTTATCTTCAAAGAAAAGCTCTTTATAGCTCGCCGTTCACGGAGGCTGCACCAGTCATCTACATGCGCATCGCTTTTCGTTTAATTCTTCCCGCCCTCGCTTGCCTGCTTTTGCTGTGCGCCATACTTTTGCCCTCGCGTTCGGACCAGAACGTTTCCAATTCCCCCCTCCCCGCGCAATCTCGACAGCCCACCTTGCCCAACGATTCCACCAAGCCGCTGCGCCTGAACACTCTCGGCGTCGCCTATCTCAATCAGCAGCGCTCCGCCGACGCCCAGAAACTTTTTGAGCAAGCTCTGGAGGCCGACCCAAAATTTGCAGTGGCCCGCCTCAATTTAGGTATCGCCCTTCTCAACCAACAAAAAGCCGAAACCGCCCGCGACGAACTTCTCACCGCCACTCAGCAACTCCCGCGCGACCCCTACGCCTGGTATAACCTCGGCCTCGCTTACAAAGATTTGGCCGACTTCAGCCACGGAGTCGCCGCCTTTGAACACGCCACCGAAATCCTCCCCGATGAAGCCGACGCCTACTATTTTGTTGGCTACTTGTATTCGCAACTCCAGCAATACGATAAAGCCATCGCCGCTTTTCAAAAAGGTCTCGCGCTGTTTCCGTATCACGCTTCCTCGGAATTCGGCATAGCCCGCGCCTACCAGCGCAAAGGCGATTCGGCGTCCGCGCGCGAGCATCTCGCCAAATTCCAGAACATCACCACCAATCATCTCGGCGCTCCTTTCGGCGCAGGCTATGGTGATCAGGGCCGCCTCTCTCTCGCGGAATTGCCCGCCAACTCTTCGCTAGCCGTTCCGCCCGCAATCCCGGTGCACTTCACCGCGCAAAATTTAGAAACTCTTTTGCAAAATCCCGGCAAAGTTTCTGCAAATCCTTCCTCCACTGCGGGCCCCGCCACCGGTGCATGTTTTTTTGATTTCGACGGCGACGGAAAACCCGATCTGTTCCTCGTCAGCGCCACTGCCAGCGGCACCAGCCGTCTCTTGCACAACATCGGCGACGGCCGCTTTGAAGACGTCACTGAGCATTTCGGCCTTAAACTTTCGGGCGCCGGACTCGGCTGTGCCGCGGGAGATTTTGACAACGACGGTCACACCGACCTCGCAGTCTGCTTGGCCGACGGTGTCCACCTGCTCCACAACCAGGCCAACGGAAAGTTTGAAGACGTAACAGAAAAAGTCGGCATTCGCCGCGAAAAAGGCTGCGTTGGCGTCACCTTTGTGGACTACGACCACGACGGCGATCTTGATCTCTACGTCACCAACGCCCCGGACGATGGCGGGAGATCTCACAACACTTTGTGGCGCAACAACGGAAATAATACTTTCACCGACGTTTCTGCCGAGACTGCGCTTGACATCCCCGCCACTGGCGCAGGTCTCGTTACCACCGACTTCAACAATGATCGCGCCATTGATTTTGTTTTCGCCGGCGGTTCCGACGGCGCCTCCATCTATTTAAATCCTCGCGAAGGCAAATTCACTGCGCTTCCTATCATCGATTTCAAGAAAGAAAATCTTCCCCCCGCCGTTGGCGTCATCGCTTTTGACTTTGATAAAGACGGCTGGATGGACCTCGCCTTCACTCACGCAGGCCCGCCCGGCATCAGCCTTTGGCGAAATGTGAACGGAAAAAAACTCGTTCGCGTCGCGCTCCCAGACCTCGCCTGGCAACGCGGATGGGGTATTTCTTCCATCGATTACGATAATGACGGCTGGCTCGACATCATCGCCGCAGGCGAATCCAGCAACGGCGGCGAACTTCGCCTTCTGCGCAATCTGGGAAATCAGGGTTGGTCTGATGTCACCAAAGGCGCGCATCTCGACGCCATCAAACTTACTCAACCTCGCGCTTTAGCCCTTGCAGACACACACGGCCAAGGCACCGCCGACATCGTTGTGACGCAGCTCGGCGGCCCTCCTGTCATCCTTCACAGTGAAGGCGCCGCCGAACGTAACTGGATGCACATCGATCTAAAATCTCTCAGCGATAACAAAACCGCTATCGGCACAAAAGTGGAAGTCTACGCAGGCCCGCTCTATCAAAAATGGGAAATCGCTGGCGCCTCCGGTTACCTCGGCCAAAACTCGACATCCGTCCTAGCTGGACTCGGCGCCGAAAAAAATGTCGAAGTCGCGCGTCTCCTCTGGCCCACCGGCGTCCCGCAGGACGAAATAAATCTGCCCGCCAAAAAATTTCATTCTCTCGCTGAACTCGACCGCCGCGGCAGTTCTTGTCCGGTGCTCTTCGCCTGGAATGGCCGCGAATACGAATTCATCGCCGACATGATTGGTCCCGGCGTTGTCGGCCATTGGATCGCCCCGGGCGAGCGCGATGTCCCCGATCCCGATGAATATCTCAAGGTCAACGCGCGCAGCGTTCATCCACTCAACGGCCTGCTCAGTTTCCGATTCATGGAGCCCATGGAAGAGACGGTTTATCTCGACCAGGTACGTCTCCTCGCCATCGATCATCCCGCGTCCTACGAAGTAAACCCCAACGAACGTTTCGTGAGCGCCCCCCCATTTCCCGAATTTCGCGTCATCGCCACGCGTGGCGCCCGTCCGCCCGCCGGCGCTTGGGACGATCACGGCAATAATGTCCTCCCGTTGATCTCTAAGCGCGACCGCAAGTACGTCACCGATTTCGACTCCATGCCTTTTACCGGTTTCGCCAAACTTCATTGGCTCGAACTTGATCTGGGAAACTGGGATTCCGCAAAGCCGCTGCGACTGATCATGGATGGTTACACCGATTATTTCACCGCCACTTCCATGTACGCTGCCGATCAGGCCGGCATAAAAGTGATCGCCCCCTACGTCGAAGCTCTCGATGCGCAAGGAAACTGGAAGAAAGTGATCGCCGACATGGGTTTTCCCGCCGGCCTGGAGCGCATCATGGTCGCCGATCTGTCCGGCAAAATTCCGCCGGGCACGCGCCGCATTCGCATCGTCAACAATCTAAAAATTTACTGGGATGCCATTCGCATCGATCAAACGCCAGACACGCAGGATGTACACGTATCCGAAGTTCCGCTCGCAAACGCTTCGCTCGCTTTCCTGGGCTTCCCGCTTGAGAAACGCCTTACACCCGCGAGCGACACAACCTACTCCTACACGCGCCGCAGCAAAACCGGCCCGTATGCGCGAGCCGCCGGAAACTACACTCGTTACGGCGATGTGCAAAATCTCTTGCGCGCCTCCGACGACCGCTTCGTCGTATTCGGTTCCGGTGAAGGCGTCAAGCTCGACTTCGATCCGCAAAAACTGCCAGCGCTGCCAAAGGGCTGGGTCCGCGATTATTTCTTTTACGCCGACGGTTTTGAAAAGGATTTAGATTTTTACGCCGCCCACGCTTTCACCGTCGAGCCACTTCCGCGCCACACTCTTTTGCCCTATCCCTATCCCATCGGCCAGGATTATCCCGCCGACCCCGCACATCTCGACTACCAGCTCGAATTCAATACTCGCCAGCGCTCCGATCATTTACCTCCATCGTTGCGCTACCAATACGCGCCCATCCGCTGACGCAACCAAACCGCTAAAACTCAATCCAACTCGGAGGGCGCCCCACCTTCGATTTTTAGGGTGGGTCTTCCATTGACCTTCGTTTTTTGAAGTTGAAGTGAAAATCGAGGCACAGACAACTCGCCCGTAAGGGCAGGGAATTAGCAAGCAGCCTTCCCTCAATCTGGGTCCCGAAGTTGCCATCTCTTCCTGGTTCGCGGATGCCCCAAATTCGCAGTTGAAGTATTTGCCTTTCAGAGTGAGAAAATAACCGCCCGTAATCTACTGAACAAAAAAAACCGGTCATTCCGAGCGGAGCAAACCGCCTTTTCCTTCTGCTTCGCTCCTGCGAAGTAGCCGGTCTGCGCAGTCGAGGAATCTCTCTTCGATTGATTCCCGCGTCCAACAAAAAACAATATTGAATCTGAATCACTCCAGCAAAACATCCACCCACGCGCGCTTCTGCGCGCTCTTCGCGATCGCTTCGCAAAGCGTCAATTCCCGGTGCCCCGTCAGAAAATTTGGAAACTTCTGTGGCGCTTCAAAATCTCCCGCCTCTACATATTCATAAAAATCGCGAAACAATTGCACAAACGTATCCGGATAACCTTCCGCATGACCCCCCGGATACGCCGCATACCCCCGCGCTTCAGGGCTCAGCAGCGCAGGATCTTTGATCAACAATCCATTCGCCTCGTCCCTGCGCCCGATCCACAATTCATTCGGCGATTCCGAATTCCACGCTAGCGACCCTTCTGTCCCGTCAATTTCAAACCACAATCTCGCCTTGCGGCCCGCGCTGACCTGCGAAACCGTCATCGCTCCTCTTATGTCATTCGCGAAGTGCAATAACACCGACGCATAGTCATCCGTGCTGATCGGCACTTCGTCAAATTCATTCGTCGAGCGCGTTTTGAAAGTCTCCACGCGCCCCCGCGGCCGCTGTCGAACTGGCACCGTCGTTCCCAGGTCGGCGCAAACTGCATTAACTTTCGCTCCCGCGATCCACATAATCAAATCCAGCCAATGCGTGCCGATGTCCGACACGGCGCGCAATGCGCCGCCCAGTTTCGGTTCCAATCGCCAATTCCAGTCCGACACATGCAGCAGCCAGTCCTGCAAAAAACTTCCGTGCACCAGGCGAGGAGTCCCAATCGCTCCACTCGCAACCAGCGCTTTGGCCTCCTGGCAAAGCGGGTAGTAGCGCAAATTGTAAGCCACTCCTCCCGCTCGCTTGCACTCTCTCGCAAGTTTGACCAGTATTTCCGATTCGGCCGTATCGGTAGCCAGTGGCTTTTCGCACAGCACGTGTTTGCCCGCGCGCATCAACGCGCTGGACTGCTCGAAATGTAAATAGTTCGGCGTGCATATGTGAGCAACGCTCGCCGTATTGTCCGCGGCCGCGTCATCAATCGAGGTGTAGGCGCGCGGCAAATTTAGAACCGCGCGTGCCTCCTCGCTGCGTTCCACGGAACTTCCCAGCACCCCGCGCACCTCAATGCCTAGCCGCCGCAGCGCATCGACATGCGCCTTACCCACAAAACCGGCCCCGATCAATATTGCCGCCGCTTTCATTCCGCTCCTATCCCCCAAAATTCAGGCGCCCATTGTAATGCATCGCAGCAAAACAAGAAGTGCTCATCGCGCAGCCATTTGAACGTCCGCACGGTTCGAACGCCCGTACCGTTCGAACGAAATTCAAGTTTCACGGGTACATCATTCGAACGCGCATGAAACTACTTAAAGTGTTTCTTTAAATGTCGGCGTGCCGACATCCTTGTCGCTGCTAATTGATCGTTTAAATTATTAAATGGTTAATAGGGGCTGAACGGACTCAGCGCTTTGGCTGAAATGTCTCCGGCGGGTCCAGATAACACTGCTTCCAGAATGCTTCCTCAGAAATTTCACCCTTAGCGAATTGCTGGATGCTTGCAAGCGTAGCGCCCACAATGCCTCCGTCAGCAGAATCAAAAATCACCACCACGCCATCCCCCGCCGTAGCGCCCGGATTTGCCTCTCCCACAAACTTCTGCATCAACGAGCTGGCAAAATTTAATTTTGCGCGTGCGTCGGTCTCCTTAGCATCCTGACTGGCCGGTTGCACGGTATAAATCTTGACCGTTTTTCCTTTCAGTGCTTCCCATTCGCCAGGGAAAACACTGTTTTCTTCACGCTCCACTCGGAAAGCCCCAACCTGCTTTGCGGCAGCTTCCAAATTAGCAGTTTCCTCCAGATGCGCGGCAATCACTTCCGGCAACTCCAGCGCACTCCGGCGAATGTATCCGCGCGATACCCCCGAAATTTGTACGTGAATCCATTCGCCTACTGCGTCCAGAAATTCAAACTCGTCGTTCACCGCGGCCTTGAACAAAACGCGGCTCTCCTCGCCCGCACGGGCCATGACCGGCGTTCCCGCTCTCTTCACCGTCACCAGGTTTAGCGGATGCGCCTGATTCTTCTTAACTTCCTCAAGCCCTTGTAGCTCCACGTTTAAACTGCGCATGCGCTTTTCTTCCGCTTCACGCTCGCTTCGCAGCCGATTCAACTCTTCCGTTCCTTCCGGCGGTGCGATCGGATTTCCGCTGCCGGGCGACATATTTCCCCCGCCCAAATTCAACTTTGGTGTCGGCGAGGAAATTCCAGAGGTCGCCAGTGCCCGGGCAGTGCCCGGCGCAGGTTTGTTTCCGAATTTCTCGTCCAACCGATCCAGCAAATCCAACTCCAGCCGGCCGTTGGAAGGCAAAATCTGGTACCCGGATTTCGCCGGATCTTTGTCGGCATACCACGCCGTTATCTTCGCACTCACCTGCACAATTGTTCCCGCAGGAACCCCCGGCAAAATTTCAATGGAGAACTGGTAGAACGCTCTCTCGTAGCGCTCCAGCGGCTGCTGGGTAGTACCTACGAACCCATCCGCGATCGGGAGTTTCTGCCCCGTGTATGCCTGCAAATCCTTCAATGCCTGCTCGACTTCTGTTTTCGACTTTGAAAATGTTCGCGCGTACGGCACCGCTTGCCCGTTGACGCAAAAAACTGCAAACGCACCCAGAAGCAGCGCCACTGCAAGACGCCGAATTTTAAGATTTAGAAAATCTTTCGTCACACTCACGGCAAAGGTTCCAGTTGGTCAATCGCGATCCATCCGCGTTGCCCATCCGGAGTTTCCACCCCGTACCAGTGTGGCGTGACAATCACAATCACCACTTCCGTGGAGGCTGGCAAGGTCACTACCTTCGCCGAGGATTGAAACGGTGCAGCCTTCAAATCTGTTCCCGGTGCTTTAACCCGGCGCTCCACCTCGTGGCGCAAATCTTTTAGCCGCTGCTCAATATCCTTCACCGAGCTTTGCGTCGAAGCCAAAAGCGTTCGTTCATCCTCGCGTCTGCGAATAATAGTCTGCTTCACCAGATCCGCACTGTCTCGCCGCCTTTTCATGTCCGCAGCCGCTTGCGCGTCGAGTTGAATTGTTTGCAAATGCTCCTGTATGGCCTTGTACTCGCTGGATTCCACGGTGCCGTCCGAAGCATGCACGGTGCGGTGCGTGTTCTCCACGTAAACCGCGTCGATGCGTACGCGTGTGCGCCCCTCCTGTTCGGGAATGACGATGTATCGTACTGCGATAGTTCCTTGATCAGCGCTGTCCAGGAAATGGCGGGGCGCGATAGCATCTTTGCGAATCTTATAAAACGCCTGCCCGGGGCCTTTCCAGGGCGCGAAGAGCGGCGTCGAGGTGACCACTGTTGCATCCATGAGCGTACGATCTTTGTCAAAGATCCATGTGCCGTGGATAATCTGGTCTTCTAGAACTTCGTTTAGCGCTTGCAGCACGTCAGCCTTTGAGCCCACAAATTCCCCAGCAAACCCTGGACTACGAAGTTGCTGCGCCCCTGCGTCAACCGGTTTCGGCTCGACAGCAAGCACCATGCAAAGTCCAGCACGCAAAACAATCGTGGACCCGGAACGCAAGAATTTCCTCATCCTTGGTCGTCGAAAATTCCCGCCAATGAAGCCAATGAAAAGTTTGAGCTCGACGGCTAAGGTCATCGGAATTATTGCCATTTGAAATCTGTTCTCGCCCGCCACCGATCAGCGCCCGCTGATTAGCATTGGTCAGACGAGAATAACACTTTCCCCGGATCGTCAATGCCCAGGCGCAGTAACTGCAAAACGCCACTCGATTAGAAGTAACAAAGCGACATTGGGTTTCCACATCGGGCGTCGACAGATGCTTTAGGCCGAAGTTGAACGCGTGTTTTCATCAGAAATCGGGCCGCGTATACAAAAATCGATACATCCGCGCCAAAAATATTCAAATTCCTGGAAACCGCCAATACCACGGGTGTTAACCAAATCTTTTCTGGCAGAAATGAAAAATATCACTTGCATTCATTTTTTCGTGGAGGTAGGATTCGCGACGGTTCAGGGACGCGGGGTTATGGCGCCTTTTTTCTCTTCGAAAAAGGTGCCTGGACTTCCATGGGGCGTGGTTCACGTGACTTCTTTGCGGTCAGCAAGGTCTATCGGTCTCTCCCGGAGATCAAACAGTTTAGTTTACCGTCGCCTTATCCCTTCCTTCCTACTCAGCGGTTTGAGCGTTCCTTTTGCACATCGTTTCGAGAGTTGAACGAGGAGGCGGTATGTCCTTGCTTTTGAAGGCGACGGTAAAGGAAAAGCTTTTTGGAGTCACTTCCACGTTGCTGTTCGGTTTTTTCGCATTCGTTTTCCTCTTCGCGAATGTTCATCCCGCTTTCGCCTTACCGGCGTTCGCACGAAAATATGGAATGCCATGCTCGTCGTGCCATGAAGCGTGGCCCAAGCTGAGCCCGTTTGGCCAAGCCTTCAAAGACAACGGCTACCAAATGGGCAATGATCGCGACGCTCCCATCTTTCAAAACCCTGCCTACTGGCCAGTCACTTTCCGCATCACCCCCAATTGGCATCGCGAAAGCCAAAACCTGACAAACGTCGATGGTCCAAACGGGCCTCTGACTGCCGAAGGTCAGGTCACCACTCACGGATTCGATTGGAGTGGATTAGATTTTCACACCGCAGGAACGCTCGCAAAGAATTTTTCCTTTTACGTCCTGCCTTCTTCAGATAACACCGCCTCTTTCCACTTCGAGTCCGTCTGGGCGCGTGTTGACAATATTCTTGGAAGCAGTTGGTTGAACATCAAATTGGGCAAGTTTGAGCTGGATAACCTGCTCTCGGAAAAACGCATTTTGACCATCACCAATGTCGCGGGGGTGTACGCCAACTATCACTTCCAACCACTGGTTTCCCCTGGAAGTCTCGCTGCCCCGGGCGCGGTTACAGAATCATACGGTTTCGGCATCGGCGACAATCAGGTCGGTCTGGAATATATGGGTCACTCGAAAGACGACCGAACCCGCGTTTCGGCCTCTCTACTCAGTTCGCAGGACGGTCAGCCTGGCTTGCCTAATGGCCGGGGCTATAGCGGTTTCTTTGCGGCCAGCCAGGCGTTCCAACTTGGCGGCTGGGGTGTACAGCGAGTCGGTGCCTTCGCCTACATTGGAAATATGCCCACCTATTTTCAGTTCACCCAAAATGGTGCGGGTGTGCCAGGCACTGGGATTGGCAACAAGAGCTTTTACCGCGACGGCTTGATCGGCATGTGGTATTTCAAGAAGCTTGATATCACTACGATGTACTTCCACGGTTGGGATAATGCTTTCCTGGGCTCAAACACTCCATCGACCAGTCCACTCCCAACCGACGCGAACGGCGTGACAGCCCGCGCACCCACGTGGAATGGCGCGCTTATCGAGACCCATTACAACCTAAATCCGCAGCTGATTCTGATCAATCGCTATGAAGCGATCCGCATGTCCCGTCAGGTTTTCGCAACCAATCCTGGCAACTTCGGCAACGAAGACGTTTTGACCTTTGGCTGGCGTTACTACCCGTTCATCTCCAGCCGCGCCGGTTTCGCTTTCCACAACGAGTACGCCATCATGCGCCAGCGAGGCGCCTCGCCAGTTACCGCACAAGATCTAACTACCAGTAGCTTGCTGGCCGGATTTGACTTCGACTTCTAAGGGTAAAACGATGAGCCTACTGAAAATCACGAAGTTGAGTGTCACACTTCTCGCCACCATCGTTCTCCCACTCGCGGCGTCGGCGCAGCAGCCGCAATCTGAGCAAGGCTCGGCGCAGCCAGCCACTCAACCGGCACCAGCGCAGCAAGCTCCGCCCGCCGAAAAAGCTGCTGCCACGCCAAACCGCAACGCGCCACAGGAATCTCACATCGGAAAGTACACCGGCCACTCGGATGCCGGTAGGCAGCTCTATTACCGCTATTGTTGGGGCTGTCACGGATTCCGCGGCGATGGCAATGGGGAAAATGCTCCGTACCTGAACATCTTGCCCCGCAATTTCGTCGCAGCGACCTTCAAATGCCGCTCGACTCCCACTGGCACACTTCCTTTGGATCAGGATCTTTACAACTCCCTGGTCCGCGGACTCAATAACAGCAACATGCCCTCGTGGATTACTTTAACCGCGCAAAACCGAGCCGATCTAATCGCTTTCATTAAGACTTTTTCACCGCGCTGGCAAACTGAAAAGGCGGGTGATCCTATCAACGTTCCAGCAGAACCTGCACTAACCCTGAATAGCATCAAGCACGGCCAGGAACTTTTTCAGAAACTCGAATGCTGGAAATGTCATGGACAGGAAGGCCGTGGCGACGGTCCATCCGCTTCAACCCTCACCGACAGCAATGATCAACCCATCCGGCCCTACAACTTTACCACCGGCTCCCGCTTCAAGTGCGGCGTAACCAACAGCGATCTATACAAAATTTTCATTAGCGGCGTGGATGGTACCCCAATGCCATCGTTCGCCGACGTGGTCAAACCCGAAGAAGCATGGGACCTCGTTCACTACTTGAGGACACTGCAAGTGAACAAGAAGAGTCCCGAGCTGGCTTTGTGGATGAGCACTAAGGAAGGCGCCGCGATCGTAAGCGCACAAAGAATCACCGGCACCCCGACCGGTTCTGGTATCAAGCAATAGCTTTGTAGTTGCAAGAGGTTTCAAGGAGAACAGAAATGCGTCACAAACAGATTATCACTGGAGCATTTTTATTAACTGGCGTAGCGGCCATGTCGTTCGCTGGTCCACCTAAACCTGCGGGTGGCTCCGTCAGCGGAAAAGTCACTTACGAGGGCACCCCTGCAAAGCAAAAGCCCATCGATATGTCTAAGGAGCCCAGCTGTGCCAAGCAGTACACCACTCCTCCCACCACGGAAACGGTTGTCACCGGACCGGGCAATTCTTTGGCGGACGTCGTCGTGTACATTTCTGCAGGCGCTCCTGACGAACCCCCTCCTTCGCAGGCGGTGACCTTTGACCAGAAGGGCTGCCGCTACACCCCCCACGTGCTCGCTTTCCAGACCAATCAGGAACTGAAAGTCGTGAACGACGATCAAACCTCTCACAACATCCATCCGCTGGCAAAAATAAATCACGAGTGGAACAAGTCTCAGCCGCCCGGAACGCCGCCACTCTCCGAAAAGTTCGCGCAGCCGGAATTCATCCCCGTCAAGTGCAACGTCCACCCCTGGATGCACGGCAACTTCGCAGTGCTGAAGAATTCGCACTATGCCGTGTCTTCTAGAGAAGATGGTTCGTTCACACTGCCCAATCTGCCGGCCGGTAAATACACCGTGACCGCATGGCATGAATCGTACGGAACGCAAACTCAGGATGTCACCATCTCGGGCAGCGAAACGAAAAGCGTCAATTTCGTTTTCAAAGCCAAGCCTTATTAGTTTAGTATCTCGGGTGTGCTGGGCTGCTCCAGTACAAAAATAGTTCGTCACGCACAACTGCTGAAGGATCGTACTCGCTGGTGCTGCTTCTTCTGTTTTTCAGTTTACGGAGCGTAAGAGCATCGCCAGGAAGTACGACCATTTTACGGATGCATATCCGAATTGAATCGCCCGTTTAAGCAGCGGGCAAAGGCGGGAAGCGATGGCTAGAGTGTTGGCAGTGACCATCATAGTGATCGCTATAGTTTCGGCGATTCCCGTAATCATGCATACCTGGGAAGCGCCGGCAGATATCTCGACTCATGGCCAGATGATCGATGATCAGATGGCTGACACGATGATCGAGGCAGGCATATCCTTTCTGGCCGCGCAGATCCTTCTTGCCCTGTTTATCTGGATGTCTCCCTCCAACAAGCCCGGCCCTGAAGGAAAATTTAAAGTTTTTCCCGGCGGGGCCAAAGGGTTGATCATTGCCTCAATTGTTTTGGTAGGCGTTGAAGTTCTGGCTTTGGGCGCGTTCGGATCCAAGGCTTGGGCCAGGGTGTACTTCACGCCACCCGCGGCGGACGCCATGCCCATCCAGGCTCAAGCCGGGCAGTTTGCATTTTATTTTCGTTATCCCGGTAAGGATGGAAAGTTTGGTCCTATTCATCCCGAGATGATCAGCGAAGCCACCCAGAATTTGTTTGGCCTCGATCCGGAACACGACGTGGAAGCCAGGGATGATGTCGTCGCCGCGGAGCTAGCCGTTCCTGTAAACAAGGAGATCCATCTCCTCATGCACGCCAAAGACGTTAGCCATTCGTTTTACGTGCCTGCGTTACGCATCCATCAAGACTTCGTGCCCGGCCTGGATGTTTCCGTGCATTTCACCGCCACGAAAATCGGCAAGTACGAAATTGTATGCTCGCAGTTGTGTGGTCTCGGTCACTACAACATGCGGGCTTACCTGGAAGTTATGTCACCCGAGGATTTCGACGACTGGCAAAAGAAACAAGCAGCGGCTCAGTAGTCCGTCAAGGTCAGAGCTTCGGCAGCGAGTCTCCCGTGAGGTGAAGGATGCATGACAAGCCTGTAGTTTCAATAGCACCAGCGGTTGTGCACGGTCCTCCGACAACCTTCATTTCCAAGCATGTCTTTAGTCTGGATCACAAGGTGATCGGCAAACAGTATTATGCGTTAGCGCTCGCTGCGGTTTTGACCGGCATGGTGCTTTCCTGGCTGATGCGCATACACCTTGGCTGGACTAACCTGGCGATTCCGGGACTGCAGGCGTTATCGCCAAACGGCGCGCCCAGCGGTGTCATGACTCCGGAACTGTACCTGCGCATCATGACCATGCACGCCACCTTCATGGTCTTTTTCGTGCTGACTACCGCGCCCTTCGCGGCCTTTGGCAATTTCTTTCTGCCTATCCAGGTCGGCGCGGAAGATATGCCTTTCCCGCATTTCAACATGATGTCGT
>Ga0185299_10002059_pt1 | contig 33278 bp, 39 predicted proteins | sample PaiPotPPA55metaG_FD_128002 | JGI IMG/M metagenome (GOLD analysis project Ga0185299, IMG submission 128002) | Iron sulfur acid spring bacterial and archeal communities from Banff, Canada, to study Microbial Dark Matter (Phase II) - Paint Pots PPA... ...
CATTCTTGATTACGCGTGATGATGGTCCACCCTGGCTCTACTATCGAGGGCCGCCAGGTCCTAATGCGTGCAGTCAAGATTTCGATACTGGTTGTAAGGCTGCTAGCCAGGTTAGCCGCCTAAGGTGGAGAACTTTCCAGCAAAATTCCGGGCGAATTCAAAATTAGCGGTTCTGCAACAGCCTTTAGCTAGATGCTGTCGCCTTTTGATTCTTGACTTGCAGTTCGTTGACGACCTGCTGAACATTGGGGACCTTAGCGGCCATTTTTTCGACTTCGGCGCGTTTGGATTGCGAGTTGACGGTGCCGCTTAAAGTAACTACTCCGTTTTTGACATCGTATTTTACGGCGTGTTCGAGTCTGTTTTTTACCAGGACGGCATGTAAATTTTTGCCAATCGCGCTGTCGAGATCGGAGTCGACTTTTTTCGCCATGCTGGAGTCGTTCGGAGGACGAACCGCGATTTCGTTGGAAACAACCTGGGAGCCAGCGATGGACTTGGCAATGGACTCGGCTTGCGCTTTGTCGGAGTCTGACCCGGTAGTGCCGGTGAGCGTGACCACGCCCTTGTCGCGATCCTGGCTGACGCTGACGTCCTTCAGGTTAGCCTGATCGAGAGATTTGCGAATGTTGTCCGCAACGTCAGGCGACTTGGTGGGCGTATTGGAGCAGGCCGATAAACATCCGGCAATTAATAGAACAACTATGGAGCTAAACAATTTTAGCGATCTCATATTTCCTGATCCCTTCGCCAAACACTGAATTTGAATGCCAAGTGGCATAGGCACATGGGCAAGTGTGCCGATACCGCTCGTTTACACCACTGTGTAATGAAGGCCGAAATGCGGCAATCGGTGTTAATCAGTAAAAAAAAGAAAAAATGGCAGTACCGTTCAGGGGACGATTTACAGCCGAGAAGTCGGCTGGAGTCTTAACCTTACTGAATGGAAGTGGCTGACGCGGCCTGAATATTTCTCTTGAGAACATCGCGAACCACGCGCAACAGATCGTGGCTGTCCTTGCCTTTGGAAACGAAGCCATGCGCGCCGGCGGCGATTGTCTCCTGCTTGGTTTGCTCGGAATCGTGGACGGAGAAAATCACAATCTTAGTGGTGGGGCAATAGCGCAGGATTTGGCGCACCGCAACCAGACCGTTCAGAACGGGCATATTGATGTCGAGAATCACCAGGTCGGGGTGCAATTCCCTTGCCTTGTCAATGGCGTCCTGGCCGTCGACAGCTTCGCCGCATATTTCAAGATCCGGCTCAGTCTGAAGAGTATTGCGAACGCCGCGGCGAAGCATCTCGTGGTCGTCAGCAATCAGAATTTGTTGCCGTTGATGGAGATGAGAGGCAAGAGGGCGACCCGTAGAAAAAGTGGATGCGAGTGCTGTGCTCGCTATCGGTGAGGCAGGAACTTCTACCTGGCTGCCGCCAAGCGGAATGGTGGCAGTAACCAGCGTGCCGCGCTTGGGGCCGGAGGTAATTTCCAAACGGCCGCCGAGCTGCCGGATGCGTTCGGTCATACCCTGAATGCCAACGCCGAGGCGCTCGACGGATTCCTGTGCGGATTTCGATTTAGTTGCTTGAATGCCCTTTCCGTAATCCTCGATTTCGACTTTTATATCGTCCTCGGTTGTGCGGATACGCAAACGCGCCCGTGGAGTATTCGCGTAGCGATGAACGTTGGTAAGGCTTTCCTGAAGCACGCGGAAAATGGCGACTTCGGCATCGGGAGAAAGGCGCTTGATTTCCTGCGGGACATCAATGTCGATGGGAATTCCGGTGCGTTTGGTAAACCCGGCAGCATACCAGCGAGCAGCGGAAGAAAGACCGAGCTCATCGAGCAGCGGAGGATGAAGCAGGTAAGAGAGGGTGCGAATTTCCGCGGAAATTTCCTTGTTTAGAACGAGCGATTCCGAAAGAGCCTGCTGGGACTCGGCATCGAGATTGGGACACTGCTTGGTCTGGAGCGCGGACAGCGCCATGGATTGAAAAGCAAGCTTCTGGCCAGTGATGTCGTGCAGGTCCCGAGCAATGTGTCGGCGCTCTTCATCCTGAAGCTGCAGAAGACGTGCGGAAAGCTGACGCAAGGATTCTTCGTTTGATTTTAGAGCTTCATTGGCTTCCACCAATTCGGTGAGTTCGGTGGCCACTACGCAAACCGTGTGGCGCGGCGTATTCTTAAGCGGTTTAAGGGTGAAGCGCACCAGCTTAGGCGGGCCTGTCGGAGGCTCGAGGATAAGTTCTATGCCCGCACTGCGGCGGTGGCCCTGAGCGATCAGCTCCAGCAATTTGTCGCGTTGCCAGGAAGGGAGATGGTTTACCAACGCCGTGCCAAAAAGCTTTTCGACGGAAAGGTCCAGGATTTCGGCGAAACGAGCGTTGGCGTAGAGAACGTTACCAGATCGGTCCAATGTTGCCGCGCCCTCGTTGATCGATTCGACGAGCACACGGTACGGAAGTTCGGCGCCCTGCAAGGTGACAACCCTGTCGCCACGGGCGCTCTGCATCACCAGGGCGTCGATGCGGCCGCCTCTGATAGCCTTGACGATCTCCTGGGCTTCGTTGTCGCCAGTTCGTTTGGAGCGCACAATGGAGACACGACCAGTGCGCCGTCTGGAGCCATTTTTTGTTAGCGATGTTTTCTTGCGCAACGTCAGATATTCCCTAAATTTTCCTTGCCATGGTCAAACGGAACGAGAAAAAGAAACATCGGGGTATTCGTGTATAAGTGAACTTAATTCCCCTACACGAAAACTTAATTGATTGCCCGGGTGTTGGAAACATTCAACTCTTCGAGTTGGTTTTCAACTTGCGCAAGTCCAAACCGACTAAAACGCGCTCGGTGTCCGACAAATCCCCGATGATTTTGCAGATTGGTATGGGCAAAGAACGCACCAGGGTGGGAATAGCGATAATCTGGTGATCCCTGGCCAAGGCTGGCTTCTTGAGAAGATCGATGACTTCGATTTTGCATTTCGCTTCGAAGTGCTCCGAACAGATTTTTTTTAAGTTGCTGATGGCAGCCAACGATTTAGGAGTTTGTCCAGCAACGTAAAGCCGCAACACCAATATCATTTGAGATCTGCCGGCAAACTTTTTCTTTGTTTTCAAGAATTGTTGTCCTATTACGTCTCCGTTAATTTACGCCGCGGCTTTTCGCCAAACCGGCTTGGTCGACGTGTGCTTGTTGTTCGCGTTTTTTGTTTTCACGCGTAAGATCTTCCGCTTCTCTGTCCACGGTCACGAGTTCCGCTTGCAGAGAAGCGGCTTGCGCTTCGAGAGCCCGCCGCTTCCGCGAAACTTCCCGCTGCTTCCGCGAAATCTCGAAGTCACGCTGCAAGGCAGCGAACTTCTCTTTTGCTTCTTGATTTACGCGCGCGGTACCGGTTAGCACGCCTCCCGGCCCAATATAGGGCGGAATCAACTTGATACCCTTGGCAGTGACGACGAATTCGCGCAGTTGATTGGAATGAGCCATACCCCGCGACTTCAGCACATAAATGCAACGATTGCGTTCGCCATCTGATTCAATGTCCCGCAACAGAATCCAAGTGTCAGCCAGAGACGAAACACCCACCGTGGAGCTCTCTAGTTTGCCGCCGCCAGCCGTGAGACTAACAAAAATTGCAGTGATACCGGAATTTTTCAAGAAATCCATCAAGCGCATCATCATGGAGTACACTTCTTTGTCGCCGCTGCCGTGCATCAAGTTAGTGATCGGATCGATGACCACACACTGCGGTTTGTGCTTTTCTATCAGTTTGTGGATGCGCAACAGGTGCATCTCAATGCCGAATTGAGTCGGCCGCCAGGCTTCATGAGTGAGTAAACCGCTTTTCGCCCAGCGCTTGAGATTGAGCCCAATGGATTTCATATTGCGGGCCACCTGATCTCTGGATTCTTCAAAATCAATAAAGAGACAGCGTTCACCTCTGCGGCAAGCGGCATCAACGAAGGCCGCGGAGACGGAAGTCTTGCCGCTGCCGGCAGTGCCGGTGACGAGAATGCTGGTTCCGCGGTAGTAGCCTTGACCCTCCAGCATTTTGTCCAAATCCGGAATGCCGCTGGAGACGCGCTCGTTCCACACCTTGTGCTGCAATTGCAGAGCACTGAGTGGCAGGATGGACATGCCGCACTCGTCAATTAGAAACGGATATTCGTCGGCGCCGTGGCTGGTGCCCCGATATTTGACGATACGCAGACGGCGCTCGGAGATCTGATTCTTGACGCGGTGATCGAGCAGAATCACGCAGTCAGAAACGTATTCTTCCAGGCCATAACGGGTTAGGTTTCCTTCGCCCCGTTCGGCAGTGACGATGGCGGTCAAACCGCGATCCTTGAGCCAGCGAAACAGGCGGCGGAATTCAGCGCGCAAGATCTGCGGTTTGGAGAAGCCGGGAAAAAGAGCTTCCAGAGTGTCGAACATGACGCGTTTTGCGCCCACCGCAGCGATTGCGCCCTGCAAGCGAATGAAGAGGCCTTCGAGATCGTAATCGCCGCTTTCCTTTATTTCACTTGGCTCAACACTTAAGAAATCCAAATACAATTTTTTCTGGCGAGCGAGAGTCTGAATATCGAAGCCCAACGAGGCCACGTTGGTTGCGATGTCGCGGGGAGTTTCCTCGAAAGCCATCAGGACGCCGGGCTCGTTGAATTTCATAGCGCCGCGGACAAGAAATTCGACGCCCAGCATGGTCTTGCCGCAGCCGGGCCCGCCACAGACGATGGTGGTGCGACCCCTTGGCAAACCGCCGCCGGTGATCTCGTCAAGACCGAGGATACCGGTCGGACACTTCTTTAGGGGCATGGGTCCGCTTGCGGGCCGTTTTGCGTGAGTAGACATGTGTACGGGAATCCTTGACGTTGCGGGCTGGCAGCGGCGAACGTCCGTCATGCTACCCGATACATATTGTGAATACAAGAAGCGGACTGCAAGCACTGACAACTTGTTCAAGACGTCAGTTTCGTTAGATAGCCTAGGCGACCGCTCTATGAGTATGCTGCTTAAAGTTTACAGTTTAATTCCCGACGCAGTGAGTGCTCCGATGTATAGCTGGGGCGAAGCAGAGCGCTTAGGTTGGAATTTGCCCGGCCGGTGCGGGAAAAAATTCTTGAGAGGCAGCTGTTAAGGGACAGTAGGGAGAAAGCCAAAATGAAATTAACTTTGGAGAGAAACAAACCAGGAAGGTTAAGGAGGATTCGAAACACGGTACTGCTTGGCGGGCTGGGTATATTGATTCCCTGCACCGCGGTCTTTGCTCAAGCGCCCGATAACAGTAAGACCAACCAGCAGGATAGAGGCTCAGCGACGGCCGACCAGCAGGCTGAAAACCGGGGCGATCGCGACCTGGCGCGAAAGATCCGTAAAGCGATTATCGACGACAAAAACCTTTCGATGTATGCCCACAACGTGAAGGTGATCGCGCGCGGCGGAACCGTAACGCTCAAAGGACCGGTGCCCAGCGACGAAGAGAAAACCGCGATCGAATCTAAAGCGGTGGAAATCGCCGGCGCGGCAAACGTAAAGAACGAACTTACCGTGAAATCGAAGACGGAGAAGTAGGCTGCAAAAATCAAAGGAGAAAGTTATGGCAAAAAACAAAGCAGTATTCGGAATTTACAGCACCCAGGCGGGAGTTGAAAACGCGATCGGTATGTTGAGAGACGAAAGCTTTGCGAGTTCCGACGTGGCGGTACTGCTTCCGGAGTCCGCGAGCGGCCGCGATTTGGGGACGGTAAAGGCGACGAAGGCTCCAGAAGGAGCGACGGCTGGTGCCGGATCAGGTGCGGTCGTCGGCGGGGTATTGGGATGGCTGGTGGGCATTGGTTCGCTGGCGATTCCTGGAGTGGGCCCATTTATCGCCGCAGGTCCAATCGTGGCGGCGCTGGCAGGAGTTGGCGTCGGTGGGGCAGTTGGCGGTTTCGCCGGAGCGTTGGTGGGAATGGGAATCCCCGAATACGAAGCCAAGAGATACGAAGGCCGGATTACTAAGGGAGGGATCTTGCTTTCCGTGCATTGCGACACTTCGGAAGAAATCGATCGTGCCAAAAAGATTCTGGAGCGCACGGGCGCCGAAGATATTTCGTCCACAACGGAATCCTCTGCCAAAGGAACTGACAGGACGAGAACTGCAACACCAGGCCGCAGTTAATCGTATAGACTAGTCAAATATGCCGGCTTTCGGGCTTCGAGGAGGAGCTCGGAGGCCGGCTGCTTATTTCTGCAGGCGTTTGTAAGCAATTTCATGACGGACGAGTTCCAATTCACGTAATTGACCTCTGCAGGGAGTACGGTATGTATTTTGAGACGTACAAGCATCAAGATAACAGCAACTTCTTGTAACTCCAGAAAGAGAAACAACTTGGACCAAGACCCAGTCATTTCCGCACCGAATGCGCAGGATGCCATGGTGCGGAGAGGCGTTCGCGCACTCGTCGGAATTCTTATTCTGCTCACACTGGCATTCTGTTTTTTCGCCAGCTCAATCTGCATTACCGTGATTCTTGCGGCGTTTCTGGCGATCCTGGTCGATCCGGCAGTTGGTGCATTGGAAAGAATACGGATTCCACGATTCATCGCGGCAAGCCTGATTGTCTTGACGGGCGTGCTGGCGTGCGGATTTGTGATTTACGAGTCGTACGGCAAGCTTACGGACTTTTCCGACGAATTTCCGTTGTACGTGTCGCGGATCGGGGACGCAATTTCTCCTATCAGCCGCAAAATCGAGCGAGTACAGGACTCGGCTGGAAAGCTGCAGCATGAGGCTTCCCCAAAAAAGGTTCCCGAAGTTCGCGTACAACAGAGCACATCGTGGGCCAGCTATCTTGTTCGCGGCGTGGGTTCCGTCTGGGGCGCAGTGATCATTGCCGGAGTGGTTCCGTTTCTGACGTTTTTCATGTTATTGGCCCGCGACAGGATCTTTTTCTGTTTGAAAGCGATGTACGGGCAGAGAGTGGATCTGGACAAATTTGGCGACCGGCTGACAGGAATGGTGCGAAGCTACGTCGCCGGCAACCTGGTGATAGGAGTTATTTTGTCCGCGGTAAGCACATTGGTGTTCTGGCGTGTCGGCTTGACGCCGGCTGTAACGCTGGGGTTGATCAGTGGCGCGCTAAACCTGATCCCGTTTCTGGGAATTATGCTGGCGCTGGTAATCCCGTTGATGGCGGGCGTTTTTCAGTTCCACAGTGCCGGACCGTTTATCATTATTGGCGTGACGGTGGTCGTGCTGCATCTAGTTTCAGCCAACCTCTTGATTCCGCATTTTGTCGGCTCGCGGCTTGACGTGGGACCGGTTGCCGCGACGATTGGTTTTCTCTTTTGGGGTTGGCTATGGGGAGTGCCAGGACTGCTGCTTGCCGTGCCATTAACAGCGTTCGTGAAACTGCTGGCGGATGCGAATCCGTCGTTGGCGCACTTGTCGAATCTGCTGGCGCGTGAACCGCAGCCATTGCTTTTTCGCAGAAAGCCGCGCGTAAAACCGCAGCCGGCCGTTTCCCCAGATCCTCTGTGATTGCCAATCCGTTTGCCTGCGCATGACGGACCAGCGGGCATTCACAGTGCGAGACTCCTAATTGATTCCTGTCGTTTCATGGGCTCAGTGAACAAGAGCACGACCGACGTTTTAGTGGGCGGGACCGGGTGTAAGCCTGAGCGAAGGACCAAAGTGATTGCTGCGTCCACTGGCACATTCGATGCAGGTCCTGGTCCAGGGTAGCGCTTTCAGGCGAGCCTCTGGGATGCGCGATTGACAGCCAACACAGGTTGCGTACTGTCCGCCCTCGAGCCGCCGCAAGGCCCGTTCAATCTCGACAATGGTTTGCAGATCGCGCTCCAGCTTGCCCATCGTCACTTCGCGGTAAGCGCTTCGGGTCGCCATGCCGGCGTCATCGTCGGGGTCTGAATCCACAGGCAGTTCATTGCGCGCACGGTCGACACGATCCCGGTGGATCTGCAGTTCAGCAAGCAAGCGCTTGCGGAATACTTCGAAATCACGCCTGCTCTCGCCCTTAGTGGAGTGCGTTTCGGTTTTCATCGGAGTCGTTTTCCTTTAGAAGCGTCACCTACGCGGTGCGCCGGCCGGTAATGAAATGGAAAATGAAAGACAGAACAGCCAGAACGAGCAGTACGTGAATTAAACCGCTGGCGATGTGAAACATCAGAAACCCGCCAGCCCACGCAACAAGAAGGACAATCGCGATTAGAAGAAACGGTCCGAAATTCATAATGTTTCCCTCACCGGCTCTAACGTTTGAAGCCTGTCAGTCGCCGCAGCACAATTTGTAGCTTCTGCCGTGTCGACAATCCATACTCGCGTTTGCGTAGGCCAAGTACGAACATCCCTTAGGGAGTTGCGAAAAAAACAGCAGTGTCAGGCGACAGTGAAACGACGGGATCAAAGGCGCGCTATCGAGAATGGCGAGAGAAGCGGAAAGGGGCGGGAGGGTAGTCCCCTTTTCGCGGTAGATGTTGTTAGGCCTTTGCGCTGCGGGACTTGCCGCGCGGACGAGGAACTTCGTCTTCTTCTTCGTCTTGCATCTGTGTTTTACCGGATGCACCACCCATGGCGTCGATATTGATGTCCTCGGAGAGTTCGGTGAGCTTTTCGTCGGTTTCTTTTTCCTCGTTCAGGGTCTGCTGAAGAAGATTCTGCGCTTCGTTCTCGCCCAGCAAGCCGGCCCACGTTCTAACGCAGCCGTAAGCCGCGATTTCGTAGTGTTCGACCCGTTGCGCCGCAGAAATGAGAGCGGCATCCTTGACCCCGGTCTCGAAATCCTCACCCATCATCTCGTCGCCTTCCTGAATGAGGCCGACCATTGCCGCGCAACGCTTTCCACTGGCCTTTTCGCCCATGGCTTCGAAAATTTCCTGCAGACGTTCGACGTGCCCTTTCGTCTGTTCGAGGTGTTCTTCGAATCCGGAACGGAGTTCTTGCGATTCGGCTTCTTTCGCAAGTTTGGGTAACGCTTTGACCAGGCGGTTTTCGGCGTCGTACAAATCCCTTAGTTCGTCCAAATACAATTCTCTTAGTGACAACTTTGCCATTGAAATCCTCCAGCGAGATTGGGCTGAGTCCAATTTCGACTTTACGTGGATTGAAATCCAAGAGTCGATACAGGCTTCTTCGGAGAACGACACTTGGTTGGCTGCAGACTTCGGGAAAATTGCAAAAACTGATTGGAAAACGAATCGCGAACCGACATGCCAAGATTTTTGTGAAAAAGGCTTGCGATTTATGCCAGAGCCAATCTCAAGGACTTCCAGAGACACACAATCGAGAATTAGACTCTTGCCGTTATGGGAAAGGGATCAGCCGCGAGATAAAATTGTGGATGGCGCGCTGTCGTCGTCCGAGGTCCTCGCCGCCCGCATATAGAACCTGCTGTCACAGCTCTGGCAGCGAAAAGGCATGATCCGCAATACGCTCAGAAACATCCTCTCCAAAGGGCGTCGGCGCGAACGAACGACAGAGTCGAGTCCACACCGCGGGCAGGTCTTATTATCGTTTGATGTCATAAGCGAGTATTAAGAGAATTTCATCGTCCAAAGGAATAAGGTTCTTTGTGTATGTTCCAGGCCGAAGAAACCGGCTACCGATCAAATTCCTGGCCATACACAGCAAAGGTATTTCTTAGCCATCACCAAGTCTAAAAACATCAGCCAAATCCGGTACGCCCGCCATAAGTGCCTGGCACGCTTCTTGCAGGGATTTGCGGGTATGGCCAGCGCCGCGAAATCGGTGTAACTCTTAAAGAGTTAAGATGCGATTTGCCATCAAAATTTGCCGTACGAGGATGCAGCCGAGATGCCACATAACTCGTTTCACTCCGAAACAGACTTACTCCATCGCGCTCGAAGCGGCGACCACGAGGCTTTTGAACAGTTGGCGCGCCGCTATTCCTCGCGGATCCTGGCTACTTCCCGCAGAATTCTGCGCAACTCCGCCGATGCGGAAGATAACGTTCAAAACGTTCTAGTAAAGGCGTATACAAATCTGCACCAGTTTCAGGAAGCCGCTTTACTTTCAACTTGGTTGACCCGAATTACGATCAACGAAGCTTTGATGAAGTTGCGTTCCTCGGCGGCGGAGAAGCATCGGGTGAACTCCGCGACGGCGATCGAGTCCGCTGGGAAGACACCGACCGCAGCATGTACCAGCCGGATCAGCCCAGAGGCGCAATGCATCGCCCGAGAACTGGCGTTTAAGGCCGTCAAATCGATCTCGCCTACGCTGCGCGATGCTTTTGTGTTGTATGCGGTGGAGGGATGGACTCAGAATGAACTGTCCAGAACGCAAGGAATCGCGCTACAAACCGTGAAAACCAGAATCTTTCGGGCACGAAGAAAAATGAAGGCGCACCTGGAAGGCCGAGCCGCGTAGATCGCGCGCACCTGTGAAGCGACTTATACTTCGATGATTTGATTCTTCACGGCGTACCGGACCAACTCGCTGACGGAGTGCAGTTCCAGCTTTCGCATGATGTTGGCGCGGTGGGTCTCGGCAGTCTTCACGCTGATATTCAGGGCGACGGCAACCTCTTTGCTGCTCTTGCCCTCGGCAAGCAATTGCACTATCTCTCTTTGCCGGCTTGTCAGGCGATCGCGAACCGTGCCGTTTTCGCCGGCTCGCGGTTTGCGGTTACAAAAGCCGTCGAGCATCATTTCCGAGACCTTGGCGGTGAAAAATGTTCGGTGCAACGATAGGGCTTCCACAGCGTTGACAAGATCGCGATTGGCGTCAGATTTCAGAACGTATCCGCGGACTCCGGCCTGCACAATTTCATATACAAGTTCATCGGAAAGATGCAGGCTGAGGATTACAATTTCCGTGTTTGGAAGCCCTTTGCGAATTTGCCGCGCTGCCTCCAGACCGTTCAGCTCCGGCATGCCGATATCCATCACCACTACTTCTGGTTTTGTTTGCAGTGCCAATGCGACAGCCTCGCGGCCAGTCTTCGCTTCGCCACAGACTTCCCAACCGCGGCGTTCGAGCAAAAGTTGGCGCAAGCCCGTCCGAACGACATCATGGTCGTCCGCAATCAAAATCCGCATAAGCTGAGGCTCCCTGAAAGGCAGAATAGATTTTGGTATTTACCGATAAGGGGCCAGACAATGACATACCCTGAACGCTGTATTTTGGATTTTGTTTAGCTTTTTGCGATCCGGCGCCTCCAATACGGGCGTGCTCCTTCCTTCGCGCCGCGATGCGTACGCAAAGTACGGCATTGCCAACGGGCGCTGGCCGCAATAAACATTTGTGGTGCGGTTTTGCGCTCCCAGCCATGAATAGGTTGCAGATTAATCGAGTAAAGAAAGTAGCTTCATGGCTGGTACCAATACGAGTCCCGAACAAAAACGAACTTCTGGGAGCAAAACACCTCGCGCTAGTAAAGTCCGGTACGCAGTTGTCGGACTCGGTTACATCGCGCAAATTGCCGTCTTGCCTGCGTTTAGACATGCGCACGAAAATTCAGAGTTAGTAGCGCTCGTTTCCAGCGATGAAGAGAAACGCAAGAAACTGGCCAGAAAATATAACGTAAGCCAAAGCTACAGCTACGAACAATACGCCGATTGCCTGGCCAGCGGCGATATCGATGCGGTGTACATCGCGCTTCCCAATAACATGCATCGCGCATACACCGAAGGCGCCGCGGAAGCTGGTGTGCACATACTATGCGAAAAGCCAATGGCGGTGACTGAGCAGGAATGCGTGTCCATGATTGATGCAGCGTCACGCAACAACGTCAAGCTGATGATCGCCTACCGGTTGCATTTTGAAATGGGAAATCTTTCCGCGATCCGGTCGGTGCGTGACGGACAAATCGGAGAACCTCGGATTTTCCGTTCGGCGTTCTGTCAACAGGTGACTCCCGGAAATAGCCGGTTGCAAAGTGCGCTGGGTGGCGGACCGCTTTACGATATTGGCGTGTACTGCATCAATGCCGCCCGGTACATTTTTCAAGCCGAACCGGAAGAAGTTTTTGCCTATGAGGCTTCACGCAGAAACGATTCCAGATTCAGCGAAGTGCAGGAAATGTCGGCAGCAGTAATGCGCTTTCCCGGCGACCGTTTGGCCAGCTTCGCGTGCAGTTTTGGAGCGGCGGATCGTTCCTCGTACGAAGTAATTGGCACCAAGGGCGTGCTGCGCATGGATCCGGCTTATGAAATGGTCGGCGACCTGAAATGTGAATTGACCATCGAGGGCCGCATGCACAAGTCAACCTACAAGAAGCGCGATCAATTTGGGCCGGAACTGGACTATTTTTCCAATTGCATCCTGCAAGACACCGCCCCCGAGCCTAGTGGCAAAGAAGGAATGGCCGACGTGCGGATTATCCAGGCACTGCTCGAAGCGCAAGACACGAATCGCCCTAAACATATCGCGGAGGTGGGCGAACTTGAGCGGCCGAGTGAGGAACAGGAAATTCATAAGCCGGCGGTCGGAAAATCACAACTTGTGAAAGCTGCCGCGCCTACGAAGTAGAACGAATGCTTCTGTTCGCTGGAGGCGCGACCTTTTGGCACAGGGCGTACTCAGGGCTTCCGATTCGATCGAAGGATGCTGCCGCCATGCAATATATATTGCGATTTCTGATTGGAGGCGCGGTCGTCTGCTTGTTTGCCGCCTTGGGCGACGCTTTAAAGCCAAAGAGTTTTGCAGGCTTGTTTTCCGCAGCCCCCTCTATCGCTCTTGCCAGTCTGGGATTGGCGGCTCTTAAGCACGGCAAAATATTCGCATCCGTTGAGAGCCGGTCCATGCTGATTGGAGCGGCCGCGTTTTTTATTTATTCGCTGGTGTGTTGCCGATTGATGATTCGGCAACGATTTCGCGCGACACCGGTCGCGATCATTGCTCTGGTGCCTTGGCTAGTCGTAGCTCTCGGAGGTTGGACCTTGCTTCTCCGCTCATGGTGATGAAAGTCTCCCTGTACCAGAAAGAATTGCGGAAAACAAAATGGTCGGAATACGTTGTGCGTTTTTTGTTTGGCGGAGCGATCAGCGTGGTTGCCGCTATTCTTGCTGAGCGCTTTGGCCCTGCCTTCGGCGGACTGTTTCTAGCTTTCCCGGCAATTTTTCCTGCCAGCGCTACGCTTATGGAAAAACATGAGCGCCAGAAAAAAGCTCAAGCGGGAATCACAGCGACGCTGCGCGGACGGCAATCCGCCGCGCTCGATGCATTCGGAGCGGCGTTAGGCTGCGTCGGACTTGCTGGATTTGCGGTGATTGTGTGGAAATTTCTGCCGCGGCACGGCACCGGAATAGTGCTTTTTGCGGGAACGATAACCTGGCTCGCCTTAAGCGTCCTGGGTTGGAGCATTCGGCATAAGCGCCGATGGCTTTTCAGGAACTCGTGACAGTGTATGAGCCAGCATCAGCCGCCAGCTAGCGGCGAGAGAAACTTACGATTTTTTGAACGCCCGAATTCCATCTTGAATTCGTTGCGCGGCTTCGCCAGGCCCCTTTACGTCTAATATCCGGTATTTCTCGCCAGTTAGCTGATGGTAGTTTACGAAGAAATCTTCCAGTTCGCGCACGAATTCTTTACCCAGATCTTTGACGTGGCGAATGTCGGAAAATCGGTGGTTATCCCGCTCGATGGCCACGATGCGGTCATTGCGTTCCGCGTCTTTCTTCTTGCCCTGTTCTCCCTCGATAATTCCCACCACGCGGCATTGCAACAGGCAGCCGACGGCGCCGGGTTCATCCATGAGCGCGAGCACATCGACAGGGTCTCCATCCTCCGCTATCGTCGATGGGATGAACCCAAAATCGTAAGGGAACGCCATGCCCGCGGGCAGCACCTTTTTCAAAGCAAAGATTTTCTGCTTTTCGTCAAACGCATATTTATTTCGGCTACCCTTCGGTGTCTCGATCACCACCTGCAGACTGCCTTTTTTTTTGTCAAAAGGCGGCAAGTGAGACGCATTGTTCGGCTGCTTCGACTTTGATTTCTTGGACAATTTACCTCACCCCGCGGCTTGCTACTGCATATTCTGCCCAGCAGAGCTGCGTTGCTCTACGGCGGATTCGATCGTGTCCACCAGTTCCAGCGTGCGTTCTTTAGACACAGTTGCATAGATTCCAGCTCGACTGGCTATGGGCTTAATCTCTTCGATATCGCAAAGCGTAAACAGAATCAGCGGCACGCGGGGATTAAGAATTGACATGCGATGGGCGGCCTCAATTCCGTTGATGCCCGGCATGGCCAGGTCCAGTACCACGACGTCTGGCCGCAACGACTGAAACTGATTTACTCCGGCAAGTCCGTTTTCGGCTTCTCCACAAATCGTCCAATCACGTGTCCGCAGGACCGCACGAATCATGCGCCGCGTAGGCTCCGAGTCTTCTACCACCAGGATCCGGATGTTCATCACAACTCCCGCTACCTTTATAACGGTGCGTCCGCATGATTCGAAATACATGCTTTCCGTTAAATTTCATGCAAAGTGAGCATGAGCGGTGGCACCTACAACAATTCCGTCCTTGTTTTCCCCCTCCATGTCCACATTCGTAAGGTCCACCGACGGAACGCATTGTCGTCGCGGACTGTGGAACTCAGCAGCAATGGAGCTTGCCCGTCGATTCGAATGGTCATGCGATTGAGGTGACGGGTGTCGGTGTGAAATAGCCCCAGTTGCATTCGTCCGGCGGCTTCGATATCGCCATCGCGATTGAATACGGCAAAAGTGTCGCCATGCTTTAAAACACGGGTACGGTCATCGGCAAGAGCCGACGAGGCTAAGACGTAGTACTTTCCTTTGATGCGTATGATGTTGCCCAATTCGGGTTTCCGTTAGTGCAGGATTGCCGGCGGTGGGGGTTCGTATTCGAGCACCTCGGGTTCGTTCATTTCTCCCAGTATCCGCCTGTACAGCGAGACATAATCGGATGTCATTCGCTCGACGGTGAAGCGTTGTTCGAAAACCGCGCGGCAAGTTCTCCGCTCGATTTCCGGTATTCGCATTACCCGGTCGATCGCAGACTCGAGGTCGTCCACCACGAAGCCGGTCACGCGGTCGGTGATAATTTCCGGAACCGAGCCGCAGCGAAAAGCGATTGTCGGCGTGCCACAGGCCATGGCTTCGATCATGGTCAGACCGAAAGGCTCCGGCCAGTCAATTGGGAAAAGATACGCGTGAGCATTGCCCAATAATTCGCTCTTTTCGTGGTCGCTGATTTCTCCAATGAATTCTATCGAAGAGTGCTTCAACATCGGTTTAATCTTCGCGTCGAAATAATCCTGGTCCACACGGTCAATTTTCGCGGCAATCTTAAGTTTCATACCCGAACGAAGGGCAATCTTGATGGCGCGATCCGGACGCTTCTCAGGCGAGATTCGCCCTAGAAACACCAGGTAGTCTCCGGAGACGAATCTAGGCTTGTAGAGCGAAGAAGGCAGCCCATGATAAATGTTTGCGATCCAGTTTGCGCCGGGCAACGGCAGCCGCTGAGAATGTGAGATCGATACGACAGGAGCATCGGGGAAGCAACGATATAGTGGTTGCAAATCTGGAATATCGAGTCTGCCGTGCAAGGTAGTGATACTCGGAAATTGCAAGTTTTTGCTCAACGGAAAGTGACAGTAATCGGTATGAAAATGCAGCAGGTCGAAATTCCCAGCGCGCCTCGTAACCTGGTCCAGTGAAACGATATGGTACGGCAATGGATCGACGCATTTCGTATTCAAGCGAAGGGCAGTCGAGCATGGCGACACCAAGCGCGCAGCCGTCAGAGAATCACCGCTCGCGAAAAGAGTGACTTCATGTCCCAGCCTGACCAGTTCTTCGGTAAGATGAGATACAACTCGTTCGGTGCCCCCGTACAATCTCGGAGGAACGCTTTCATAGAGCGGTGCGATTTGAGCGATACGCAAGATGGCCCTTATCCTAGCTGGCTGAGATCACAATATTTTCTCGCTTAGCTGAGTTTTGAACTATACGAGCTTCCAAGTATGCGAATTGAGAAGAACCCTTAGGCCGCCCAAAACGCCTAGAAAAACCAGCAAAAACAGGTGAATTCAGAGACGGGTGTTTTGCAGCATTCTCGTTATCTCCGTTGACCTATGTTCGCCGCCTATCATAAGGACGCTTTGCTCTGTACGTTCGAGGCGGAAATCTTGGGGAAAAAACAGTAACGTGAAAAGACTTGACCGACCGGCCAGCGTTGGTCGACGAAAAAAGAAAAGTAGCGAGTTGACGAACAAGGTGCAATCGACATAAGTGTTATTACGGATGAATTCGCACGGAAGATGAATAGGAGCCTCGCCGTTCGGGCGGGTCGCCAGAAAATTGTTCCTGTTTAGATTTAGAACTTTGCTGCCATTTTTAGGTGTCCCTACTGGAAGAGCCGTATTGTGACGCCCGTCGAAGTCACCCATTCTCTTGTTGAGGGTGCGCCTTGAGATTCGAGCAAAATTATCTTGAAGCTGAGTTTGGATTTCCCCCGTCGCCGAACCCCGATCCGCGACCTCCGGTACCGCAACCGCCCGAACCGCGACTGCCGCCGGATCGCAAGGACCCGACGTTGCCTCCGCCCGATCCGGATCCGGATTTTCCGCCGGGCTTCCCAGAACCTGAGCGCGCACGTTTGCCGTATCCGATCGCGGATCTCAGAAAAAAGCGCCGTTTTTTTAGTATTTGTGTGCCTGCATATCATCGCGCCCGAGCGACTGTTCGCTGCTGTGGCTACTCCCTTGCCATCAAGGTTCAACGGATTTTGCCAACGCCAGGTCACGCTAGCTGGGTCGCTGGCAACATTTAGCTGAAAGGAAATTCACCATGACCGCCCTGGAAGCCAGAAAATGTGCTCATCCCAACTGCTCTTGCCAGGTGCAGAGCAGGGAAAAATATTGCAGTGCGCAGTGTGAGGCTGCGGGCGACACGCCAGATATCGATTGCCAATGCGAACATCCGGGCTGCGCAGGCAGGATCGACTGAGTCCTGCCATTCTTAGACAAAACCTAGCGAACTTACCGCGACCGCACCGTCACCGTTTTACGCTCGCGAAATCCATGCGCCAGTTGGCCATGCTTGCGTGTGCTTTGCTATTTTTGTTTGTATCGCCCGAAGGATTCTCCCACGCGTCGCCTTCCAACACGGAAACGGCGGTGGCGCCGAAAGTCCTGCACGTCGAAGGACTGTTACATGGATTCCTGCTGTTGCGAAGTGTTGAAGGCGAATTTCTCGCCGAGGGCGAAATCACGCAAGTGGCCTACGGCGATAAGCTTAAAACCAGCCTGGTTTTCCATTTCAACGACACTTCCCTTTATCAAGAGGACGTGGTCTTTTCTCAACGTCGTGTTTTTCGTGTATTCAGTTACCACCTGACACAAAGGGGTCCGGCATTTAAGATTCCTCTGGAACTTTCATTGGATGGTTCTACGGGCGAGGCCACCGTGCGTTACACGAACAGTGACGGCAAAGAAAAGATTGAAAGCGAACGGCTAAAACTTACGCAGGACCTGGCAAATGGATTGATCAATACTCTGGTTAAGAACATTCAGCCAGGCGGGCCACCCATGACGCTTTCGATGGTGGTGGCGACACCGAAACCGCGGCTGGTTAAAGTCGTAATTTCTCAAGACGGGGAGGATTCGTTCTCGGTGGGCAACTCGACTCACAAAGCTGTACGTTACGCGGTGAAAATTGAACTCAAAGGACTTCCAGGATTAGTGGCGCCCCTGGTAGGCAAGGAACCGCCAGACATCCACATATGGGTTCTCAGTGGCGAGGCCCCCGCATATCTGAAATCTGAAGGACCACTTTACGCGGGCGGTCCGGTGTGGCGAATCGAGCTGGTCAGTCCGGCGTGGAAAAACAAATAGTTTATCGGAGCGGCGATAAAATCCCCGTGGAATTGTGTCGGCGATTTTCGTGCGTAGTAACCGTCGGTCGCAGTCGCGCGAAGTACCTCAGTTAGTTCATCCAGGAAGGACTTTGGCTTTGCTGACGCTATTGCCGTCGTTTGCGTGTAGTCCGCGGAAAACAATCGCTGACAGTACAGTGAGCGCTCCCAGCACGATGAATCCTTCGTGGATTCCGTGGACCATTTGCGTGGGGTTTGATCGGAAACGATCGGGAAGGAAAAGAGCTGTCACTAGAGAAGCTGTGGCAACGCCAAAGCTGATTGACATCTGCTGCGTCGTGCCCGCAAGCGAACTTGCCCTACTGGACTCCTCGTCGTTTACGTCTGCATATACCAGCGTATTCATGCTGGTGTACTGAAGCGAGGTAGCAAAACCATAGCAAAATACCTGCAGCACAATAAGCCACGCCGGAGTGGAAGGCCCTATTGTAGCGAACAACAGGATCATCGCGCCGATCATGATGGTGTTAGAAATCAAAACAGTGCGATAGCCTAAGCGCCGCAAAATATGCGGCATGGTCATCTTCAAGCTGATAGCCGCGAAAGCTTGCGGCATCATCAGCAAGCCAGACTGAATCGGCGAATAACCAAGCCCAACCTGATAAAGAAGCGGAAACAAGAACGGAATTCCGCCGATACCGAGACGCGTAACAAAACTGCCAGCGACCGAGGCGCGAAATGTGCGTACGCGAAAGAGCGCTAAACGTAGCAGCGGAAATTCGGTCCGCGAACCGTGCAGGCCATAGCCGCACAGCAGTGCGATCGCAATCGCGAGCAGCCCGAGAACTTCCCCGGTGCTCAGCGTGTGCTCTCCGAATACTTCCAGCACGTAGGAAAGCAACGCCACACCGGAGCCGAACAATATCAGTCCGACGACGTCCAGCGGATGCGTTTTCTTTTCCCGGTAATCGGGAAGATGCCGGTAAACCAAATACAATCCCGTCAAGCCGATCGGCACATTCACGAAGAAAATCATGCGCCAATGGAAATAGCCCACGATTAAGCCGCCCGTGGCCGGTCCGAGCATCGGACCGATCAAGCCGGGAATCGCGACAAAGCTCATCGCGCGTATCAGTTCAGATTTTGCGAAAGTACGCACAATGGTCAGCCGTCCGACGGGTATCATCATCGCTCCGCCGCAGCCTTGCAAAATACGGCAGGCGACCAGCAAATGAATGTCGCTGGAAATGCCGCACAGGACAGATCCCAACGTAAAGATGCCGATTGCCGAAGCGAAGACGCGACGCGTCCCGAAGCGGTCCGCCATCCAGCCGCTAATCGGAATAAAAATCGCCAAGCTTAATGTATAGCTGGCCAGGACCGACTTCATGTTGAGTGGCGCGACATGCAACGCTGAAGCAATTGTGGGCACTGCGGTGTTCAAAATCGTAGTGTCCAGAGACTCCATGAAAAACGCGACCGCTACCAGCCACGGCAACAGCCGCGCACTCGCGGCGCTAAGCGCCGAAGAGGTCTCGCTTACCTTAATGTTTTGGGAGGCGCTCATCTTTGCAGGGTACGCCGCGACGCCAGAAGAATAACTTTTGGCGTCTCATCGTTTCCACGTGAGCAGGGGTTAGTGTGCAGGGTGCAAGTCTCGCAAGAGTCTGACGAATAGGCCAGGTTTCGCTTGATAAATAACTCGTTTCTGAGAATCACAGGAGTTCGCGGAGGGAGAATTTTATCGCAGCATTTTTACTCAAAATCTGCGAATAAATAATATGGCGGATGAGCCTGTAAGCCGGATTCTGATAATCGGCCAGTCCTTTCAGGAAGTTGTGCGTTATCAACGCCACTTTGACTTCTATAACATTCAAAGACGTTATGGGTGACGGCGACTTGGTTAGAGGCATTGGTTAGGCACGCCGCTGCTACGCCTTCTCCGCTTCCCTCTTCCGCCGCGCTCAGCCCGCCTTAATCGCCGCACGATAAGCTCCCATTTTAAAACCTGCCAGTAAGTACAGGCTCGCTAGTACGAGTATTCAGCTGCCCTAAATCTGGTCTTCGGGACCGTAGTCAAGGTTTTTAAATTTAGTAAAGTTAAGGCTGCAGATTTTTGGGCACCTCGGGAGGAGTCGAACCTCCGTTTCCTCTTAGTGACTTCGAGGCGTCCTATCCGTTTGAACGACGTAACCGACCGACGGAACCGACCCAACGACTCACGGAACGGACATCGGATCGCGGCTATCAACATAAAAATATACCCGGCTGGAACAAGAAATCGACTGGTCACGAGACCAGAAAAGGAACAGGTGTTCCTTTAACCTGTCAACCTGTCCTTTTGTCAATTGACGGCCGCATTCTCTGCGTCTAGGTCCAGCCACGCAGGGGGCGAGTCACTCTGGACGACTAAGATGCCACCAGCCACAGAAGCGGCATTCACGTCTTCACCCTGGGATAACCTCTTAAATCCCTCACCCACCGCCTGCAATCCCGGGCCTCTGGCGCGCAGTCGCCGCAAAGCCGATAGTGAAACGGCGTGCCGTGCTTGTAGATGTAGCCAGCGCCTTTTCTGCAATTGGAGCACTTGACCTTGTTCGTTGCAGCCGCCATTCGCATCGCGTACTCAGATGAATAATGCAGAATCACTGCCGCCCCTGGTACACAAGAGAAGCACACGGTGCGGTCGCGCTCAGGACCGTAGGGCAGATGCGTATCGATTAAATCGACGTCAGTCTTTGAGCCGCAATTTCGGCAAAGGGCTGACTCTCGTGGACAGCCGATTTGATGCTGTTCAAAAGTTTTCGCAGCGCAATAGTGACAGTCTGAAAAATCGTGAGCGCTACGTGAACCGCATCTTGCGGAACGTAATCGCCATGGTACGTCTGGCCGAGGCGCGCGTGGTGCAACTCAAGAACTCAAGACCTCTGTCCCTTCCACGACGATCACGCGCCGAGTCTCGTCAATCAGCGTGGGCAGCGTTGTTCGCGTCTCACGGTGAACGTTGTGCTATACTTGTATAGCGAGGTAGTTATGCTGGCCGTTCGACTTCCGCAGTCCATCGAAAAGCGCCTGGAGAAGCTTGCCCGGCGTACCGGGCGCACCAAGACCTACTATGTTCGTGAAGCCATCCTCGAGCACCTGGAAGAGATCGAGGACTTGTATCTGGCCGAAGGCGCCCTGGAACGCATCCGCAGCGGTGAAGAGCGGACCATCCCCTTGAAGCAAGTCATGAAGCGGCATGGCTTACAACGTTGAGCTGTCTGAGTCAGCGGAGCGGGAACTCGGCAAACTCGACGCGTCGCAGGCCAAGCGCATCCTGAAGTTCCTCCATCAACGAGTCGCCAAACTAGACGATCCGCGCAGCATCGGAGATGCGTTGCACGGTTCGCGGCTTGGAGAGTTCTGGAAATACCGTGTAGGCGATTACCGGCTCATCTGCAAGATCGAAGACGACCGCTTGATCGTTCTTGTCCTTCGCGTCGGCCATCGCAAGGAAATCTATCGCTAGTAAGCCAGCCTGAAAGGACCCTCTCAATCAGTTTTCAGGAATCGAGAGGAGGTATTTCCAAAGCCGCGCACCTGTCAGCGTGAGCTTGCTTCCTGCGATCGGGAAGCCAGGCATCGATGTCGTTTGCCGGCCACGAGGGAAGGTTCATCAGCAGTTGCATAAAGTAGAGTTGCAGATCCATCTCGTGCCGGCGGCAGCTGCTGGTCAAGCTGGCCAAGATCGCTGCGGTCCGTCCGCCGCGCGGGTTTCCGACGAACAGCGAGTTCTTGCGGTTCAGAACCACGCGCTTCATCTCCCGTTCACTTACATTGTTGTCGATGGGCACCGTGCCGTCGCTGGTGAACACCGTCAGCTCCTCCCATTGGCTGAGCGTGTAGTTCACTGCTTCCGCCATGGGATGCTTCGGCAGCAACTGTTCTTTCCAGGCCAGCAACTTCTGTCGCAGTTTCACCAGCGCCGGCACCGACTGCGTCTGCCGCAACGCTAGTCTCTCGGCCACGGAAACATTCTTGGCCTGTTTTTCCACCGCAAACAGCTGGCCGATCAAGTCCACGGCCTCGCGAGCGATCTCCGACGCCGTTTTCTCCGCCTCCACGAACTTCCGCCGCGCGTGCGACCAACATCCAGCGCGTGTAATGGCGTTGCCGGCTACCACTCCGTTGTAGCCTCCATAGGCATCCGCCAGAAGAACTTCGGTGTAGTCTTTCAGAAACTCTTTCGGTCCCTCTCGTCCGCGGTTCAACGTGAAGTCGAACACGTTGTACGGATTTGCTTCATCGCCTACGTACACCCACATGCGTGCCGACTGCGTCTGTCCCGGCCCCAGCATTGGACACAAAGCCGTTACAGCGAAGAAACAGTCTCGCGGCGGCGCTGGGGTCGCCCTCGATATCGCTATCCTTCACGGCGTGTTTGCGTTTGCTGTGGCTCAGAAATGTTGACCGACAAACCGATCAGCATGTCTCGTGAATCGAAACCGGGGAAGAACCCGAAGAACGGCGCGCGCGCTTTCATCTGCTTCCGCGAATTCTTGTGGGCGGTGGCTTGCCGGATGGCCGCAAGTTCTTCGCCTGTGATGAGAGATGATACGCCCGCATTTTTACTCTTACGCTGGGCGGGTCTGCGTGTCTCAGATGCCGTGCAATTGCGTTGGAAACACGTCCACTTCGGTCGTGGGGCGAGATCGAGATACTGACGCAGAAGCGCAGCAAGGTGGCAATTATCCCGCTGTCGACTGAGTTGCGGGAAAATCTTCAGTCGCTTCGTAGTCAACGCAAACCCGGCAGCGAAGACTACGTGCTATTGAATCCTGAAACCGACAAACCGTTTGGCGACCGCGCTGTTTTAAGCCGCCGTATCATCGAACTTTGCGCCAGAGCGGGCATCAAGGGTTCGGCACACTGCTTCCGAGATACGTTTGCTTGCGATATGCTGACCCGGGGCATTGGCGTCTTCGAAGTCGCTAAGATGCTGGCCGATACGGTTGAGACCGTCGAAGAGTACTACGCGCAGTTCGTCCCAGCCGCCCGCGATGCGGTGCAAATTAAGATGGACTCCGGCGTAGGCATCGAGGAGCAGGTCAAGATCGCAGCCCAGCGCGGTAAGAAGGTTGTAGGAATCCGCTAAGGGATACACCCAAGACCGAATTGTCAGGCCACCCTGTTGTTCGGGGTGGCTTTTTCCTTTGGTTAGGCACTTGGTTAGGCAACCGGGCTAGACTTGAAAACACATCGAAAACATTGAGAAAATAGCGGATGAGCCTGTAAGCCGGATTCTGTAGAACTCCGACAGTCGGAGTCCTGACGATCATTCCTCTAGGCTGCAATTCGCATTGCAGCTCCAGCAGCCTACCCGAGGGTTGCTCTCGTCAGCGGCCCGCCTGCTTAACGCAGGACGTTCCGCTTCCGAGGGAGCTCCGCAAACTTGCCTGCCTAGACAGGCTTTCGTTTGCTTCGCTCGGCGAGCCGGGCCGGCTCTCCCCTCCTATTTGGCCTTGCACCACGCGGGGTTTTCCTTGCCTCGCCTGTTGCCAGACGAGCGGTGGGCTCTTACCCCACCGTTTCACCCTTACCAGCAAAAGCGCCTTTGAACGACGATGAGCAGGTTTCCCTGCCGCCCGTCACAGCAGCTACCCTTCGCGGCGGTTTATTTTCTGTGGCACTTTCCGTGAACCTGCAGCACAAAGCATCTGCGCTGCTGCTCCCCTGGCGTTACCAGGCGCGTTGCCCTCTACCCTGAGGTCCGCAAAGCGGACCGAAGAGATTCTCTGCTGACGCAGAGTGGTGTCCGGACTTTCCTCCCGCCCCGATTGCTCGAAGCCAGCGATCATCCAGCTCACCCGCCAAGACTATTATATCGCGACAGGTCTCCAAATTTCGCGCTTGTTGCGTTAACCGGCGCGGCCTACAATCCCGCGCATGAATGTTGGCGAAGCGAAAGATTTTCTAGTCGATCAAACGGCGCAGCAAGCGGCGATCGACGGAGTCCCGTTCTCAGATCTGGAAAAGCGCATGATGTATTTCAGCGAGAGCGATCCAACCGGCGAGGATCCGATTAAACTTAATAGCGAATTTGAGGAACAGTACAACTCCAAGGAATACGAACCAAAAATTGCCCGCCTCTTGAAACAGGCCTATGCCCGACTTAAGAACGAGAATTCGAACGAAAAAGAAAAGTGGGACGACGCATTTCGAGAACTAAAAAAGGGCGATCACTACATTTCGGTCCTATGGGATATCGGTCCCCCAAGTGAGCGCACCGCGCGAGATTTCTTTATACAGATCGGGATTGGAGTTGCAATCGCTTTTCTAATCGCAATAGGCATTTTTATCTTTGGAGGAAAATGACGCGTCATCTTATGCCGACCAGCTTCTCGAATTCAGATTCGGAAAGAATCGTAACGCCAAGCTCCTTGGCTTTGTCGTATTTCGAGCCCGGATCAGTTCCCACCACAACATAACTGGTTTTCTTGCTGACTGAGCTCACTACTTGTCCACCATTCTGCTTCACAATTTCTCCGGCCTCTTCGCGCGATCGGTTCGCCAGGCCGCCGGTGAACACAAACGACTTCCCCTCCAACTTTTTGCTCTTCACTTCGCGCTTTTCCGCAGTCGGCCTGACACCGGCCTTCTCCAACTTTTTGACCAGTTGCCGGTTCGCTGGCTCCGAGAAAAACTCCACGATGCTCGACGCCACCTTTGGCCCGACTTCCGGCACCTCGATCAATTGTTCTTCGCTGGCCGCGGCAAATTCCTGCAGTGAAGAAAAATGTTCGGCCAGCAGTTGCGCCGTCCGCTCTCCGACAAAAATGATTCCCAACGCGTAGATCAGCCGCGCCAGGGAATTCTTCTTGCTAGCGGCAATTTCGTCGATCAGATTTTGCGCCGACTTCTCCGCCATGCGATCAAGTTCCGCAACGTCATCCGCTTTCAGCGAATAGAGCTCCGCCACATCCTTCACCAGATTGTTCTCCACCAACTGGTCCACGATTTTGTCGCCCAATCCGTCGATATTCATCGCGTGCCGCCCGGCAAAGTGCAGAATCGATTCCCGCCGCTTCGCCGGACACGCTGCATTCACACATCGAAACGCCACTTCCCCTTCCACGCGATGGATCTTGCTGCCACATTCCGGGCAAGTCTTCGGCATGTGGAACGCTTTGCGGTTCTTCCCTTCTTTCACCACCTTCAAGACGTGCGGAATCACTTCGCCTGCTCGCTCCACCAACACTGTGTCGCCAATCTGCACGCCAAGCCGCTGCACTTCGTCCATGTTGTGCAGGGTGGAGCGGCTCACCGTCACGCCGCCTACCTGCACCGGGTCCAGCACAGCCACAGGCGTCAGTGCTCCCGTGCGCCCCACTTGCACGATAATGTCGTTCACCACCGTAGTTTCCTGGCGCGCGGGATATTTGTAAGCAATCGCCCAGCGTGGCGATTTTGACGTAAAACCCAGTTCATTCTGAATACCGATCGAATTTACCTTCACCACCACGCCATCGATTTCATAAGGCAACTTCTCGCGCCGCGTATCCCACGCCTCGCAATAGGCCACCACCTCTTCAATCCCGGCACACAATTTCCAGTCAGCGGAAGCACGAAATCGCAGTTGCTTCAGCGCCAGCAAAGACTCGGAATGTTTGGGGAAAGCGGCTCTTCCGTCCAGCAGCAAATAATACGCAAAAAAATCCAGTCGCCGCCGTGCAGTGATGCTCGAATCCAGCATGCGTACCGCACCTGCTGCCGCGTTGCGGGCATTCGCAAAGATCTTTCCGCCCGTCTGTTCCTGACTGCGGTTCAGGGCCTCGAAGGATTTGCGCGTCATGACAATTTCTCCGCGCACTTCAAACGACGCCGGCACCTTCGCCTTTTTCAGCGTCTCCTTATCGATCCGCAGCGGAATTGACCGGACCGTCCGCACGTTCGGGGTTACATCCTCGCCGGTCGTTCCATCTCCGCGCGTAATCCCGCGCGTCAGCACGCCATCTTCGTAAATCAGTGCAATGCTCAAGCCATCGAACTTATGCTCCGCGATATATTCGATGGACTCCCTGCCAATTCCTTCGCGCACCCGGCGGTCGAAACTTCGCAACGCGTCGAACGAAAATGCGTTGTCCAGGCTCATCATCGGCCGCGTGTGGCGAACCGTTTCCAATCCCTGGCGCGGCGGTGCGCCAACGCGCGAAGTTGGCGAATCTGGAGTAACAATTTCCGGGTACGCTGCCTCAAATTCTTTCAGTTTCTCCATCAGGCGGTCGTAGGCGGCGTCAGAAATTTCCGGATCATCCAAAACGTGATACCGATATTCGTGGTGCCGGAGCTTTTCACGCAGCTCTTCCACTTCCTTTTTCACCGATGCAGGGGCTGCCTTCGCCATATCGCGACTCCGCGTGACGTTCATCCGATTGCAAACCGTATCATATAGAATGATGCCATACGAAAAGACTGTTAAGCTTCGAATAGGATCCGCTTACTTATCAATGAACGAACTCCACAACGCTCTCCTGATTCACAATCCGAACGCCGGCGGCGGAGGCAATGCTCGCCGTAACAAACTCGACGAAGCCTGCCGTATCCTGGAATCCCGCGGAATTCGCGCCGATCTGCAGGAAACCACCGGGCCCGGCGAAGCTACCGAAATCGCGAAACGCGCCACGACGGACGGCCGTCAACTGGTGATCGCCTGCGGCGGCGACGGTACCATCAACGAAGTCGTCAACGGTCTCGCCAACTCGCAAAATGGCCACCGCGTGCCCCTGGCGTTGCTTCCCGCCGGCACTGCAAATGTTCTGGCCAAAGAGTTGGAACTCTCCTGGGACATTCCCAAAGCCGCCGAGCAGCTCGCGCGCGGCGAAGTGCGCGAAATCGCTCTCGGCCTGGCCACTCCACTCGAACAGCCAGAAAAAGCCCGCTACTTTCTCAGCGTCGCTGGCGCTGGCCCCGACGGCCGCATCACCTACGCCGTGGACCTCGAGCTAAAAGCTCGTTTCGGGATTCTCGCTTACTGGTGGCAAGGCGCTCGCGAGGTCATCAACTATAAATTCCATCGCTTCCGCGTGAGCAGCGAAGGGCAATCTCGCGAGGTTTCCCTGGTCATCGTGGGCCGTACCAAGCATTACGGCGGCCCTTTCAAAATCACCACCGAGGCTGATCTCTTTGAAGACCAATTCGAGTTTCTCGGCCTCACCACACAAAGCGGCCTGAAGTATCTCAGCTATTTGCCGACACTATGGATGGGTGATTTGCGCAAGGAGGAAGGCGTCTATTTTTGGAAATCCGATCGGCTGGTCTGCGAACCAATCGACAACAATCCAATCTACGCGCAAGTGGATGGCGAACCGCTCGCTCGCTTGCCTGTCGAGTTTCGCATCGTGCCGCGCGCGCTGCGCTTGCTGGTGCCCGGCCGTGCGGACGCGGCTACCGCTGAAGAATAAATAACGTGGACCCGCTCACGCACAGTCTCGCCTCCCTCGCATTGCAACGCGGATTTTTTCCAAAAACCTCCTGGCGCGCCGTCTTCACAATTCTCTTCGCTGGCCTCATCGCAGATGCAGACTTTCTGAGCGCCAGCTTTGGCCCGTCTGCGTATTTACGGTGGAACCGCACCGCCACGCATTCCCTGGCGTTTGTAGTCCTGCTCGCAATCGCGGTTTTTCTCTTCTCCCAGACCCTCCGCGATTCGCAGCGTTCCGCCAGGTGGATGGGACTTTCCTGGACCGCCGTCGCTGCAGCCGCGCTCCTCCATCTGCTTATGGATTTTCTTCAGGCGGACTCCGTCAGTCTGCCGTGGCCCTTCTCGCCAAGACGTTTCTCTTTGGATGTTTCCCCGGCCATCGATCCGTGGCTGATCGTAGTCCTGGCCTCGGCCATTCTCTTTCCCGAACTCTTGCGGCTGGTCGGAGACGAAATTGGCTCGCGCAGCAAACGTCCCCACGGACGCACTGGCGCCATCATCGGGCTTTCCCTCGCCCTCGTCTATTGGGGCACCCGGGCGCTATTTCACGCCAACGTAACCGCCGCGCTGGAATCGCGCACCGTTTCGGGTGAAATGCCACGCCGTTTCGCTGCATTTCCGGACGCCGTTTCGCCGTTTCTCTGGCACGCTGTCGTCGAAACTGAATCGGCTCTGCATCTTTCCACCATGCGAAGCATGGGCGGAGAAGTCAGCTACGCCTCCGGCATCACCACGTTGCGCAAGCCGGAGCCGTCGCCCATTCTAACCGCGGCGCAAACTTCAGCCGCCGCAGTGGAATTTCTGAAGACCGCACGCTTTCCCAAAGCGATTGTCGAACGAGAAACGGAAGGCTACTCCGTGGAAATAAACGACTTGAAAGATCAAGCCATGCAAACGCCAAACCACGCTATCTTCGCAGACATCAATCTCGACAAATCAGCAAAAGTTGCTTCCTCCGAATTACACTGGCAGAAAATCGCGACCCGACCGTAGCAGGACTCTTTTATACTTTTCTGTCCCGCGGCCGCTCTCGCAAAATCCACCGCGAGGCCAGATAACTCACCGCCACAAATGCCGCCAGAAAAATCACCACTTCCACTTTATGCCGTCCTAGAAAAGGCAGCGCATCATTTCCGTATTTCACGGCCAAATATCCGACGCCAAAATATCGGATCAGCCGCGCCAAAGAGATCGCTGAAACGTAACTGATCAGTGGCACTTCAAACACTCCTGCCGCAAACACAAAAAACTTGAACGGCGTCGGCGGCGGCAACATCGCCGCCACCAGCATTCCGCCAAATCCATTCCGGCCCACCCAGTACTTAATCGCTTCCGCGCGCGATCCCGCTTTCCTCCGGAAATATGCTTCGCCGCCCTTACGCGCAATAAAATACAGCAGCACGCACCCCAAGACCGATCCCAACGAAGCCATCAACGCGTACAAAACCATCCGCGGCGGATGCTGAATCGACAGCTCGATCAACAATAAATCATTGATTACCGGAAAAGTGAGAACCGAAGAATCTAAAAACGAAATCAGAAATAGCCCCGGCGCCCCAAGCGCCCCAGCAAACGTCACAATTTTCTGTTTCCATCCGCTAAGTTTTATGTCCAAATCGAAGCCACCGTAGAAACCGCGCGTGTAGTGTAGCAAACGGCCGCACCCGCTCAGAAAACTGTCTGAATCGCATCCAGAATCACGTCGTATACATGGTTCAATTCGCCTGGCGAAATTACGTAGGGTGGCAAAACGTATGCGACATTTCCCAACGGCCGCAACAGTACTCCGCGTTCGAGGAAAAATTGATATAGCTTCGGCCGCATCGCCGAGAGGTACCCGGCGTCATCCGTGCGCAATTCAATCGCGCCGATGGTTCCGATCTGCCGCACTTCTCCGACCGGCGTAAGTTCCTTCAGTTGCGCCAGCCGTCGGGAAGTAATTTCCGCGATAACAGCGATTCGATCAAAAACCGGTTCCTCGTCAAAAATGCGCAAACTCGCATTAGCCGCCGCGCACGCCAGCGCGTTCCCCGTGTAGGAGTGTCCGTGATAAAAAGTATGCAGCCGGTTCTGGCTGCGAAACGCCGTCTCCACGCGATCGCTACACAGCGTTACGCCCATCGGCAAGAACCCGCCGGTAATCGCTTTCGACAAACACATCAGATCCGGCATGACTCCCGCCAGATCGCACGCAAACATTTTTCCCGTACGTCCAAATCCCGTCAGCACTTCATCGGCGATCAACAAAACATTGTGCTTCGAACACGCCTCGCGCACTCTTCTCAGGAACTCTACCGGGTGCACGATCATTCCGCCTGCGGCCTGCAGCAACGGCTCAACAATCACCGCTGCAATCTTGTCTCCGCGTTCTTCAAGCAATGTCTCAATTTGACCAACGCATTCGATGTGGCAGGTCTCGCGCCGCAGTCCTACCGGGCACCGATAGCAATAAGCCGAGTGCACTCGATGCACCGCATAGCGCATGGAGCGAAACGGATCCGTAAACGGCGAATCATCGCTGACCGACATCGCTCCAGCCGTATCACCGTGATACCCGTGCTCCAGCGCAACAATTTCGCGCTTCTCCGGCCGCCCCACATTGCTGAAATGTTGCACCGCCAGCTTCAACGCAACCTCGACTGCGGTCGAGCCATCATCCGAAAAAAATAAATGTGTCAGCTCCGGTGCGACCCACTTCCGCAATCGCCCTGCCAACTCTTCCGCAGGCTCATGCGTAAACCCAGCAAGGATCACGTGTTCCATCTTCCGCGCCTGTTGCGCAATCGCCGCAGCAATCCGTGGATTTGCGTGGCCGTGAATATTTACCCACCACGAAGAAACGGCATCGATAATTTTTCGCCCGTCTTTTGCGTACAGCCATACCCCTTCGGCGCGTTCGACCTCAATCGGCGCAGGATCAAGCGCAGAGTTCGTGAATGGATGCCAGATCTTAAGAGGAGATGACATGCAGACTAGTTTATTGCGAGAAAGCCGCACGGTCGAAGTGATTGAGGAACACCTGCATCAGCGCGGTACGATGCAGGTTCGGCAGTCGCGGTACTTCGCCAATCACCCGCACATGTCCAAAGCGCTCGATGGTCTCGCGATTCTCGCGATTTTGATCGCCAATCAGCACCACGCCATGCACCGGCAATTCTGCGGCATGCAACGCCGCTAACGTAAGCAACGTGTGATTGATCGTTCCCAGCGTGCTGCGCGCCGCAAGAATCACCGGCAATTTGAGTTTCACCATCAAGTCCAACACAAATTGTTTTTGATTGATCGGCACCAGCACGCCACCCGCGCCTTCCACCACCAGCCAGTCGTTCGACAAATGGTTGGGCAAATTAATGCGGGCCAGATCGATTTCCACGCCCGCCCAGCGCGCCGCCAAATCCGGTGAAACCGGCGGCACAAATTTGTACACTTCATCGATGGTGCGGTCCGTCCCAATTCCCGCAAGCCGCATCACCGTCGCGCGATCCGATCCTTCGAGCGTGCCCGTTTGAATCGGTTTCCAATACATCGCGTCCAGCGCAGCACACAACAACGCAGAAAGCGTAGTCTTTCCGACACCGGTATCGGTTCCCGTCACAAAAAAATGATGCCTCATGCGTGTCCCACCGCTTCGCTATGCGGAGCGTCGACCAACTGTGCCAGCTGCAAAGCTCTTAAGCACTCACGCAAACGCTGCAACTCATTTTCCGTAATCAGCGCGGTAAGCGAAAGCCGCAGTCGCGCGCTGCCCGCTGGAACCGTCGGCGGACGAACCGCCCGAATCGCAAATCCCTGCTGCTGCAACAATTGCGCGGCGGCCAGCGCCGAGTTATTTGCGCCAATAATCACTGGAATAATTTGCGAGTCTGTTCCGGATATATCCCATCCCCCGGAGCGCAGTGCTCCAGCGAACGAGCGTGCCTTGCGCAGCAGCGACTCCCGCTGATCATTCATTTGCCGTGCGAATTTTAGTGCCGCGCGAATCTGTCCCGCGAAATACGGTGGCATCGCCGTGCAGAAAATCAAAGTACGCGCATGATTGACCAGATAATCGCGCAACACTTTCGACCCGCAAACAAACCCACCGGCGCTTGCCAGCGCTTTTCCGCAAGTATGTACGACTGCCAGAACGTCGTCCATAAGCCCGGTCTGGGCAACGATTCCCGCGCCGCCCGGTCCGTGAACTGCCGTTGCGTGCGCCTCATCGACGATAAGGCTTGCCCCATACCGCGACGCCAAATTCTGCATCCCTCGCAGGTCCGCGATGTCGCCGTCCATGCTGAACACCGACTCGGTCACAATAATCTTGCGGCACGTTTCTCGTTCGCGCGCCCGCAATTCGTCTTGCAGTACGTTCAAGTTGAGGTGCGGATAAATTACCCGCCGCGCTCCAGTCAATCGAATTCCATCAATCAAGCTGGCATGATTCAGCGCATCGGACAAAACCACATCGTCTTTTCCCAGCACCGCTGTTAGCAACCCTACATTGGCCGCATATCCGCTGGAAAAATAAAGCGCAGCCTCCGTTCCTGCAAAAGCCGCGAATTCCTCTTCCAGTTCGTTCCAGACCGGATCGTGGCCAGAAAGCAGCCTGGATCCTGTTCCTCCCACACGCGCGCTTCTCTCAACCGCTTCCAGAACCGCGCTCTTCAGCCGCGGATCTTTCGCCAAGCCCAGATAATCATTCGAGCACAAATTAACGCCGTGCAGCTCCGCGAATTCGCGCAACTGACTGCGTTCTCGCAATTCCGCCAACGCCGCTTCCATCTCTCGCGCGATTTTCTTTTGCTGTTCAGAGGGCATGCGGTTCCAGCGGCTTCATTCCCAAAGTTTCCAGCAATGCTTCATCCTCATCGCGACCGGGGTTCGGCGTTGTTAACAATTTGTCGCCTACAAATATCGAGTTCGCGCCGGCTAGGAAGCACAGTGTTACCGCTTCCTGTGACAATTGTTTTCGCCCGGCCGCCAGTCGCACGCGCGAAGCTGGCATCAAAATTCGCGCCGTTGCAATCGCGCGCACCATGTCCAGGGGATGGAGCGCCGATATTTTCGCCAGTGGCGTTCCTGCCACCCGCACCAGCATGTTAATCGGCACACTCTCCGGATGCGGATCAAGCGATGCCAGTTGCAGCAGTAGCCCGATACGATCTTCCTCGCGTTCGCCCATTCCCAGAATCCCGCCGCAGCAGACGGTAATTCCCGCTTTTCGCACAGCCGCCAAAGTCTTCAGGCGATCATCATAAACCCGCGTAGTGATTATCGAACCGTAAAACTCTGGAGATGTATCTAGATTGTGATTATACGCGGACAGTCCGGCTTCCTTCAATTGCTCGGCTTGCCGCTCATTCAACATTCCCAGCGTGCAGCAGACTTCCAATCCCAGTTCGGAAACTCCGCGCACCATTTCCAGAACTTTCTGGAATTCTCTGCCCTCCGGCGCTTGCCGCCATGCCGCGCCCATGCAAAATCGCGTTACCCCTCGTCCAGCCGCTTCTCGCGCAACCGAAATCACATGCTGCGGATCGAGCAAGCCGTGGCGTCCAACTCCGCCATCGTAACGAGCGCTTTGCGGGCAGTATCCGCAATCTTCCGGACAGCCTCCGGTCTTTATCGAAAGTAATTGGCAGGTTTGCACGCGGTCTTCGCGATGAAATTGCCGATGGACAGTCTGCGCTCGATACAACAGCGCCGGCAAAGGCGTGCGATAAATCTCTGCCACTTCGCTACGCGGCCAATCGTGCCGCAAATCTGGAATCGCCGCTTCTGCAGCCAGGCTACTGTGGTTCATTAATCTCGGTTCTCCTTGAAGTATCGTCACGCATGTTACCAGAGGTTCGCCCGTCAATGATGAGGCGTTTTCGCGCGCCACCGTCTTGGGCGAGAACCGCTTCTTTTACCGGGCGCACATCAGATTTAGGGAAGTCATGCAGCCACCTGCTTTCGCTCTGAGCGGCGTTCCCAGAAATCCTGGAAGCGTCCGCTGAGCTTGCTGCAGCGCAGGGCGATGA
>Ga0185299_10002060_pt1 | contig 33274 bp, 27 predicted proteins | sample PaiPotPPA55metaG_FD_128002 | JGI IMG/M metagenome (GOLD analysis project Ga0185299, IMG submission 128002) | Iron sulfur acid spring bacterial and archeal communities from Banff, Canada, to study Microbial Dark Matter (Phase II) - Paint Pots PPA... ...
GAGCGACGTGGGCCGTCCCACCACGCAACGCCACCACCAGCGCCAGCGCGGCCGTACGAGGTCCGGCGCGAAGCGCAGCGCAGCACCGGAACGCAGGAAGGCCGACCACCAACCCGAACCCGCACCCGAACCCCGATCCACGAACCCAGCAGAAGCACCGAAAATCAGCACCAATCCGCGCGGCCATCGGCTCCGAACGTCCTACGACCGGCACTGCCACCGGCAACGACGGAAAGGGTCCCCATGGCCACCCTCACCACGTCACCACCCCCGCAACGCCCGCGTCTCCTGAGCCCCACCGCTACCAGACCGCTGCCCTCCGCGCCGCTGGCCGTGACCAAGGCGTGCGCGGGGGATGCCGAGGCCTTCGGTTCTCTGTACCGGCAGTATCGAAGCGAGGTCCACGGCTATATCTGGCGGCGCGTCACACATCAGGAGCTTGCCGACGACCTGTGCAGCGAGACCTTCCTACGCGCGTTCCGCCGGATCTCGTCCTTCGCGTGGCAGGGCCGTGACTTCGGGGCCTGGCTTACCACGATCGCGCACAACCTCGTCGCCGACTACTACAAATCCTCGTACCGGAAGTTGGAGATCGCGACCGCCACGCTGCCCGAGGATTCGCTCTGCGCGGCCGGCGCCGACGCGGCGGTGCTGGCGAAGTTGGACGCCCGCGCGCTGGCCGACGCGATGGATCGGCTGACGCCCGCTCAGCGCGCCTGCGTCTCGCTGCGTCTGCTCGACGGGTATTCAGTCGAGCAGACGGCCACGACCATCGGCCGCAGCGGGCGGGCGATCATCGCGCTGCAACATCGTGCGCTGCGATCATTGGCCCGCGAGTTGTCCGACTAATCCGATCAGTCCGGCCGGACTCGATCGTCGGCCGGGGTGACTCCGCGTCAGGCCTGCGCGAGCAGGTCGGTGAGACGGCGTGGGGCGACGATGCGGCCGTCCGGCAACAGCTCTCCGGTGTCCTCGAACAGGACGACGCCGTTGCACAGCAGGCTCCAGCCCTGTTCCGGGTGCGTGGCGATCGGCATGGCGGCCTCTCGGTCCGGGGCGTCGGCGCCGGGGCAGGCCGGCAGGTGCGAGCAAAGAGAACGGGCCGCCGGAGGCTGCCCGTCCACTGCTGAGGAGGGGTCGGAGTGCTCCACAATCATCACCGCTTTGTCCGTTTATGCGTTTAACCGCTAGAGCGAGTATTACGCACGCCGGTGACCAAGGAGCTAACGATGGGATAACGAACTTAGGGTGACACGTTTGACCCGCATTGTTACGGAGCGTGCGCATTTACCAGGTGGCGACGTAGACGAAGTGCGCCGCAGGTCGGCCGAGGTGCTGGCAGATGCGTATCGCCAGCCGCATCCCGGTTCCGTACTTGGCGGTGCGCAGGCCGGTGAGCTGGTTCGCGGTGCAGGAAAGGCGATGCGCTGTCTGCTCCCAGGTCTCGCCGCGCTCAGTTCGGGCACTGTTCAGCGCGGTGTAGAGCGCGACGAGTGACCAGCGCAGCCGGTGCGCCGAGTCGACCTTGGGCAGCGGGACGCCGATCGTGGCCGGATGCGGCTCGGCGATGAAGTCCTCGGGCACGGCGCCGAGCCAGCGCAGCATGAAGAGCGCGTGCTGGCAGGTCGTGTCGCGGCGGCGCGGCATCCCGGTGATCGTCGCCGGCGCGATCGGATGGTCGCCCCGCTTGGCGTTGAGTTCGGCCGCCTGCAGCCAGATCTCGTTCGCCACACCGGTCCAGCTCAGTCGCTCGGCGTGGCGGCGCTCGTCCAGTGCCGCGAAAAGCGCCTGGACGTCGAACTCCTGCGGACCCACGGGTAGTAGATTCGTCGGCATTGATCCCGACCTCCACCTTTATCGTAGTCGGCTCGTATCGCCCCGGTGAATTCGATAATTGTGTTACATCCAAACCGTTCTACCGAGTCGATCGTCTAGAGGGCGTGACTTCCTTCAAGCTGCGAGGCACCCTCCTCGCGACCGCCTCGGTTCTGGCCCTCACGCTCACCGGCACGCTGGCCGTGTCCGCCGAAGCGTCCGCTCCGGCCAGGGTCGCGCTGCCGAGCCCGAACTTCGGCCCGCTCACCGGCACCGCGACGCCCGTGGCCACGGGACAGAGCATGCCGCTGCGGGTGTACCTCGCCGGACAAGACCCGCGTGGCTGGGCCCAGACCGCGCTGGCCGTGTCCGACCCGACCGGCTCCGCGTACGCCCAATACCTGACTCCCGCCGGATTCGAACGGCACTTCGGACCGACGAACGCACAGATCAGCGCGGTCACTGCCTGGTTGAAGTCGGAGGGTCTCACGGTCACCGCGTCGAACGAGAACTACCTGGCGGTGAACGCCACGGTCGGGCAGATCAACGCCGCGTTCGACACGACGATCAACATCTACACGTCGACGGTCACGCTCGGCGGACAGTCGTTCTCGACATCGACCTTCGGCGCGTCCAACGGCTTCTCGGTACCCGCGTCTGTCGGGTCGGACGTCGCCACGGTGACGGGGATGCCCGAATACGCCAGCGAGAACGGCGCCATCCAGAAGGCGCAGCAGGCCAAGGCTGCGCGCGCGACGCCTGCCTCTGCCACCGCCACCAGTTCCGCCGCGTATCAGTGCTCGCAGTACTGGAGTCAGTACACCGAGAAGATCCCGGCCGCGTACGGCCACACCACCGCGCCGACCCAGCTGTGCGGCTACACGGTGAAGCAGATGCGTTCCGCCTACGGGGTTTCGACGAGCCCTTACACCGGCAAGGGCGCCACGATCGCGGTCGTGCTGGACGGCTACCTGCCGTCGATGCTGGCTGACGCGAACAAGTTCTTCGCCGGTCAGGGCGTGGCCGGCTTCGCGACCGGCCAGTACACCGAGAACCTCGATGAGTCCGCCGTGTCGACGAGCTGCGGTGGCGGCGCGGACGTGCCGGAAGAGCCGCTGGACGTGGAGACCGCGCACATCGCGGCGCCGGACGCGAAGGTGGTCTACTTCGGCGTCGACTGCGGCGCGTTCCAGGACCAGACGCAGCAGAACATGCTCGACGCGATGACCAAGATCGTCGACCAGCACCTCGCCGACGTGGTCACCGAGTCCTACAGCATCGACGAGAACACCTTCTCCCCCGCCGACGCCGAGGCCTGGACGCTCACCTTCGAGCAGGGCGCGACCGAGGGCATCGGCTTCAACTTCGACTCCGGCGACGGCGGCGACAACGTTTCCGCGGGCCAGGCCGCGGCGATAACCTTCCCGGCCTCCGACCCGTGGGCAACGGCGGTCGGCGGCACCAGCCTCGAGATCGGCGCGAACGGCCAGACCGCCGCCGAGTACGGCTGGGGCGACAACGGCACGCAGGTCGACCCGGCAGGCACCGGCTACACCTCGACGCCGCCCGGGACGTTCATGGAGGGCTCCACCGGCGGTGTCAGCACCCTGTTCGCCCAGCCGGCGTACCAGGACGGCGTCGTCCCGTCCGCGCTCGCCACGAAGAAGGGCAGCGAGTCCGCGCATCGCACGACGCCCGACATCGCGGCGGACGCGGGCAGCCCGTGGCTGATCGCCTACACCGGCGTGGCGAGCTCCGGCGGCTACGGTCTGACCGATGAAGGCGGCACGAGCGGCGCGTCGCCGCTGGTCTCAGGCCTCGAGGCGGACGCGAAGCAGGCCAGCGGCCACGCGGTCGGCTTCGCCAATCCCGCGCTCTACCACCTTGAGAGCGTCAAGGGCAGCCTGGCGATCCAAGACATCCTCCCGGTCGACCCGAAGAACCCGCCGATGGTGATCGGCGCGCAGCCCTTCTTCGGCACCGCCGACAACTACCTGACCACGCTGGGAGAGGACTCGTCCTTGGTCAGCACCCGAGGATACGACGACGTCACCGGCCTCGGCGCGGCGACCTCGCAGCTCGTCACCGCCTTCGGCATCCAGTGGCATCGGTGACGCAGACTCACTTCTCGTTCGTAGCCTGATATCCCGCCTGGTACGAGGACGCCTGAATGCCATAGAGCTCGGCGTACCTGCCGTCGCGCGCCATGAGCTCGTCGTGATTGCCGTATTCGGCGACGCGCGAGCCGTCGAGTACGACGATCAGGTCAGCCATGCGGACGGTCGAGAACCGGTGGGACACGAGAAGCGTGATCCCGCCGGTCTCGGCGTCGGCGCCGGAGTGGGCGGCCTCGGCGAAGCGTTCGAAGAGCGCGTGTTCGATCTCTGCGTCGAGCGCGGAAGTCGGTTCGTCGAGGACGAGCAGCAGCGGGCCCTCGCGCATGAAGCCGCGGGCGAGGGCGACCTTCTGCCACTGGCCGTGGGACAGGTCCGTGCCCTCGGGCCACGTCGGACCGAGCTGCGTGTCCAGGCCGTGCGCGAGCCTGACGACGACGTCTTGCGCTCCTGCCCGTTCGACGGCGCGATCGATAGCGGAACGGTCTTCGATCCTGGGCAGGTCGCCGACGCCCACCGATTCGCGGAGCGGATATTCGAACCGGAAGAAGTCCTGGAACGCGCCGGCGAGCCGCTCGCGCCAGCGTGGCACGTCGATGCTGCTGAGGTCGGTTCCATCCACCGTGATCCGCCCGCTGGTCGGCCGGTAGAAGCCGCACAGCAGCTTGACCAGCGTCGACTTCCCCGCGCCGTTCTCGCCGACCACCGCGATCACGGTGCCTGCCGGCAGGTCGAGCGTGACTCGGTCGAGGACGGGCTTCTCGGTGCCGGGGTAGCGGAAGGTGACGTCATCGAGCCGGATGCCCTGCGTCAGGCGCGTCGGGGCCGGACGGTTCGCCTTGGCCGTGACCGATGCCGCGTAGTCCTCGAGCCAGGCCAGGCGGCGTGAGACATCGAGCCAGATCGAGCGGAGGAACTGAGTCTGGGTCGCGGTCTGGGCAATGTACTGCGACAGGCGGCTTCCGGCCGTCAGCACGAGCGTCACATCCGCCGCGGCCGACGCGTGTTCCCGCGCAGTGAACACGACCACTGCGATGAACGCCGCGCCGAACAGGCCCTGCGCCGCCGACTGCCAGAACGCCGACGTCCAGCGCGCCCGGGCCAGCGGCGCGTAACGCCGAGACCAGGCGGCCCGATGCTGGTCTCGGAGCCATTGCTGCACACCGGCGACGCGGATCTCCTTGCCGTAGGTGGCCGAAGTACCGAGCGAGAAGAGGTGCCGGGCGCGACGCTCGTGCCGGGCGCCGGCCTCCTCGGCGACCTTCTCGACTCCGGAGCGCCAGTGCGAGACCCACACGCCGGGCAACGCGGTGACGCCCAGCAGCAGGCCGAACCACGGGTTGACCGACATCAGCAGCGCCAGCGTGAGGGCGAGCCGGATGACCGTGCCGATGGTGGAGAAGAGCTGCTGGTAGAGCATGCTCATCGCGGGCGCGTGGTCGCGCAGGACGGAGATCCGGTCAAGGAATTCGGGACGTTCGTGGTGCTCGATCGTGGCGACCGAGGACTGCAGCCGAGCGACGTGCGACTCGAGCACGACGGAGGCCCGGTCGGCGAAGCGGCGGTTGACGCGGTCGCTCACGATGTTCAGCAGCCAGCCTGCCGTCGCGAGCACCCCGACTGATCCCGCGGCGACAGCGATCCGGACGGTGTCGTGCGCGGCCACGCCCTGGACGAGCACGGCGAGCCCGATGGCGAACAGCGCGTCGGGCGCCGCCGCCGCGATCGTCGTCATCAGGGCGACGAGGATGAGGCCCGGGCTGATCCGATAGCCCGTCTTGAGCGAGCGGAGCAGCGCCGTCGCGGATGAGGGCAGGCGGTCGATCGCCGGATCATCAGCCTGCTGCATCGTTCTGCTCCTGTGTGACGTCGTCTGGGACGAAGCGGGACGCTTGCAGGTCGAACATGCGGCGGTAGCGCCCGCCGAGGGCCATGAGCTCGTCGTGTGTGCCCAGTTCGGCGACGCGGCCCGCCTCGAGCACGCAGATGCGGTCGGCGTGCCGCACCGTGGAGAAGCGATGCGAGATGAGCACGGTCGTGCAGCCGCGCGTGGCCTCGAGGATCCGCTCGAAGATCTCCGCCTCGCCGCGCACGTCCAACTGTGCGGTCGGCTCATCGAGCACGACGACGCCCGCCCCCTGCCGGACCGCGCACAGGGCGCGTGCCACGGCGACGCGCTGCCACTGGCCGCCCGACAAGTCCGTGCCACCCTCGTAACCACGGGCCAGGATCGTGTCCAACTCCGTCAATCCGTCTGCTCCGGCATCGGCGAGAGCGGCCGCGATCACCTCGTCCGGCGCGCCGAGCGGGGCGACGTTGTCACGCAGCGGCAGCTCGTACCGGATGAACTCCTGGAACACCGCAGCCACCCGCTGACGCCATTCCCACAGGTCCAGGTCTCGCAGGTCGATCCCGTCGGCCTCGATCACGCCGCCGTTCGGCTCGTAGAGGCCGCAGACCAGCTTGGCCAGCGTGGTCTTGCCCGCCCCGTTCACGCCGACCACCGCAAGCGAGGTGCCCGCCTCGATCGTCAGATCAAGCCCGTCGAGTACCGTCCGGCTGGTCCCCGGGTAGCTGAAGTCGACCGCGCGAAAGCGCAGCGTGGCACGCGGCAGGCCCGCTGCGCTCCGCCGCTCCCCTGCCGCAAGGCGGCCGACGTCGTCCATCTCGGCCTCCAGCGCGAGAACCGTCGCCACCGAGTGCGCGGCCGGGGGCAGCGCCCAGCTCAGTCCGCCGAACGCCAGGGCGCTCGTGCCGATCGCGGCCTGGACGAACAGGAGCAACCGACCGGCATTGAGCGTGCCGGACGAGGCGGCGTGGACCAGCGACCAGAGAAGCAATCCGTTGGCCGCTATCAGAACCGCGATCGTCCATCGCAGTGGTTTGCGTCGCAGCCGCGTCGCCTGCCACCGCAGGTCGACCAGCCGTCGGCGATTGACGGTGAACCGGTCGACCGTCCACTCGCTCAGCCCGAACAGCCGCAGTTCCTTCGCCGCCGCCGAGTCCACCGCCTGCCGGTACGCGTATTCGGCGCGGCGTTGCGCGTCGAGCACCTCACCCTCGTCCCGATCCCCCCACACGCTGCTCTCCCGCAGCAGCCAGTGCGTCGACGCCCACGCGCCGCCGACCAGCAGCGGAGCCCACCACGCGTACGCCGCGAGCACAACGGCCTGCCCCACGCCGGCCACCGTCTCGACGAGCCCGCCGGCGATGATCCCCATCGTCAGGTTCATCGGCGGCCCGGCGATCCCGAGATCGAAGTCGCGCGCGCTGGTCAACCGGTCCGTCAGCTCCCGCGACTCCAGATGCGCCACCCCGGCCGGCCCCGTCGTCGCAATCAGCAGCCTGTCATGCAGCCAACGCGAGAGCCGCTCGCCGAGGTTCGCACTCACCTGCGCGTGCAGTGGCGCCAGTAGTTGGATGAGTATGAAGACCGCGCCGACTGCCGCCAACGGCGCCGTGAGTGACCCGCCGCCGTCGACCGCCGTGACCACTGCCGAGACGGTGACCGTGAAGAGCGCAGGCAGCGCGCCGCGCAGCACGGCCAATGCCCACCACGCCGAGCACAGACCGGGCGATGCTCGCGGCAGCACGGCGAAGTACTTCCACTCCTCGCGGTTCCGCACGACAGTCGACTCCCCGTGGCGAGTTCGCCCGGCCAAAGGGGCCGGGCACACGAGCGGTCGACAATACTTCAGTCGCCGTACTGGTCTCTAATGTTTTATCTCAGGCCAGCCGCGTCAGCGTCACCGAGACCGTCAGGGTGCTGTCGGGCGAGCCGAGGTAGATGCCCTTGTGCGGGACGACGTCGCTGTACTCGCGTCCGTGGCCGACGACGACGTGGCGCAGGCCGGGGGCCACGTTGTTCGTCGCGTCGATGCCGTACCACTCGCCGGCCCAGTACTCCGCCCACGCGTGGCTCTGGCCCTCGCAGCTCACGCCGGGGGCCGACTCCTTCAGCGGGAACAAGTAGCCTGACACGTACCGTGCGGGCAGGCCCGCGGCGCGGAGCATGCCGATCGCGATGTGCGAGAAGTCCTGGCAGACGCCTGACTTGCTCTCCCAGGCCTCCCGGCCGCTGGTGTGCACGCCGGTCGCGCCGGGGACGTAGGCCATCGCCTCGTGGATCCAGTTGCAGATGCGCTCGGCGGCGGTGTGCGGGCCGGCTCCGGCGACGAGCCCCCTCAACTCCTGCTGCAGCGCGGGGGTCAGCTTGGTGCGCGGGGTGGAGGCGGTGAACTCGGCGAAGTCTCCGGTCCCGATCATCTTCTCGATCGAATACCACAGCTCGTGGCCGTGCGCCCGGTCCTCCTCCCGGCGCTTGTCCACGGCGTCGGGGTCGGTGGACTCCGGCTCGCCGAACACTCCGGTCTCGTCGACGTGCCCGGCCTCGGCCCACGTCGAGGGGCTCGTTTCGACGACCGAGGTCGCCTGGATGGTCAGCGCCTCGTGCTGGTCCTGAAGGTCGAAGCTGGTGACGCGGGTGCCCCAGTAGTCCGTGTACTGCCAGGTCGGCGCCTGCGGGCTGACCTCGACGCGGCTCGCGAGCGTGGTCTGCGCGGCGGTGTCGAGCGGGGTCATCCGCAGCTCGTTGTACGAGGCGCGCACGGGGCCGTCGTAGCGCAGCGCGGTCTCGTGCCGGATCGCCAGGCGCCAGCGGCCCAGGGAGGTGTCTTCCGGTTCGAATATGGACACTTTCGGTTCCCTCCCTCAGTCTTCGCGGTGCTGCCAGACCAGCGGGGCGCTGTACTGGAAGTACTCGTCGGCGATGTGCCGGGTGGCGGTCACGCAACCCTCCTGCAGTTCCTTGAGATACGTGGTGAGCTGCGTGCCGAGGGTGCGGTCATCGGCGTATTCGAGCATGGTGCGCATTCGGCCGACGTCGCGGCGGGCCGATGGCAGGCCTCTGCCGACGAGGCCGAGATGTCCGCCGTATGACGCCGATCCCGCGCCGTCGCCGTCGAGCGTCGCAAGGCACTGTTCCGCGACGCCGAGCGCGTGGACGACCGAGCGGGGGAAGGTCTGGTCCATCAGCAGGAACCGCGCGGCCGACTGCGGGTCCCGGCCCCAGCCGAGCGTGCGGCGGTGCGGTTCGTCGGCTCCGGCGGCACGCAGCAGGGTCGACCAGTCCGGTGCGTTGCGCGAGGCGACCATCTTCGCCGAGAGGAGTCGCGCGGTCATGTCCACGCGTTCCAGGCTTCGGCCGGTGGTCAGGAACAGCCAGCCGTCGTCGCGGCTCATCGTGGAGTCGGCGAGGCCGCAGAACAGGGCCGCGCGTTCCCTGACGAACCTCAGATACGCGTAGGGCCCGATGCGTCCGGCGGCTTTGCGCTGGCCCGGGAGCGCGTGCCAGGCGGCGTTGAGGCACTCCCACGCCTCGGTCGATATCACCTCACTGACACCGCGCGCATTGTCCCGGCCCGCGCACCAGGCCCCTGCGACGGCGCTCGGATTGGCGGTGTCGAAGCCGAGCAGGTCCATCACGCCGACCGCGTCGTACCGCGCGCCCTTGGGGTCGGCGGGTTCGACGCCGAGGATCGCGTAGAGGGTGCGGCACGCGGCGTGCTCGTCCGTCGCGGGATCGTCGAGCAGCCGATGCATGAAGGCGTCGAGGATGCGGGCCGTGTCGTCGGCGCGCTCGACGTATCGGCCGAGCCAGAACAGTGACTCGGCGATCCGGCTGAGCATGGGCTGTCCTCCTATCGTCATGCCTGCTGCTGTTGCTGTTGCTGCTGCTGGAACCCGTCGGCGCCGGGACCGGCGAGGCGGCCGGCCACGGCGTCGGCCACGTCGAGTTGGTCGTCGATTCCGTCGGGTCCCTGGGATTGCGAGAGATTCACACCGTTCAGGGCGAACTCCGACACGTCCTGCGGCTCGGGGGCGAGCACCCAGGTGTCCTTGGAGCCGCCGCCCTGGCTGGAGTTGACGATCAGCGCGCCCTCGCGCAGCGCCACGCGGGTGAGCCCGCCCGGCAGGACCCATACCCGTTCGCCGTCGTTCACCGCGAAGGGACGCAGGTCGATGTGCCGCGGCGAGAAGCGGTTGTTGCCGAAGGTCGGGGAGGTGGACAGGGCGACCGGGCGCTGCGCGATCCAGCCGCGCGGGTTGCGCGCGACCTGCACGCGCAGGTTCTCGATGGTGCGCTCGTCGGCGGCCGGGCCGATGACGATGCCCTTGCCGCCCGCGCCGTCCACCGGCTTGAGCACGAGCTCGTCGATGTGGTCGAGGACCCACCCGATCCGGTCGGGGTCGTCGAGGCGGTGCGTCTCGACGTTGTCCAGGATCGGTTCCTCGCCGAGGTAGTAGCGGATCACCTCGGGGATGTACGTGTAGATGAGCTTGTCGTCGGCGGCGCCGCAGCCGACTGCGTTGGCTATCGTCACGGTCCTCGCGCGCGCCGCGTTCAAGATCCCCGGGCAGCCGATGACGGAGTCGGGCCGGAAGTGCAGCGGGTCGATGAAGTCGTCGTCGATGCGGCGGTAGACGACGTGCACCGGCTCCTCCCCCGCCGTCGTGCGCATCATCACGCTGTTGCCGACGCAGAACAGGTCGCGGCCCTCGACCAGCTGGACGCCCATCAGCCGGGCGAGCAGCGCGTGCTCGAAGTACGCCGAGTTGGCGACGCCGGGGGTCAGGACGACGACGGTCGGGTTGGGTACGCCGTCAGGCGCGGACGCGCGCAGGGAGGCGAGCAGCCTGGCCGGGTAGTCGTCGACCGGCCGCACCCGCTGCTCGGCGAACAGGCCGGGGAAGGTGCGGGTCATGATGCGCCGGTTCTCCAGCACGTAGCTGACGCCCGAGGGCACCCGCACGTTGTCCTCGAGCACCTTGAAGGCCCCGTCGACGTCGCGCACCAGGTCGATGCCCGCGACGTGCACCCGCACGCCGTTGGTGGGCTCGATTCCGTGCGCCGCGCGGTGATATCCGCTGCCGGTCAGCACGACCGAGCGGGGCACGATCCGGTCGCGGAAGACGTGCGCGGGACCGTAGACGTCGGCGAGGAAGGCCTCGAGCGCCTGCACCCGTTGTCGTACACCGCGGTCGATCAGGTCCCATTCGTCGGCGGCGATCACCCGCGGAACCAGGTCCAGCGGGAAGGGCCGCTCCTCGCCGTCGAAGGCGAAGGTCACGCCGCGGTCGGTGAAGGCCCGGGCGACCTGGTCGGCCCGCAGCCGCAACTCGCTCGGGTCGAAATGCTCCAGCGCGGCCCGGACGGCGCGGTAGGCCGGTCGGGGTTGACCGGCTCCCGCGAACATCTCGTCCCAGGCCTGGCCGAGCACGTACTCGTCGAACACATCCGCCATGACCGCAACGTAGAGCTGCGATGTTTCCGAACAATGACATCCACGGTGATCTTTGTGTCGTGTGCCGATCCCTGTTTCGGGATCGGCACACGAACCTCACAGCGGGTCAGACGCCGAGTACTCAGACACCGACGAGCGGCGTCGCGGTGGCGTCCGGGCGCGCCTCGTCCTCTTCGTCGGCCTCATCGTCGAACTGGTAGGTGCCGGCCATCACGGCGCGGGCCTTGTCGCGGTCCAGCACGCCCTCCCACGCGGCGACCACGAACGAGCCGACCGCGTTGCCGCACGCGTTGGTCAGCGCCCGGCAGGTTGACATGAACCGGTCGATACCGAAGATGAGCATGATGCCGGCGACCGGGATCGTGCCGACCGACGCGAGCGTGGCCGCCAGCACGATGAACCCGGAGCCCGTGACACCGGCCGCGCCCTTGGAGGTGAGCAGCAGGATCCCGAGGATGCCGAGCTGCTGCGCGAGCGAGAGGTGGGTGCCGGTGGCCTGCGCCACGAACAGCGCGGCGAGGGTGAGGTAGATGCAGGTGCCGTCGAGGTTGAAGGAGTATCCGGTCGGCACCGTCAGGCCGACGACGTCCTCCGGCACGCCGGCCCGCTCGATCTTGCGCATCAGCCGCGGCAGCACCGTCTCGCTCGACGAGGTGCCCAGCACGATCAGCAGCTCGTCCTTGATGTAGTTCAGCAGGGACAGGATGTTGAGCCGGAACACCGCGCAGACCGCGCCGAGCGCGACCACGACGAACACGGCGCTGGTCCCGTACATCAGGGCGATCAGCGAGCCGAGGCTGGTGAGCGTGTGCACGCCGTACTTGCCGACGGTGAACGCCATCGCGCCGAACGCGCCGACGGGGGCCGCGTACATGATGATGCGCAGCAGGGCGAAGAACACCTTCCCGAGCTTCTCGACGCCCGAGGCGATCCCGGCGGCGGGCTCGCCGACCAGCTTGATCGCGACGCCGAACAGCACCGCGAAGAACACCACCTGCAGGTCGCTGCCGGAGGAGGTGAACGCCCCGAGGGCCGAGGGCGGCACGATCTCGGTCAGGATCGACCAGAATCCCTGCGCCTTGCCCTCCGCCGCGTACTGCGCGGCGCTACCGGTCAGTTTAAGCGTCGCGGGGTCGGCGTGGATCGCGGTGCCGGGGTGCAGCACGTCGATCGCCACCAGGCCGAGGACCAGCGCGATGGTGGTCATCCCCTCGAAGTACAGCAGGGACTTGACCCCGATCCGGCCGACCTTGCGCAGGTCGTCGACCCCCGCGATGCCGCCGACCACGGTCACGAAGATGATCGGGCCGACCACCATCGTGATCATGTCGACGAAGACCGTGCCGAGCGGCTCGAGACCGGCGCCGACACCCGGCCAGGCCGCGCCCACCACGATCCCCGCCGCGATGCCTATCAGTACCCATACATAAAGCTTGCCGTACCATCGAGAACCCGCACCCGTGGCCATGCGCGACAACTCCCTACCGACCCGGGCTCACCACACCGTGAGCCGACCCCCAGACCATCGCCGACCCGCCACCGGCCCGTCTGCATTACGCGCATTACGCACACCTAACGCTGAGACTGGGCAGGGTGTATCGGGCGATGCGACACTGAGCGGATGCGCGAGACAGTGGCTGCGCCGATGCGCGAGAGGGCACTTCGCCCATTCCGTCTGCTCGGCGCCCGCACGACGCGTCTGAGCATCTCGAAGCAGGTGCTGCTGCTCCAGCTCGCTGTCGCCGTGGTCCTCACCGCCGGGGGCACCGCGGCCGCGATCCAGCAGGCCCGCAGCACCGACTTCGACCACGCGCGCGCCGAGACGCTCGCCCTGGCCGAGACCGTCGCCGCGGCCCCGGGCACGGCCGCCGCCGTCCAGAGCAGCGATCCGACCACGCAGCTGCAGCCGATCGCCTCGAGCATCCAGCAGTCCACGTCGGTCGACTTCGTCGTGATCATGAGCCCGGCCGGGATTCGCTACACGCACCCGAACCCGGACGAGATCGGCAAGCACTACATCGGCGACACGGCGCAGGCGCTGGCCGGACACCCGTTCAGCGAGGTCTACACGGGCACGCTCGGTCCGTCCGTACGCTCCGTCGCCCCGATCTACGGCGCCGACCACAAGACCGTCGGCCTGGTCTCGGTCGGCATCACCCTGGACCAGGTCTCGACAATCGCCGGACGTCAACTGCCGCTGATCCTCGCCATCGCGCTCGGCGCCGTCGCGCTGGTCGGGCTCGGCTCCTGGGCGCTTTCGCGGCGGCTGAGCAAGCAGACCCTGGGGCTGGGACCACAGGAGATCACTCGGCTCTACGAGCATCACGACGCTGTGTTACATGCGATGCACGAAGGCCTGCTCGTGCTGGACCGGCGACGCCGGGTGCTGCTGGTCAACGACGAGGCGCTGCGGCTGCTCGACCTGGCTGACGATTCCGGGAACCTCGAGGCCCAGGTGGTGGTCGAGGGCCGGAACGTGGCCGACCTCGGTCTCGACCCCGCGCTCACCGCGCTGCTCGGCTCCGGCCGCGACGCGCATGACGAGACGCACCTGGCCGGGCCGCGCGTGCTCGCGGTGAACCAATCGAAGGCCATGCGCGACGGACGCGACCTCGGCACCGTGGCGACCCTGCGCGACCACACCGAACTGCGCGCGCTGGCCGGCGAACTGGACTCGGCCCGGGCGTTCGCCGACGCGCTCTCGGCCAGCGCGCACGAGGCCGCGAACCGGCTGCACACCGTCGTCACGCTGATCGAACTCGACCGGCCGGGCGACGCGGTGCGCTTCGCGACGACCGAGCTGGCCGCCTCGCAGGGCCTGATCGACCGGCTGCTCGGCGCGGTCGGCGACGAGGCGGTGGCCGCACTGCTGCTCGGCAAGATCTCCCAGGCCACCGAGCGCGGCATCGAGATCGCGATCAGCGAGGACACCGCCGCGCCCGAACTGGCCGTGCCCAACCGGGACCTGATCACCATCCTCGGCAACCTGATCGACAACGCGGTGGACGCGGCCGCGGCCGGCGAGGCCCCGCACCGGGTGGCGGTGAGCCTGCGCTCCGGCCCGGACGCGCTGCGGATCCGGGTGGCCGACACCGGCCCGGGCATCGACTCCGAGCACGCCGACCAGATATTCACCCGCGGCTGGACGACGAAGCACGAGGCAGGGCACGGGATCGGGCTGGCGCTCGTGCGGCGCAGCGTGGACCGGAACAATGGCAGTATCGAGGTCGCCGCCGACCCGGTGCTAGGCGGCGCCGTGATCACCGTGCACCTGCCGAACCGCCCGGACAGCGCTCCCGCCGGTGCCGCCGGTGCCGCTGGGCTGGAGCACGCCGAAGTATGACAACCGCTACCGAGGTATGACGACACTGATGGCCGCCGAGCAGCACCCGCCGCCGCTGATCAACACCCTCATCGTCGAGGACGATCCGATACTCGCCGAGGCGCACCGCGCGTTCACCGAGCGGGTGCCCGGCTTCGCCGTCGCGGGCGTCGCGCACCTCGGCACGGACGCGCTGCGCCTGGTTGCGACCCGGCCGGTGGACGTGCTGCTCCTCGACGTGAACCTGCCGGACATCACCGGGATCGAGCTGTGCCGGACGCTGCGTGCGCACGGCAACGCGGTCGACGTCATCGCCGTGACCTCCGCGCGCGACCTCACGACCGTCCGCGCGGCCGTGTCGCTGGGCGTCGTGCAGTACCTGCTCAAGCCCTTCTCGTTCGCCTCGTTCCAGGACAAGCTCCAGGCCTACGCCGAGTACCGACGACGCTCCGCGCAGGCGCCCGAGCACCTCGCCCAGACCGACGTGGACCGAGCCTTAGCCGCGCTGCACGAGAGCCCCGCGCGTGCGCTGCCCAAGGGCCTGACCGAAGCGACGCTCAGCGCGATCATGGAAATGCTCCAGAAGAGCGACGGGCTTTCAGCGGCGCAGGTATCGCAGGGTGTGGGTGTCGTCGTGCAGACGGCGCGCCGCTACCTCGAGTACCTGGTGAGCCAGCGCCTGGCCGCGCGCACCCCGATCTACGGCGGCGCCGGACGTCCGGAGCAGCTGTACCAGTGGACCGGCGGCGGTTCGACGGCGTCGTCGTAACGGTCTGACTGAGATGGCCCGCCCCTCCCCCGTGGTGTGAGGAAGGGCGGGCCGCAGATCAGCTGTCTGACTCAGAAATGCTCAGCCGCTGAAGCTCAACGGGTCGTAGCAAGTGTCGCTCGACGAGTCGAACAGCGGCGTGGTGTCCACCGCCTCGTCGCTCGGCGGGTTGATGATCACCGACTCCGAGTTCTGCGTGAGGTTGTCCTCGCAGTTGATGACGTCGTCGGAGCTCTGGGCGTTCTCGCCGTTGATCCAGAGGTCGATGTGGTGGAGTCCGGGGCCGCCGTCCGGGCCGGAGCCGGTCCAGTCCTCGTCGCACTCGGTGCAGTCGTCCTCCATGATGAAGTACCGGTGCAGGTACGGGTAGTAGGCGATCGTGCCGATGGGCAGCTCGGCCTGGTCGGTGGCGAAGGTGATCGGGTCGGAGTACGTCCCGGTACCCGAGGCGACGTTGTGGATGGTGGGGTAGCCCCCGTTCTCCGGGTAGGCGATCGCGTTTCCGGGAGGCGAGTTGTCCGGCCAGCCGTAGAGGGTGACCAGGAAGATCTGCGTGGTGCTGTCGGCGTGGGCGGGTGTGGTGCCCGCCGCGGTCACTCCGAGTCCGGTGAGCGCGAGGACCGTCAGTCCGCCGGCGAGCGTGGTGGCGCGCCGCTTGGTGAGCCGCATTGCGTGGGTATCCTTTCCGTTCTCTTGTGCCTGATCTCCTGCGTGGGTTAGTTAGGTTTACTAATCGCTGCGGGGAAAGTACTCCCGGGCCAACGGACCGTCAAGAGTGGTGTACGGAGGAGGATCTCGGCCCTGACCTGCAGAGTCAGACACAAAATGGAAGAACTGCGACTATGTGATCGACGGAGCTTCCGCCGCTTCGAACACGTGAGCGCGCCGAGGGCGCAGTTCAGGCGGAAAGTCTGCGGATAAGTGTTCGTATTCACAGGGCAAGACGAGCGCGGCCCACCGACGAGATAGTCGGTGAGCCGCGCTCGGAGCGAACGTCGTCGGCGACGTTCTCGTGTTTGGGATATCTCGGGACTGGTCGGTTGGTGCCGATCAGCCGCTACCGATCAGCGATCAGTCGGTGCCGGACTCCATCGCGGCGCGGTCGAGGAGTTCGTCGTCGGGCAGTTCGCCGAGCGCCGCGCCGCGGTCGGCGATAGCCTCGGCGCCGCCTTCGGTGAGCGCTCCGATCAGGCCCGTGGGACCGGCGACCAGTGCTCCCGGCGCGGCGGCCGAGCCCGCACCGCCGCTGCCCGCGGCGCCGACCGCTGCCGAAGTCCCGGGCGCAGGCTGGCCGGCGCCGGTCAGGGCGGCCTGGGGGCTGCCGACCATGCCCAGGGTGGCGTACTGCTCCAGCTTGGCGCGGGAGTCGGCGATGTCGAGGTTGCGCATCGTCAGCTGGCCGATGCGGTCGACCGGACCGAAGGCGGCGTCCTCGGTGCGCTCCATCGAGAGCTTGTCCGGGTGGTAGCTGAAGGCCGGTCCGGTCGTGTTGAGGATCGTATAGTCCTCGCCGCGACGCAGCCGCAGCGTCACCTCGCCGGTGACGGCCATGCCGACCCAGCGCTGCAGCGACTCGCGGACCATCAGCGCCTGCGGGTCGAGCCAGCGGCCCTCGTACATCAGGCGGCCGAGGCGGCGGCCCTCGTTGTGGTAGCTGGCGACGGTGTCCTCGTTGTGGATCGCGTTGACCAGCCGCTCGTAGGCCGCGTGCAGCAGTGCCATGCCGGGGGCCTCGTAAATGCCGCGGCTCTTGGCCTCGATGATCCGGTTCTCGATCTGGTCCGACATGCCGAGCCCGTGCCGGCCGCCGACGGCGTTGGCCTCGAGCACCAGGTCCAGCGGCGTGGCGAAGTTCTTGCCGTTGATGGTGACCGGACGGCCCTGCTCGAAGCCGATGGTCACGTCCTCCGGGTCGATCCGCACCGCGGAGTCCCAGAAGCGCACGCCCATGATCGGCTCGACGATCTCGATGCCGGTGTCGAGCTGCTCGAGCGACTTGGCCTCGTGCGTCGCGCCCCAGAGGTTGGCGTCCGTGGAGTACGCCTTCTCCTTGCTCGCGCGGTAGGGCAGCTCGCGGGTCAGCAGCCACTCGGACATCTCGGTGCGGCCGCCGAGCTCGCCGACGAAGTCCGCGTCGAGCCAGGGCTTGTAGATGCGCAGCGAGGGGTTGGCGAGCAGGCCGTAGCGGTAGAACCGCTCGATGTCGTTGCCCTTGTAGGTCGAGCCGTCGCCCCAGATCTCCACGCCGTCCTCGAGCATGGCGCGCACCAGCAGGGTGCCGGTCACCGCCCGGCCGAGCGGGGTGGTGTTGAAGTAGGTGCGGCCGGCCGACTTGATGTGGAAGGCGCCGCAGGCGAGCGCGGCCAGGCCCTCCTCCACCAGCGCGGCGCGGCAGTCGACCAGGCGCGCGAGCTCGGCGCCGTACTCGGCGGCGCGGCCGGGCACCGAGTCGATCTCGGGCTCGTCGTACTGGCCGATGTCGGCGGTGTACGCGCAGGGCACGGCGCCCTTCTCGCGCATCCACGCGACAGCTACGGACGTGTCGAGGCCGCCAGAGAAGGCGATTCCGACACGTTCACCGACAGGCAGGGAGGTAAGTACCTTGGACACGATCAGAATTATATGCATCCGACTGCACGACTATGCAAGTTGGTCCGCATTCCGGGCGTGTCGCGGGCCTGCCGGCCGTCGTCCTCAGCGCACGGTGAAGACCTCGCCACGCGGGCTGAACGACAGTTTCCCACCCTTCGGCAGCAGATACGCGTGCTCGCGCGCACGAACGGTGAGCGGCTCGCAAAACCCGTCCGTGATGACGAGCAGCGGCGCCTCGGCCGGAAAATCCGGCGCCCGCAGCAGCAGATCGATGCCGGGCTGAAGCCGCGTGCCGCCGCGTCCGCGCACGCGCAGCCTGCCGCCGATCTGCTCGACCGGCAGGTATCCGGCGTCGTACGCGGCGGCGTCGCAGTACACGACGCGGGCCGCGGGAACGTCGTGGGCCAGCGCGTACGCCGCGATCGCGCCGAGCCCCTTGCCGAGCAGCCGCGCGTCCATGCTCGCCGAGGTGTCCAGCACGACGCCGAAGGTGTTGCGCGGCACCGCCTCGGTCGGGACCAGCCGACCGGGCCTCGGAATGTCAGGGCTCGATGACTGACGGCGGGACGCGCGCGCGTAGCTGCGGCGGGGCAGGTCGGCGGCGATGTGCTCGTCGAACCAGCGTGCGAGCCTGGCGTCCCAGGGCAGCGGCGGCTGCTCCAGCGCCTTGATCTCGGCCTCGAGACCCGCGGGCAGCAGGCCGCGACGCGCCTCGTGGTACGTGCGCCCGTCGATCAGGGCCCTGCGGTAGAACTCGTCCAGGTCCACGCCTTCCACCGCCTCGCCGGGACGCGGCAGCGGCTCGGTCAGCACGTCGCCGAGCCCGCGTCCGCGCAGCGTGGAGAGCTTCCGCAGCCGCCGCAGGTCCTTCGCGATCCGGTCGTAGACCTGCTCCGCCGAGCATCCGGCCAGCTCCGGGTCGTGTAGCAGGCCGTCGGGCATCGCGCCGACGGCGAGCTCGATCAGCCAGCCGTTGACGACGTAGTCGCAGGCCACGTTCCACAGGTACGGGTCACGTCCGCCGACCCGGTCTCCGTGACGCAGCGCGGCGTGCAGCATCTCGTGCGCGAGGACGAAGCGCCACTGCGCCTCGCTCAGGCCCGCGAGCGGGTTGACATAGATCTCGCCGAGCGCCGCGTCGACCGCCGCGATGGAGATGCGCGCGGAGCGGGCCAGTTCGACGTCTGCGACGATCGTCAGCCGCGCGGCGATCGCGCCGAGCAGCGGGAACGAGGAGACGAACCATTCGAGCGCCGCGTCCCACACCCGCTTTCGGCCGCCGGCCTCCCGGCCGCTGGCGATGACGATCGACTCGGAAACGGCCCGGGTCAGCTCCTCGGCGAACAACTCGGTCCAGTCCGGCGCCGGCTCGTACGGGTTCTTATACGCGACTTGGATGTGGTCGAGCCCGGGTCCGGCGGATCCGCAAGCGGCCAGGTCCGCCGGGATTCCGGCGACGCGCCAGAGCTGCGCGAGCGCCTGTTCGTCGCCCTCCGGCCAGTTCGGGTGGTCGAAGGGCGCGGCGCCGACCTTGAAGCCCTCGAGGAAGCGGTTGACGACCACGCAGCGGGCGGCGGCCAACGCGGCGTCCGGCGCGGGATCCGGCTCGGCGGCGGCCGGAATGTGGCCGAGGCCGAGGTGCAGCTGAGCGTGCGCGATGGCCCAGGCCCACTCCTCCGACTCGGCGCGTGACCATGGGTTGACATGAAGGAAGCCGTTGGAGTTGACGCTGGCCAGTCCGCGCGTCGGGGTCCGCTCGCAGCCCGGCTTGGCGCACCGCTGCCCCAGCTTGATATGCCGGAACCCGGGGTGCTTGGCCAGGATCTCGAAGCCCTTGAGCAGCGCGGCGGCGCCCGGCGGCTCACTGCCGGCGCGCCGGACGGCCATCAGGCGCGCGCCGCGATCAGCGCGGGCAGGTCGCGCGCGGCCTCGACCAGGAACCAGCCGGGCAGCGACTCGCCGCCCTCCTCGTCCCCGGCGATGACGGTCTGCGCGATCTCCAGCGAGATCTCGGCGAGCTCGACGAGCAGGGCCTTCGCGCGAAAGGCGAGGCGGCGCCCGTCCGCCGAGCCGTGGCCCTTGGTCGCGGGCAGGTCGCGCAGCAGCCGGACGCGGAAGGCCTCGGCGAGGAAGTAGAGCAGGTCGCGGTCCTCGGGCCGGCGCGGCCAGCGCGCGTCGCCCTTCACGATCGCCTCGAAGCCGTAAGCGTGCCGCACGATCTTGACGTAGCCGCAGAACCCGGCCGCGTGCGTGGGGGTGAGGGTGCCGTTGGCCAGCACTCGAAGAGCCTCGTCGTCGAGCGCCGGGCCGTAGGAGTGCAGCGTGTCGGAGAGCATGTGCCACGAACGCGGCGTGGAGAAGGCCTCCTCGGTCTTCGGCGCGGGCGCCCACAGCTGGTCCGGACGCTCCGTCAGATAGTCGAGTATCCAGGGGTGGATGCCCGCGAGCCCGGCCCAGGCCAGCCAGTCGGCGGCGCTGGCCCGCAGGTGCACGTGGACGAGCCGGTTCGCCAGGGCCGAGGGCATCGGCCGGGCCAGCGCGTTGTCCGTCGCCCGGTTGCCCGCGCCGATCACGACGGAGCCCGGCGGCAGCTCGTAGGAGCCGACGCGCCGGTCGAGGATGAGCGAGTAGAAGGACTTCTGCACGTCCGGGGGCGCGGCGTTGAGCTCGTCGAGGAAGAGGCAGTAGGGCTCGTCGCGGGCGATCATCTCGGGCGGGCAGAAGCGGCTGCGGCCGTCGGTGATCTGCGGGACGCCGATCAGGTCCTCGGGGGCAAGCTGGGTGCCGAGTAGGGAGACGCAGTCCAGGCCGAGGCTCGCGGCGAACTCGCGCACCAGGCTCGACTTGCCGATGCCCGGCGCGCCCCAGATGAAGACCGGGCGCACGACGGCGACGTTGAGCAGGACGCCCGGCAGCTGCGCCGGAGTGAGCGTCACCGTGGACTGCATCGTGCTCTGATATCCCCTCGTATTCCCCGTGTCCCGACCGTGTTCGGGCTACGGCCATACTGCCGGGTCAGACACGGGGACGTCCACGCAATTGCGGATCACGGCTGGTGGTGGGCAGGACGGAACCGAGGTGCGGACGCTTGGGGGACGGAGCATCCGCACCTCGGGGATCGGGGATTACAGCGGCGGCTCAGTCCCCGCCGCCACCGCCACCGCCACCGCCACCTCCGTCGCCGCCACCGGAGCCGCCGCCGTCACCTCCGCCATCGCCGCCGCCGTCGCCACCGTCGCCGCCGCCGCCGCCGTAGCCGCCATCGCTCCCGTCGCCGCTGCCGTCGCCGTTGTCGCCGGCCGAGGCCGAGGCGCCGTCGTCGCTGCTGCTGGCAGAGGTGCTGGAGTCGCTGGACGAGGCCGCGGACGCAGTGGACGCGGACGTGTCGGAGGAGGACGGAGCCGAGGCGGTCGACGCGTCGTCCGCGGCGGCCGGGGCCGATGCGGGCGAGGAATCGGTCGCGGTATCCGACGCGGTGTCAGAAGCGGTCGAGGCGGTGGTCGCGTCCGGGGCGGACTGCGTGGACGTGCTCGCGGTCGTGGAGGCCGGGGCCGAGGCCGCCGCCGTGTCGCCCGCCGGGGCCGAGGCCGCCGCGGGCGCGGAGTCGGTCGAGGTCGAGGTCGAGGTCGAGGTCGTCGAGTCGGTGCTCGTGTTGGTATTCGTATCGGTGCTGGTCGACGTGTTCGTGTCGGTATTCGTGGTCGTGTTCGTCGTGGGCGTCCCGGTCACCTGGGAGGTCGTGTAGCCCCAGGTCGAGGGTTGCGCACCGATCGTGCCGACCATGGAGACGCTGTACCCGTCCGCCGTCGCGGTCTGTCCGGGCTGCGCGGTGGAGCTCGACGGGTTGGCGCCGGTCGCCGTGGCGGTCGCGGTGCCGCCGTCGGCCGAGGAGTGCGCGGAGACCGCGCCGCCCCAGTTGGTGCCGATCCCCGAGGACGTGGCCGAGGTCGCGCCGGTCGTGCTGCTGCCGGTGGCGGTCGCGGTGCCGCCGCCGATGGCGTTGGCCCCGGCGGCCGACGTGCCCGGGCCCGCGGTGTTCGCGTCACCCGAGGTCCCGGCGAGGCCGCCGAGGCTTCCAGGGCCGAGACCCTTCGTGCTCGCTCCCGCGCTGGTGTCGCTCGAGCCGCTCTGCGAGGCGGCCGACGCGCCCACGGCTTTGCTGTTCGAACTGGCTTGGGACGCGCCGCCGCCGGTGGTGCTCGCACCGGAATCGTTCGCGCTCGTGCCGGACTCGCTGTGCGAGCTCGCGGCCGAGCCGCCGTTGCCGGCCTGGGAGGAGGTCGAGCCGAGCGACGAGGACGCGTTGGACTCGGCGTTCGAGTCGCTGCCGGTCGAACTGGCGGTCGAGCCGTCGCCGCCCGCGCTGGGTCCGGACTTGCCCTCGCCCGCCGTGGCGGTGTTGCCGCTGCCGCCGTACGCGCTCGCACCGGCGCCGGTCTTCCCGTCGCCGTCGCTCACGCCCGCCGACGCGGGGGCCCCGTCAGGACTGCTGCCGTACGCCCCGCCCACGCCGACCGCGCCCGTGCTCGAGCCGTCGCCGTTGCTGCTCTGCCCGATGGACGTGCTGCTGCCGGTGCCGTACGAACTGGAGCGCGCGCCGCCGTTGGCGCTCGTCGGATCGGCGACGGAGGTGCCGGTCAGATGGATGACGCCGAGGGCGGAGACTCCGGCGATCACCGCGGCCTTGCGCGCCGCCCGCATCGCCGCCGTCGGCCTCTTGTGGAAGGGACCTCGGCGCACGGGCCCGGTCCCCGGTTCGTAGCTCGCTGATTCTTCGGATGGCATATGGGTGCTGTCTTTCTGTGAAGAATGATGGCACCCACAACGCTAGTGACGGAGCCGAGCGGGAACATCGGCACGCAACGCTGAATGCGCCGTGGAAATTTGGCGCCCCGCCACAAGCATCACCAGGGAATTAGCATCGCCAATCACGCTACGGGAAATTCACCTGGGGTTCACCGAGCCCCGAGACGCCGGTCTGCGCGGCGTCCTCGGCGAGGTATTCGTGCACGCGGACGGCCAGCAGCAGGGCCGCGGACTGGTCGCCGTCCGCCGCGTGCGCATCCAGAAATGATCTCAGTTCATTGAGCCGATAGCGCACCGTATTCGGGTGCACGGCGAGATCCGCGGCGACTTCTTTCAGCTTTCCCTGACATCTGAGATACGCGGATAAGGTCGGCAGCACCCAGCCCCGGTCGGCCAGCCTTCCCAAGGGTTCGAGACAGCCCTGGGCGAACCGCCGGGCCCGCTCGGGATCGGCGACGAGCGCGGCGAGCGGCGCGAGTTCCTGGCAGTCGAGCACCCGCCCGGCCACGCCGTCCCCCGCGCCGCCGGCGATCGGGGCGGACAGCCGGGTGCCGACCCGCATCGCCTCGAGTGCCTCGAGATAGCTGTGCCGGATCTCCTCCGGTCCCTCGGCGATCGCACCCACCGCGACGGCGAGCGGCCTGCCCGCGTTCGTGAACCGGGAAAGACGGCGCAGCAGGGCATCCCGGCCGCCGGCCGAGTCGACGGGGCACGCGGCGACGACGCTGCGCAGCCGCGTCGTCCAGTAGTCGGCGCGGGCCTCGCGCACCAAGGCCGCGGCGATGTCGTCGAGCGAGATGCCCGGCGCGTCGGCCGGAACTTCGACCACGACGACGCAGTGCGGCGCGGCGAGCCTCGGCGCGTGGCGGTGCTGCTCGTGGTCGCGGTCACTGAGAATCGCCTCGAACAACGCGGAGCGGCTGAGTTCCGGCTCGCCCGACGCGCGCATGGCCTCGACCGCGTAGGCCCGCTCGACGGCCGTCGTCATCAACTCGGTGAACTCGAGCATGCGGGTCGAGAGCGGGCCGATGAGCTCCGCGTCCACCGGAAGTTCGAGGGTCTCCTGCCAGACGACCCGCACGGCTATCCGGAACGCGCGCAGCATCGCATCCATGCCCACGCCCTGCAACGCCCGGCGCCGGATCGACTCAAGGACCGGCTCCAGCAGGTGCGCGTCCGCTGAGCGGTCCTGCTCTAGGAAGCCAAGCCAGCTGCGCAACCCGCCGAGCGAAACCGCGGTCATGTCGGAGAGCACTACGGCGTCGCTGACCTGTGCGTACTGCGGAATCTCGGACCGGTACGCGTCCAGCAGCCGCTGCGCGAGGATGTCCTCCCGCGGGCGCAGCCGCCGCGCGAGGTCGCGCAGCCCGGCCGCCTCGTCCGCCGAGAGTCGCGGCGCTTGCGCGCTGGTCCGCGCGCCCTCCCCACCGCTGAAGACCATCGAAACCACCCTAATGACGATCCAAACTGGTGATCTAGACCGACTAGACACTCGTTTTGAACGTTCCAGCGATGGATTCTAGCGAAGATGGGCTGCCCTGGGACCGTCAGACCGGTCTAGACCAAGACGTTCACCGTGTCCGCGGCGGGAATCGGGGATACTACGGCCGTGGACGACATCGACCGGGCCATCCTGCGCGAGCTGCAGCTCGACGGCCGCATCCCCTACGCCGACCTCGGCCCCGCGGTCGGCCTGTCCCCCTCGGCCGTGCGGCAGCGGTTGCAGCGCCTGCTCGACAGCAAGGCGGTGCAGGTCGTCGGAGTGACGGATCCGATGGCCATGGGCGGCCAGGCCATGGCGCTGCTCGGGATCGAGGTCGACGGCGACGCGCGGGCGGTGGCCGACGAGCTGGCCCGGCACGAGGAGGTCATCTACTCGGTGCTCACCTCGGGCACCTTCGATCTGTTCGCCGAGGTCGTCTGCCGCAAGCCGCCGGAGCTGCTGGACTTCATCAACGACGTGGTGCGGCCGATCGAGGGCGTGGGGAAGGTGGAGAACTTCCTCTACTTCTCCATCCACACGCACCGATTCCTCTGGGACGTCGGCTAGACGCCTTCGATCTCGATATCGCAGACGAGGCGGCTCGGGACGGCGCGGGCGAGCGGGGGCGGCAGTTCGCGGACCCGGCTGACGAGGCGGAGCGCGGCCCGGTGGCGCACCGCGTGGTCCGCGCTGGAGGCGGCCAGGCGCAGCTCGATGTCTCCGGGTTCGACGATACGCTTGCCCTGGCGGCCGGTGAACGCGGTCAGGTCCACGTGGCCGGTCAGCCGGATCCGCTTGGCCTCGCCCGGTTCCAGCCGCACTTTGCCGAAGCCGATCAGACGCACGTGCGGGCGCGTCACCTGGGCCGCCGGATCGTGCAGATACAGCTGGACGACCTCGCTGCCCGGTCGTTCGCCGACGTTGCGGACCGTCACCTCGACCGTGAATTCGCCATCATCGACGCTGACCTCGTCCTTGTCCACGGAGAAGTCCTCCCAGGCGAACGACGTGTAGCTCAGGCCGTGGCCGAAGGGGTAGAGCGGCGTCGGGTCCACGGTGCTGTTGCTGTTGGCCAGGCCGAGCTGCGGCTGGAGGTAGGTCCACGGCTGGCCGGTCGGCGTGCGCGGAACGCTCAGCGGGAGTCGGCCGCCGGGGTTGACGCGGCCGCTGAGCACGCCCGCGACCGCCGTTCCGCCCTCCTCCCCCGGGAAGAACGCCTGGACCACTGCGGCCAGCCGATCCGCGTAGCGGCCCAGCGCGTAGGGACGGCCCGTCATCAGTACGAGCACGACCGGCGTGCCGGTGGCGAGTAAGGCCTCAAGTAAAGCACCCTGTGGACCGGGCAACGCGAGGTCCGGCGCGTCGCAGCCTTCGCCGCTCGTACCGCGCCCGAACAGGCCCGCCTTGTCTCCGAGGACTGCGACGCAGATCTCGGCGCGCCGAGCTGCTTCGACGGCACGGTCCAGTTCGGTCGGGGCGAGCTCGGCGTCCATGACGCCGCAGCCCTTGGCCGTGCTGATGTTCGCGTCCCCGAACTCCTCGCGCATCGCTTCGAGGACGGTCGGGATGTTCACGCCGAGTGGCACGTCAGGGTGCTGCGGGCCAACGTGCGCCGGAAACGAGTAGCAGCCGAGCATGCCAGCCACGTCGTCAGCGAGCGGTCCTACGACGGCAAGGTCCCGCGTCGCGGCCAGCGGGAGTATGCCGTCGCGGTTCTCCAGCAGGACGACGGACTCCTCGGCCAGGCGGCGTGCGAGGGCGCGGTTTTCCGGGGAGTCGAGGCTGACGCTGCCGGGCGCGGGCTCGGGAAAGCCCTGGCTCCGCGTGGGCGCCGCGCGCAGTATCGGCGGCACGGGATCCCAGTCCGGGTCGAGGAGTCCGAGCTCGCATTTCTGTGTCAGGACCCTGGTCAGTGCACGATCGATGTAGTCCTCTGAGACCGCGCCGCGCTCGACGGCGCCGATGAGCTCCTGGCCGTACGCGTGCACGGTTGGCAGCTCGACGTCCACGCCCGCCGTGAGCGCTAGACATGCGGCGTCGGCGTCGTCCGCGGCGATGCCATGGGCCGTGTGCAGGAAGCCGATGGCGAAGTAGTCCGACACGACGGTCCCGGCGAAGCCCCACGCCGCGCGCAGCAGGTCGGTCAGCAGGCCGGGGTCGGACGCCGGGGGCACGCCGTCAATCTCAGCATACGAATTCATGACCGAGCGCGCCCCGCCGGCCAGCACCGCGTGCTCGAAGGGCGGCAGGATGACGTCGGCGAGCTCGCGCGGCCCGAGGTGCACCGGGGCGTGGTTGCGGCCGACCGCGGACGCCGCGTAGCCCGCGAAGTGCTTGAGGGTCGCGACGATGCCCGCCGACTGCAGACCCCTGACGTAGGCCGCGCCAATCGCGCCGACCAGGCAGGGATCCTCGCCGATCGTCTCCTCGACCCGCCCCCAGCGCAGATCTCTGACAACGTCGAGTACCGGTGCGAGGCCCTGGTGCACGCCGACCGCGCGCAGGTCCCGGCCGATCCGCTCGGCCATCGCGCCGACCAGCTCCGGATCGAAGCTCGCGCCCCAGGCCGGCGGCACCGGGTAGACCGTCGCGCCCCAGGCGGCGAACCCGGCCAGGCACTCCTCGTGCGCCATGGCCGGGATGCCGAAACGGCCGGCCGCCGCGACGGCGGCCTGGGTGCGCGCCAGGGAGAGTGCGCCGAGCGCCGGATCCACCGGAGCCGTGCCGAACGGCCTGGTCAGCTGGCCGAGGCCGGATTTGATGAGTTCCTCGAAGTCGAGTTGCCCGCTGAGGTTCTCATGCATGTGCGGGGCGACCTCGCCGCCCTCCGCGTCGGCGCCGACCCAGACGCCGTAGAGCTGGCCGCACTTCTCGGCGAGGGTCATCCGGGAGATCAGGTCGGCGACGCGGCGGTGCGCGGGTCGCTCAGGATCGTTCCAGTCGGAGGCAGGCGTCATGGTGCCGCGGGTCCTCTCGTTGCGCGGTCGGTCGGGTGGAGCGGCGTGGACGGCGGGGGTCACTTTCCGCCGACGCCCATGACGCCGCTGATCAGCGCGCGTCGGGCGGCGAGGTAGAGCACGAGCATGGGGATAGCCGAGAGGGTGAGCGCGGCGAGCGTGGCCGGGACGTCGACCCCGTATTCGCTGCTGAGGTTCCACAGGCCGGTGGTGAGCACCTGGTTCTGCGGGGACTGGGTGAGGATCAGCGGGAAGATCAGGCCGTTCCACGCGGCGAGTCCGGCGAAGACCGACACGGTGCTGATTCCGCCCTTGGACAGCGGGATCACCAGGCTGACCAGCATCCGTGCCGGGCTCGCGCCCTCGATGGCCATGGATTCGTAGAGCTCTTCGGAGATGTCGCGCATGGTTCCGACGAGCACGAGCAGCGTCACCGGCATGGCGAACGCGGCGGTCGGCAAGATGATCGCCCAGAGCGAGTCGTAGAGCCCGAACTTCGAGACCATCACGTACAAGGGCACGATGATCACCGGAGCCGGGATCGCGAGTCCGAGCAGGAAGACGCGGAACACCAGCAGGGCTCTGGCACCCCTCGCGCGGACGACGGCGAAGGCCAGCGGCACGCAGAGCACCAGCACGATCGCGATGGTCGCAACGGTGACGATCACGTTGTTGAGCAGCAGGTGGAAGAAGCCGCTGCGCAGCACGAGCTGGTAGTTGGCGAACGTGGCGTGCGCCGCGGGCTCGAGCAGCTTGCCGCCGAGCGCTTCGCCTTGCGGCATGAGCGAGGCGTTCACCATGACGTATACGGGCACGACGACGATGAGCAGCCAGACCAGCGAGGCGAGCCCGGCGGCCGGGTTGGCCCGCCGCAGCCGCGCGCGCAATGGTCTGCGACGCCGCGTGGCCCGGCCGGAGAGCTCAGGGTCCGTATTCATTCGGGTACTGGTCACGATGGCCACGCGCCTCACATCCCCTCGCGCGCGCTGCGCATCGAGCCGAAGCCGGTGAAGCGCACCATCAGCAGCGACAGCAGCGTGGACAGGACGACCAGGCCGGTGCCGAGCGCGCTGGCGTATCCGTAGTTGAAGTCCGCGAACGCGTTCTGGTACATCGCGAAGGACAGGGTGGTCGTCGCGCTGCCCGGACCGCCGGCAGTGAGCAGGAAGACCGTCTCGAAGGAGGTCAGCGAGCCGACGACCATCAGGACAGAAGACGTGGTGATCGTGTGCCGCAACTGCGGCAGCGTGATGTGAAAGAACTGCGCGACGCGTCCGGCGCCGTCGATCTCCGCAGCCTGATACAGCATCTGCGGAACCTGACGCGCGCCGCCCTGATAGATCAGTGTGTGGAAGGGCATGAACTGCCAGCCGCCGACGAACACGAGCATCGCCAGCGCGCCGTTCGGCGAGCCGAGGATGTTGCCGTCGGAGAAGCCGATCCACGGGCCGATCGCGTGCGCGAGGCCGAAGTTCGGGTCCAGCAGGGCCTTGAACAGCAGCGAGATGGCCGTGCTGGACAGCACCAGCGGGATGAAGAAGACCGCCGACAGCACAGCTCGATGCCTCTGCCGGCCGGCCGCCCAGACCCCGATCAGCAGCGCGATCGGAGTCTGGAAGAGCCAGCTGAGCACGGTCAGCTCGATCGTGAGCCGGGTGGCCTGGCGGATCGTCGAGTCGTCCACGAGCCGCTGCCAGTCCACCGCGCCGACCAGGTGGGCCGAGCCGATCCCGCCCCAGTTGCCGCAGAAGGACAGGTAGAGCGAGTAGAGCATCGGCACGACGGCAAAGAGCATAAAGAACAGCAGGCCGGGCAGCGCCCAGGTCAGGCGCGGACGGCCGACCCGGGCGGCGCGGCGGCCCGGACCCCGGCGGCGTGGTGCGCGCGCCGGGGCCGGTCGCGGGGCGGCGAGCGTCATGACGACGAGTCCGACTTCTGCGCGCTGGCCATGTCGCTCTCGAACTGGGAGACGGAGACCTGTCCGGCGAAGAACTTGCCGACCTCGGTGTCCAGCGGCGTGCCGACCGTGGTGGGAAGCGCCTGATCCCAGGAGAGCTGGAAGGCGGGGGCCTTCTGCACCATCTGGAACTGGAACTCGCCGAAGGCGGGGTTCGGGAAGGACGGCAGCAGCGAGGCGGTGTCGCTGTTCGTGGTGATCCAGCCGCCCGCGAGCAGGGCCTTCTCATACGAGGCCTGTGCCATGTACTCGACGAAGGCGACGGCGGTGCTCAGGTTCTTGGTACGCGCGTTGATGGACCAGTAGTTGGCCGGGTTGCCGACCACGTCGGCCGCGTTGCCGACACCGCCCGGGACGGCCGGGAAGGTCGTGAAGGCCTCGTCGTTCTTGGCGAAGGCGGTGTGGTTGGTCAGCTGGTTGGAGTAGTCCCAGGAGCCCATCAGCTGCATGGCAGCCTTTCCGGTGCCCAGCAGCGTGGTCGCGGCGTTGTCGTTGTAGCCGGTCGAGGTGAACGTGCTGCCGAACGCGCCTTCCTTGATCAGCGACTGGATGTCGCCGAGCGCGGTGGACATCGCCGGGTTGCTCCAGCCGGAGGTGTCGCCGTTCTGGATGCCGGTGAAGACGGACGGCCCGCCTATCCGGTCGACGAGGTATTCGAGCCACATCAGCGAGGGCCAGTTGTCCGAGTCGCCGAGCGCGAACGGGATGACGCCGTGCGCCTTGAAGGTGCTGATCGCGGCCTGCATCGCGGACCACGTGTCAGGGGTCTGCAGCCCGTACTGCGCGAACAGGGCCTTGTTGTAGAACAGGATGACCGGCTGCATGCCGCGCATCGGCACGCCGTAGTCCTGGCCGTTCACCGCGCCCGCCGCGACGATCGAGGGCAGGAACGCGCCCTTGAGCGGCGCCTGGCTGAAGTCCGCGGTCAGATTCACCAGCTGCCCGGCCTGCACGTACGGCAGGATGCTGCCGCCGCCCCAGTTGAAGAAGACGTCGGGGGCCGCGGAGGAGCCCATCGCCGCGCGCAGCTTGGGCGTGTAGTCGGAGCCCTGCACGACGACGAGGTCGACCTTGACCTTCGAGGTCTTGTTGAAGTCGTTCACGGCTGTCTGCTGGATGTCGGTCGAGCCGTCGCCGTAGGTGTACACGGTGATCGAACCGCCGCCTGCGCCGGATGACGAACTGCACGCCGCGGCGCCGAGGCAGAGCCCCGCCGCCAGCGTGAACGCGAGCGTCGCGCGGGCCAGCCGGCCGCCGAGGGGGCGTGCTGGACTGCGCCGTGCGGACTTCGTTGTCACAGAGCACCTCGCAAGTTTCCGATGGTTTCGAAGCAGATCTCGAATGTTGCTCGAAAAGTAGCGAGGGATTATTTCGGCGTCAAGAGTCGATCCGAAGCGAGGCCGGGGGCTACCATCCCTGTTGTGACCCCTTCCCGTGCCATGACTCCGAGCCCGAACGGCGCCCCGGCGCGCGCCGTCGCCGTCGCGCCCGAGGCGACGACGCTGGCCGACATCGCCCGAGCGGCCGGAGTTTCGGCTCCGACTGTTTCGAAGGTGCTCAACGGTCGGGCCGATGTGGCCCCGGCGACCCGCGAGCGGGTCGAGGAGCTGCTGCGCGAGTACGGCTACCGGCGCCGCGCGGTGCAGGCCGCGCCGCTGCTCGACCTCGTCTTCCACGAACTGGAGAGCGCGTGGGCGATGGAGGTAATCCGCGGCGCGGAGCAGGTGGCGCACGAGGAGGGCCTGAGCCTGGTGCTGTCCCAGTCGGCCGGGCGGCTGACGCCGGGCCAGTCCTGGCTGGACGGGGTGCTCGCGCGGCGCCCCACCGGCGTGCTGCTGGTGCTGTCCAAGCTGGATCCGAGCCAGCGCGAGCAGCTGGCCACCCGGGATATCCCGTTCGCCGTGATCGATCCGGTCGGCGACCTCGAGGCCGACGTCCCGGCCGTGGGCGCGACCAACTGGCAGGGCGGCCTGGCCGCGACCCGGCATCTGCTCGAACTCGGCCACCGCAGGATCGGCGTGGTCGCCGGTCCTGACGGGATCCTGTGCAGCCGGGCGAGGGTCGACGGCTACCGTGCGGCCCTGGAGACGGCCGGCGTGGCGTTCGACACGGCGCTCGTGCGGGCCGGGGACTTCCACCACGAGGCGGGCTACGCGTGCGGCAGGGAGCTGCTCCGGCTCGAGGACCGGCCGACGGCGGTCTTCGCGGGCAACGACCTGCAGGCGCTCGGCCTGTACGAAGCGGCACGTGAGCTGGGACTTCGCATCCCGGACGACCTCAGCGTGGTCGGCTTCGACGATCTGCCCGCGGCCCGCTGGGTCGGCCCGCCGCTCACTACGATCCGCCAGCCCCTCGGTGAGATGGCCGGAGCCGCGGCGCGCATCGTGCTCGACCTCGCCCGCGGCCGCAAGCCCGCCGCGACGAGGATCGAACTGGCGACCGAGCTCATCGTCCGCAGCAGCACGGCCCCGCCCCGACGCTAGCGGAAGCTCGGACCGGTGTAGGTTCGAGTTGGTGTTTTCGCTGCTCGGCTGTCGGGAAGGCGATGTCCGGTGGATGACGAAGTGCGGTTCCCGGTGGATCTCTATCGAGGCACTGCCGAGTACTACGACCGGTACCGGCTGCCCTACCCGAGGACGATGCTCGGGGATCTCGTCGCGCGCGCGGACGTCTCCGGGCACGGCCGCCTGCTGGATCTCGCCTGCGGCACCGGCCAACTCGCCTTTCCGCTGCGCCGCCAGTTCGCCGAGGTCTGGGCGGTGGATCAGGAGCCGAACATGGTGAACCTGGTCCGCACCAAGGCGGCCGCGATGGGGGAAGAAGCACACATCCGGCCGGTGGTGTCCAGCGCCGAGTCTCTCGAGGTGGAGCCGGAGTATTTCGAGCTGGCCGTGATCGGCAACGCCTTCCACCGGCTCGACCGCGACCCCGTCGCCCGCCGGATCAACGACTGGCTTGAGCCCGGCGGCCACCTGGCGCTGTGCTGGTCGTCCTCGCCGTGGACGGGAGAGGAGGACTGGCAGCACGTGCTCGCGGCCACTTTGGACAAGTGGCGGGCGACGCTCGGCGCCGAGCAGCGGATTCCGGAGGGATGGGACGTGATCCGCAGCAGCCGGCCCGATCCGCAGGTCCTGACCGAGGCGGGGTTCGAGGTGATCGGGCGGCACGAGGTCACCAGGGAGCACCGCTGGAGCCTGCTGGAACTCGCCGGCCACATCCGCTCGACGTCGTTCCTGCCGGCCTCGGTTCTCGGCGAACAGGCCGACGCCTTCGACGCCGATCTCGCGACCAGTCTTCGTCCGCACGGCACGGGCGGGATCTTCGCCGAGACGGTGAGCTTCGCCTACGACCTGGCCCGCAAACGGCCGTCGAGGTAGTTGACGATCATTCGAACCAGGCGTAGTTTTTCCAACGCTGACTCGAAAGCGATCACGAAACTTTCGGAGGCCTTACGTGGCTTCGCTCGGTCCGCCCGGCCCGGCCCGCGTCGCGATCATCGGCGCCGGAGGCATCGCAGACCAAGCCCATATGCCCGCTCTACGTTCGCTCGGCGACCGTGTCACCGTCGTCGCCGCCCTCGATACCGATCCCGCCCGGCTGTCCGATTTCGTCGCGCGGCACTCGATTCCCGCGGCTCGGACCGATCTCGGCGAGCTGCTCGAACTCGACAGGCCCGACCTCGTCCACCTCTGCACCCCTCCCGCCGCGCATGCGCCGGACGCGATCCGCTGCCTCGAGGCCGGCGCGTGGGTGCTGGTGGAGAAGCCGCCCGCGCGGAGCCTGGCGGAATACGACCGGATCACCGCGGCCGAGGGGTCTTCGGGCCCTTATGCGTCCGTCGTGTTCCAGCACAGATTCGGGTCCGCCGGGCTGCGCCTGGCCCGGCTCGCGCACGCCGGAACGCTCGGGAAACCCCTGGTCGCGCAGTGCGTGACGGCCTGGTACCGCACTCATGAGTACTACAACGTGCCGTGGCGCGGGCGTTGGGAGACCGAGGGCGGCGGCCCGACGATGGGGCACGGGATCCATCAGATGGATCTGCTGCTGGCCGTGCTCGGCGAGTGGGCCGAAGTGCGCGCGATGACGGGGACGCTGGACCGCGCGGTGGAGACCGAGGACGTGTCCGCGGCCGTCGTCCGCTTCACCTCGGGCGCG
>Ga0185299_10002061_pt1 | contig 33263 bp, 28 predicted proteins | sample PaiPotPPA55metaG_FD_128002 | JGI IMG/M metagenome (GOLD analysis project Ga0185299, IMG submission 128002) | Iron sulfur acid spring bacterial and archeal communities from Banff, Canada, to study Microbial Dark Matter (Phase II) - Paint Pots PPA... ...
CGGGCGGGAAAAGCCAGCGCAGCGACCCCATAGCTAGCGCAGCGTGGCCCGAACGAGGAGCGCCAGCGACGTAGGCAGGGCCTGACGCCAACCCGAAGCCGAGGATAGAGACGGCTGCCTAGTCGGCGAGCGTCAGCCACTCCTCTTCAAGGCGCTCTCGCTCCTCCGTCAGCTCCCTGAGCTTGGCGTCTAGCTCCGCGACCTTCTCGTAGTCGGTCGCGGCAGCGGCCATCTTGTCGTGCAGGTCCTTTTCTAGGCCGGAGAGCTTGTCCAGGCGGCGCTCGATGCGGGACAGCTCCTTTTTGGCGGCACGCTGGTCCTTGGCGGCGGACGACGGGGCGGGCGCGACGGACAAAGCGGTGCCGGAACTGGAGGTGGAGCCGGGGGCTGGTTGGGCGGTGGCTGCTGCGGCGGCGGCGCGGCGCTGGAGGTATTCCTCTACTCCGCCGGGGAGCATGCGCAGCGAGCCGTCGCCTAGCAGGGCGACTACGTGGTCGGTGGCGCGCTCCAGGAAGTAGCGGTCGTGCGAGATCACCAGGAGCGAGCCGGGCCAGCCGTCTAGCAGGTCCTCCAGCGCCCTCAGCGTATCGATGTCCAGGTCGTTCGTCGGCTCGTCGAGAAGCAGGACGTTGGGCTCGGCCATCAGCAGCCTGAGGAGCTGTAGGCGCCGCCGCTCGCCGCCGGACAGGTCGCCGACCGGGGTCCACTGCTTCTCGCCGGTGAAGCCGAAGCGCTCTAGGAGCTGCGAGGCCGTCAGCTCCCGGCCCTTGCCTAGGTCGATGCTGGTCTTGACCTCCTCGACCGCCTTGAGCACCTTCATGTTCGGGTCGATCTCGGTGATCTCCTGGGCAAGAACCGCGGGCTTCACGGTCACGCCGGTCACCACGCGTCCGCTGGCGGGCTGGGCGTCGCCCGTCAGTAGCCTGAGCAGGCTCGTCTTGCCTGCTCCGTTCACTCCGACCAGGCCGACGCGGTCGCCGGGGCCTAGCTGCCAGGTGATCTGCTGCAGCAGCGTGCGCTGCTTGTCGCCCTCGCCGACGCGGTAGGTGACGTCTTCGAGCTCGTAGACGGTGCGGCCTAGGCGGGCCGAGGCGAAGCGGGTCAGTTCGGCGCCGTCGCGGACGGGGGGTTCGCCAGCGATCAGCGCGTTGGCCGCCTCGATGCGGAACTTCGGCTTCGAGGTCCTTGCCGGGGCGCCGCGGCGCAGCCAGGCCAGCTCCTTGCGCAGCAGGTTCTGCTTGCGGTCCCAGTCCGCGTCGGCGACCCGCGCACGCTCGGCTCTGGCCAGGATGAACGCGGAGTAACCACCCTCGTAGGCGTGCACCTGGCCGCCCGCGACCTCCCAGGTGTGGTCGCAGACCTCGTCGAGGAACCACCGGTCGTGGGTGACGACGAACAGCGCGGACCTGCGCTGCCGCAGGTGCCGGGCCAGCCAGGCGATGCCCTCGACGTCCAGGTGGTTGGTCGGCTCGTCGAGCAGGATCAGCAGGTCGCTCGCGTCCGGTTCGATCAGCGCCTTCGCCAGCGCGATCCGCCGCCGCTCGCCGCCGGAGAGCGGGCCGACGACCGTGTCCAGGCCCTGCGCGAAGCCGGGCGCGTCGATGCCGCCGAACAGGCCGGTGAGCACGTCGCGGATCTGGGACTGCCCGGCCCACTCGTGCTCGGGACGGCCGCCGAGCAGCTGCGCGCGGATTGTGGCGGCCGAGTCCAGCTCGTCGTGCTGGCCGACGACGACCAGGTGCGTGTTCCCGCTGTGCACGACGCGTCCCGCGTCGGGCTGCTCCATCTTCGCCAGCAGCTTGAGCAGGGTGGACTTGCCACCGCCGTTGCGTCCGACCATCCCGATCCGGTCGCCCTCGGCCAGGCCAAGCGACACCCCGTCCAAGAGCGTGCGGGTGCCGTAGGCCTTGCTGACTGACTCGATGTTGACCAGATTCGCCACGTGGAAAGCCTACGCGCTCGCCGTGCAGGCTAGATCCAAGATTGGAACCACATGTGGGAGGACCAGTCGTTGTAGGAGATCGTCTGGTCCGTGTAGATCGGATAGAAGTAGATGAAGATGCCGACGATCGCCACCACCATCGCCCCGCCGACCGCCGCGCCCCAGGCCCGCCGCACCGGCGGCGCGTCCGCCCGGCCGATGATCGCGCCGACGGCGGTCGCCGCAGCTAGGCACATGAAGGGCACGAAGGCCACCGCGTAGAACGAGAAGATCGTGCGCTCGGCGTAGTGCATCCACAGGCCCCAGCCGGAGCCGACGGCGCACAGGATCGCGCCGGCCCGCCAGTCGCGGCGGGCGATCCACAGCCAGAGCAGGTAGACGAGCGACGCCGTGGCCAGCCACCACAGGAAGGGGTTGCCGAGGGCGAGCACCTCCTGCGAGCAACTGTGCATCGCGGCGGTGCAGCCGTCGGTGCCCACCTTCGGCGAGTTGTAGTCGAACGCCACGGGTCGGCCCATCACCAGCCAGGACCAGGGGTTGGACTGGTACGGGTGCGGGGCCTGGAGGTTCGCGTTGAACACGTACTCGGCGTGCACGTAGTTCCACAGCGAACGCAGCCAGTCCGGCACGAACCACCGCGTCAACTCCTTGCTGAACGGGATGTCCGGGAAGCCCGCCGCCGGGTTGGTGTTGGCCCAGAAGCGGTTGTAGCCGCCGCCGTTGGAGGTGTCGAAGATCCAGCCGGCATACGAGCCGACGAAGACGAAGGCCGTCTGCACCGGCACGGTCAGAACAGCCCAGCCGAGGTCGCGGCGCAGCGTGGCGATCGTGGGGTTGCGCAGGCCGATGGCCCGGCGGGTGCCGCGGTCCCAGAGCACGGTCAGGATGAAGAACGCGGCGACGAAGATGATGCCGTTCCACTTGGTCGCGGTGGCGCAGCCGAGCATGAAGCCGGCCAGGATCCGCCATGGACGCAGGCCGAACTTGGGTCCGTGCTGGCCCTTGCCCAGCGGTGTGCCGTCCAGATGCTCCTCGGCCCAGGCCGCCGCCTTCGCCCTGACCTTGTCCCGGTCGACGACCAGGCAGGAGAACCCGGCGAGGATGAAGAACATCTGGATGCCGTCGAGCAGCGCGGTGCGCGCCATGACGAAGGCGAGGCCGTCGAAGCTGAGGAACAGGCCGGCGATCACGCCGATGAGCGTGGAGCGGAACATCCGGCGTGCGGTGCGGGCCAGGATGTAGATGGCCAGGGTGCCGAGCACGGCCTCCATCAGCCGCCAGCCGACCGGGTTGAGGCCCCAGAGCTGCTCGCCGAAGCCGATGACCCACTTGCCGACCGGCGGGTGCGCGACGAACTCGGGTCCGGAGGCGAAGTTCGCGGTGCCCTGGCTGCCGTAGCCGCCGCTGCCGGCCAGCGCGGAGTCGGACACGGAGGAGGTCTTCCAGTTGTGCTCCCAGCCGTAGACCCACATCGACCAGCCGTCTTTGGCGTAGTACGTCTCGTCGAAGATGATCTTGTTGGGGTTGGCCAGGTTCCAGAACCGCATGAACCCGCCGATGGCCGTGACCAGCAGCGGCAGCAGCCAGCCGGCGCCGCGGAAGAACTCGGGGTAGAACGGCGGGACGAGCCGCTCGGCCAATGGTGCCCGGGCGTCCGGGCGCGGATCGGCCTCGGGCCGCCACCAGACCCTGCCGCGTTCGACGCGTCGCCAGCGCCGCCGCGGCGGGTCCTCGGGCAACTCGTCGTAACCGGCCTCGACCTCGTATTCGGTCACGCTCGCGTTCTCCACGTCGCTCTCCACGCGGGCCATCGTATTGATTGCTACTGAGAACAAGTAGTAAGCGAAGATAGTCATCGTGAAACAGCTACAGACCGAGGGCCTGCTCGTGCTCGCCGGCACCCCGATCGGCGACCCCGCCGACGCCCCGCCCAGGCTGGCCGAACAGCTGCGTACGGCCGATTTCGTCGCCGCGGAGGACACCCGGCGGCTGCGGCGGCTGACCCAGGAACTCGGCGTGGAGCCGGCCGGGCGCGTCCTGTCCTACTTCGAGGGCAACGAGGCGGCCCGCACCCCCGAGCTCGTCGCCCGACTGACCGAAGGCGCGCACGTGCTGCTGGTGACGGACGCCGGGATGCCCTCGGTCTCCGACCCCGGCTACCGGCTGGTCGCCGCGGCGGTCGAGGCGGGGATCAGGGTGACGGCCGTGCCGGGCCCGTCCGCCGTGCTCACCGCGCTCGCGCTGTCCGGACTGCCGGTGGACCGCTTCTGCTTCGAGGGCTTCCCGCCGCGCAAGGCCGGGGAGCGCGCCCGGACGCTCGGCGCGCTGGCCGAGGAGCCGCGCACGATGGTCTTCTTCGAGGCGACGCACCGGATCACCGAGACGCTGACCGCGATGGCCGAGGCCTTCGGCGCGGACCGGCCCGCCGCCGTCTGCCGCGAGCTGACGAAGACCTATGAAGAGGTCAAGCGGGGGACGCTCGGCGAGTTGGCCGCGTGGTCGGCGGACGGGGTGCGCGGCGAGATCACCGTCGTCGTCTCCGGCGCGGCCCCGGCGTCGGCCGAGCACACCCCGGAGTCGCTGGCGGCGCTCGTGGCCACGCGCGAGGAGGCCGGGCAACACCGCAAGGAGGCGATCGCCGAGGTGGCCGCGCAGCTCGGCCTGCCCAAGCGCGAGGTGTTCGACGCGGTCGTCGCGGCCAAGGCGGAGTCCTGACCGGAGGGTTCTACGCGGTGGTCGCCGCAGAAACGGTTACGGAGTGAGGTTCGCCACCCCGTAGAATTCGGGCATGGCTTCCAGCGACAAGTCCTACTACGTCACCACGCCGATCTACTACGTGAACGACGCGCCGCACATCGGCAGCGCCTACACGACGACGGCGGGTGACGTGCTGACCCGCTGGCACCGGCAGCGCGGTGAGAGCGTGTGGTACCTGACCGGCACCGACGAGCACGGCGAGAAGCTGCTGCGCACGGCCCAGGCGAACGGCGTGGGCCCGCAGGAGTGGACGGACAAGCTGGTCCGCGAGGCCTGGCTGCCGGTACTCGAGACGATCGACGCCGCCAACGACGACTTCATCCGGACGACGGAGAAGCGGCACACCGAGCGGGTGCAGGAGTTCGTGCAGCACCTCTACGACATCGGCGAGGTCTACAAGGGCCAGTACGAGGGCCTGTACTGCGTCGCCTGCGAGGAGCACAAGACGCCGGGCGACCTCGAGGACGGCACCGGCGAGTACGAGGGGCAGCTGGTCTGCAAGATCCACCACCGGCCGGTGGAGACGATCACCGAGGAGAACTACTTCTTCAAGCTGTCGCAGTACACGGAGAAGCTGCTGGCGTACTACGAGGAGCACCCCGAGTTCGTGCAGCCCGCGTCGGCGCGCAACGAGGTGCTCTCCTTCGTCAAGCAGGGCCTGCAGGACCTGTCGATCTCGCGCACCAGCTTCGACTGGGGCATCCCGATCCCGTGGGACCAGAAGCACGTGCTCTACGTGTGGGTCGACGCGCTGCTCAACTACGCGACGGCGGTCGGCTACGGCGCGGACGAGCAGAAGTTCGAGCACACCTGGCCCGCGGACGTGCACCTGGTCGGCAAGGACATCCTGCGTTTCCACGCGGTGATCTGGCCGGCGATGCTGATGGCGGCCGGGCTCGAGCTGCCGCGCAAGGTGTTCGGGCACGGCTGGCTGCTGGTCGGCGGCGAGAAGATGTCCAAGACGAAGCTGACCGGCATCGCCCCCGCGCAGATCACCGACCACTTCGGCTCGGACGCGTACCGCTACTACTTCATGCGCGCGATCCCCTTCGGCCAGGACGGCTCGTTCTCCTGGGAGGACCTGAGCGCGCGGTACACCTCGGAGCTGGCCAACGACTACGGCAACCTCGCCTCGCGGGTGGCGGCGATGGTGGGTAAGTACTTCGGCGCAGCGGAGCAAGCCGAACATGGGCGCAGCGGTGGTGTACTTCCGGAGTCGACCGACCATGGTCCGGCCGAGCAGACGATCGCGGACGCGCTGGCCGCGGCGGTCACGAAGGCGGACGAGCGGATCGGCGAGGCGCTGGACTTCCAGGGCGGGCTGAACGCGATCTTCGACTTCATCAAGCTGGTCAACGGATACCTGACCGAGCAGGCGCCGTGGAAGGTCGCCAAGGACGAGTCGGCGGAGGGCCAAGCCCGCTTGGCGACGATCCTCTACACGGCCGCCGAATCGCTGCGTGCCGTGGCCGTGCTGCTGAACGCGGTGATGCCGAAGTCCTCGGCCGCGCTGTGGGACTCGCTCGGCGCCGAGCCCGTGCTCGGCGAGCTGTTCAAGCAGCCCGTGCAGGACGCGGGCCGCTGGGGGCAGCTGCCCGCCGGCGTGACCGTGACCAAGGGCGCGGTGCTCTTCCCGCGGCTCGAGGAGCGCGTCGAGGGCTGAGGCCGGGATCGCGACGGCGCCCGCTGAGCCTTCGCGGCTCGCGGGCGCCGTCGCGTATCCCTACGGTCCGGGCGAGGAGATTCTCAATTACGCGGATGAGCACTGTTGCACCGGGACAGAGAGAAGACCGCGACGGCAACAGTTCGCCGCACCTCGTCGAGGTCACGAGCGAGTGGGGACTCGTCTCGTATTACTTCACAGTCCACGCGGGTAGCGCAGGAGTGGAGATGGAGGCGCTAGGTGCGTTTCTCAGCCTGGAAACCACACGCACATATTCTTCCGCTCCGGATCAAGCGGGTGCGGCACCGGATACCTGGCTGCATTCGCGCGGAGGGCGGCCAGACGAGTCCGCTTCCGTCTTCTGGACGCTCGTCGCCGATCTGCGCGGCCGCGAATCGCGGTTGGTCGAGCTCGGGAACGCCGGAGCGACGTTGGAGCTCACCGTCTTCGGATACGGGCTCACCGGCTCGGCCTTCACCTTGAGTGCCGAGGACCTGGCGCTGATCGGTCGCCTCGGCATCCGGTTGGTTCTCGCCATCAGCGATTCGTCCCGATAGGAGGAGCGGACATGGCAAGACCGGAACTCAGGTCGCCGATTTACGGCCTGCGCACTGCCGAATCGGCTGACACCGCGATCGTGAGCGCCACCAGCGCCGAACAGCTACTCGCCTCCATCGAGGGGGACGTCGCGCTCAGTGCGGCGATCGCGGGCAACCCGGCGGGGTTCGTGCTGCAGATCACCGGCGATGCCGTCGGTGGGGCGACGCTGACCCTGGAGCCCGATACGTGCGTCGTACTGGCACGTCTCGGCGTCGCGGTCGAGTTCGCGCCGCGGACTTCGCCGCCCGAAGAGGACATCGCGGACATCCTCGGCTGGAACTGAAAACGCCGGCTCCCTAGCCCCGCCAGGCACGCCCGTAGACTCGCGTCATGGGCAAGTCCACCACGCAGAAGGCCAAGAACGACACGCCGCCGCCGGTACCGGAGCCGCTTCCGGCGCCGGTGGCGGATTCGCATACGCACCTCGATATGCAGGGGCGCACGACGGAGGAGTCGCTCGAGCTGGCGGCCTCCGTCAACGTCACCACGCTGGTCCAGGTGGGGTGCGACGTGCGCTCGTCCGAGTGGGCGGTGGAGCAGGCCTCTGTGTTCCCCGCGATCCACGCCACCGTCGCGCTACACCCGAATGAGGCGCCGCGCCTCGTTTTAGGCGATATGGATGAGTGGGCGAGGTCTCGGCGGCCGGCGGGCGGCGAGGCGGCACTGGACTCGGCCATCAAGCGCATCGCCGAGTTGGCCGCGCGGCCCGAGGTGGTCGGGATCGGGGAGACGGGTCTCGATTACTTCCGGACCGGACCCGAGGGCGTCGCCGCGCAGCAGGAGTCGTTCCGGCGGCACATCGCGCTGGCGAAGGAGTTCGACAAGGCTCTGGTCATCCACGACCGTGACGCGCACGAGGACGTGCTGCGGATCCTGGTCGAGGAAGGCGCGCCGGAGCGCGTCGTCTTCCACTGCTATTCCGGTGACGTCGCGATGGCCCTCGGGTGCGCCGAGGCGGGCTACTACCTCTCGTTCGCGGGACCGGTGACCTTCAAGGCGAACGACACGCTGCGCGAGGCTCTGCGCGTGACGCCGCCGGAGCGGGTGCTCGTCGAGACCGACGCGCCTTTCCTCACGCCCGTCCCGTACCGGGGCCGTCCGAACGCTCCGTATCTGATCCCGTACACTGTCCGCTCGATGGCCGAGACGCTCGCCGTGGACCTGCGCGAACTCTGCATCGCCTTGGACGCCAACACGCGGCGTGCCTTCAGGTTCGTGTAACCATTTCTCGACAGCCCCTTCGAGCTAGCCCAAATAGGTCATTGGTAGGAGAAAGCTCACACTCCCGGCCGGTAGGCTGCCCCGTAATGCACTGATTTGCGCGAGCAGGCTATTCGCTTATCGGACAATTCAACCGCATCCAACCCTCGGTCGGGCTATGGCGGCCTTGCCCCGGATTCGGTTAAAGTCCGATGCTCGGTAGCCGGATCGGTGGAACCGGCGCGGGCCGACGGTCCGCGCTACGCGGCGCGACTCGCTCCATCCGCGTCGCTTCGGAGCCCCCCGTGCCCGGGATCAACGAGGTCTGGAGTCTTGTGAGCGGTACGCGCTCGAACCCCCAACACGGTGACGCCTACGGTTCTCAGGATCCGTACGCAAGCCCGGAAGGGACGTCCGGAGCCGCCGAGTACTACTACGAGGACCAGTACAGCCAGCAGCAGCCGCAGCAGTTGAACGAGCACAGCAGTCAGCACGGCCAGTACGACCAGTACGCCGGGTCCTCGGCGGGATACTACGAGCAGGCACCGTACGGACAGCAGCAGGGCTTCGCGCCCGGCTACGAGTCCGGATACGGCGAGGCCGGCCCGTATGAAAATCTGGACGGCCAGAACGGCCAGTACGCGCAGGCCCCGTACGCGGAGACCGGTCAGTACACGGAGGCTCAGTACTCGGAGACCCCGTACGCCGCCGAGTACACCGCGGAGACCTACGAGAGCGGCTACGCCGAGCCCTCGTACCCGGCCGCCGAGTACACCCCGGACAGCTACTCCCCGGACACGTACGCCTCTGACGCCAACGGCTACGCCCCGGGTTCCGGCTACGACAACGGCGGCGGCTACTCCGCCGGCTTCGACGGCGCCGCAGAGCTCTACGACGGCCCCGGGGCCCACGGCGCGCAGCTGTACGGCGCCGCGGCCTCCTTCGCCGCCGCGGGCACCGCGACGGCGCTCGCCACGGAGGCCTTCGCGCCCGCTGCCTTTGCACCCCTTGGCGGCACCGCCGTGGACACGCTGGACCCGGAGTCCACCTCGCTGCTGGCCCCGGTTCCGACCGAGGCGCCCGAGCAGGCCCCGGACACCGCCGCCGTCCCGGCCCCGCGCCGCGGCCGCGGGGCCAACCAGCAGACCCGGCCCGCGACCAAGACCGGCGGCTCCGGCAAGCCGCCGACAGTGCTGCGCACCCGGCCGCGCACCGGCCCGGTCGGCCGCATCGTGCAGGGCACGGTGCTCGCCGCTCTGGTGGCCGGCGCGGTCACGTACGTGGCGTTCGACAAGACGATCACGCTCAACGTCGACGGCCAGTCGCAGACCTTGCACACCTTCGCGAGCACGGTCGGCGCGGTGCTCACCGCGGACGACATCAGCACCGGCAGCAAGGACGTCGTCAGCCCGTCGCCGGGCACCTCGGCCTCGGACGACGAGACCATCACGGTGCACTACGGCCGTCCGCTGAGCCTGAGCGTCAACGGCGTGTCCGAGAAGACCTGGGTGCACTACTCGACGGTCTCCGCGGCGCTGGCCGAGCTCGGCGTGCGCACCACCGGCGCGCAGAGCTCGGACGCGATGGCCACGGTGATCCCGCGCGCGGGCATGACCGGCCTGGTCGTCTACACGATGCGGCACGTGACCTTCCTGGTGGACGGCAAGACCGTCCCGATCGACACCACCGCCGCGACCGTCACCCAGGCGATGACCCAGGCCGGGATAGTGCTGCACAACCAGGACGCGCCCTCGGTGGCCGCGAGCTCGGTGCCGATCGAGGGCGAGACGATCTCGATAAACCGGATCACCGGGACGACCGAGACCAAGGAGGTCTCGATCCCGTTCCAGACCACCCAGGTCTCCGACTCCAGCACCTACACCGGCACCAGCACGGTCACCACGCAGGGCGTGGACGGCCAGGAGACGATCACCTACGCGGTTCAGGTGGTCAACGGCGTCAAGCAGGCTCCGAAGCAGATCTCGGAGTCGGTGACCACGAAGCCGGTCGACGAGGTGGTCTCGGTGGGCACCAAGGCGCTGCCGTCCAGCGCCTCGGACCTGAACTGGACCGCCCTGGCCACCTGCGAGTCCGGGGACAACGCGTCCGAGGACACCGGCAACGGCTTCTACGGGATGTACCAGTTCACCATCGGCACGTGGGACGAGCTGGGCGGCTCCGGCCTCCCCTCGGACGCGAGCGCCGGGACGCAGACGGCGCTGGCCGAGAAGCTGTACACCGAGGAGGGCTCCGGACAGTGGCCCGTCTGCGGTAAGGACCTGTTCAGCTGAGCAGGCCCGTGTCCCCCCTAGAATCGGTGGCATGCGGCAACCTGAACAGCTGAGCGACCCGGCCGAGAACGAACCGGCGGGACCGAGCGGAGGACGATCCTCCCTGCTCGGTCCCGCCGACGTGCGTCGGCTGGCGACGGAGCTGGAGGTGCGGCCCACCAAGCAGCTCGGCCAGAACTTCGTCATCGACCCGAACACGATCAGGCGCATCGTCGCCGCCGCCCGGCTGAGCCCGGACGACGTGGTCGTGGAGGTCGGCCCCGGCCTCGGCTCACTCACCCTCGGCCTGCTGGACGCGGCCAAGCGGGTGGTGGCCGTGGAGCTCGACGCCAAGCTGGCCGCCGCGCTGCCCGGCACGATCGCCGAGCGGGCCCCGGAGCTGGCCGCGAACTTCGAACTCGTGCAGGCGGACGCGCTGCGGCTGAAGGAGCTGCCGGGACCGCCGCCGACCGCGCTGGTGGCGAACCTGCCCTACAACGTGGCCGTGCCGGTGCTGCTGACCATGCTCGAGCGCTTCCCCAGCCTGCGCCGAATCCTGATCATGGTGCAGGCGGAGGTCGCCGACCGGCTCGCGGCCGAGCCCGGCGGCCGGGTCTACGGGGTGCCGAGCGTCAAGGCCCGGTGGTACGCCGAGGTGCGGCGCGCGGGCAGCATCGGCCGTAACGTCTTCTGGCCCGCCCCGCACGTAGAATCCGGCCTGGTGGCGCTCGAACGCCGGGAGCCGCCGCGCGCCGACGTGTCAAGGGCCGAGGTCTTCGCCGTGGTGGACGCGGCCTTTGCGCAGCGCCGCAAGACCCTGCGGGCCGCGCTCGGCGGCTGGGCCGGTTCGCCGGCCCGGGCGGAGCGGTTCCTGCGCGCCGCCGGAGTGGACCCTGGCGCGCGCGGGGAATCCCTGGGCGTGACAGAGTATGCCGCGATCGCGGCGGCGCGGGCCGCCGAGGAGTCGAAGGAGTCTGCGTCGTGACGGAGCCCGGACCTTGAGCGCCGCCGAGCTACCACCCTGGGGTACAGCGCCCTTCCAGCTGGCCGAATGCGGAGCCCGGGTCGTGAGCGCCGCTGAGCAACCACCCTGGGATACAGCGCCCTTCCAGCCGGAAACGGAGCCCGGACCGTGAGCGCCGCCGAGCAACCACCCTGGGATGAGGGACCCTTCCAGCCGGAGGTGGTCACCGTGCGCGTCCCGGCGAAGATCAACCTCTCCCTCTCCGTGGGCCCGCTGCGGCCGGACGGCTACCACGAGCTGGTCACCGTCTTCCACGCCGTCTCCCTCTACGACGAGGTGATCGCCCGCTCGGCGCGCGGCATCTCGCTCTCGGTGGAGCCGCTGCGGCGCGATTCGGACGTGGACGCGGTCCCGGCCGACGAGCGCAACCTGGCCTGGCAGGCCGCGGCGCTGCTGGCCGAGCAGTGCGGCGTGGAGCCGAACGTGCGCCTGACCATCCGCAAGGACATCCCGGTCGCCGGCGGCATGGCGGGCGGTTCGGCGGACGCGGCGGCCACGCTGGTGGCCTGCGATTCGCTCTGGGGCACCGGGCTGCGCCGGGACGAGCTGCACGACCTGGCCGCGCAGCTCGGCAGCGACGTGCCCTTCGCGCTGCACGGCGGCACGGCGATCGGCACCGGGCGCGGGGAGCACATCTCGCCGGTGCTCGCGTCGACCGGCCTCGAGTGGGTCATCGCGGTGCTGGACGCCGGCCTGTCCACGCCGAAGATCTTCGAGGCCTGCGACATACAGCGGCGCCGGGCGGACGTGGAGGCGCCGGCGCCGAGCGTGCACCCGGATCTGATGACCGCGCTGCGTTCCCGGGACACCGCCGCGATCGGCCGGGCCCTGTACAACGACCTGCAGCCGGCCGCCGTCGAGGTGCTGCCGGAGATCGGCGAACTGCTGGCGCTGGGCCGGGCGGCGGGCGCCTGCGGGTCGCTCGTCTCCGGCTCCGGGCCGACGACGGTGTTCCTGGTGGACACCCCGTTGGCCGCCGCGAACGTGGAGGCCGAACTGCGCGCTTCGGGACGCTGCCGGGCCGTGCGCCGGGCTCGCGGCCCGGTGCCGGGCGCCAACATCGTCAACGTGCGCTGAGAAGCGAGACAGCACACTGAGAGGCCGCGCCCCGATCACGGGACGCGGCCTCTGAAGTCCTGACGTCAATGCGCGAATCAGTCAATGCGCGAAGAATCAGTCCGAGGGCGCGCCGCCGTACTGTCCCTGGGGCAGGTTGGAGCAGATGTCCTCGTCGCCGCTGCGCGCCTCGGCGCTGATCGACGCGCTCGGCGAGGCCGAGGCCGACGAGGAGGCGGAGGACCCCGAGCCGGAAGTCGGCGAGGCCGAGGCGACTATCGCGCTCGGCGCGTTGGCCCCGAGCACCAGGGTCACCGCGCTGACGTTCGAGCTCTCCTTCACCGTCGCGCCGACCACCTCGTTCGCCACCGTGTCGGCCTGGGCCTGGTCCCCGGACGGGTAGAGGATCGTGGTCGTCGAGTAGCCGGTGTAGCCGCCGTTGCCGAGAGACGCGGTCATGCCCATCGCGTCGAGGTTCTCCACCGCATTGTGCGCCTCGCCGGAGACGTCCGTGCCGTTGTCCACCGACACGGTCACGTCCTTGAGCGCGACGGTCGGGCTCGGGTTCACCGTGGGCGAGGAGGACGCGGCGACCTTGGTCGACGCGCTGGCCGACGGGCTCGCGGTGGCCGAGGTGCCGAACTCCTCGGCGGCGGGCGAGTCGGGCAGCGGCTCGTCGTTGCGCATGTAGTTCCACAGCGTCTGGAAGCCGGGGCCGGGCGAGGAGTGCGAGCCGGACTCGTCGTAGGAGAACTGGCCGGGCGAGTCCAGGATGTAGGGCGCGGTGATGTACTGCATGTACTTCTTGTTGATCGTGCCGACGCTCTCGGCGATCGACGACATGGTGCCGATGTTGTCGAGCGCGGTGTCGACGGTGATGTTGTTGGTGACCGCGTTCGCGATCTTGTACAGCGTGACCGGGTCCTCGAGCGTGCCGTTCGCGGTCAGCTTGTTGAACAGCGCGGTCATGAACTCCTGCTGCATCCGGATGCGCTGGGTGTCCATGCCGCCGGCCAGGCCGTGCCGGTCGCGGACGAAGGCGAGGGCCTGGTTGCCGGTGACGGTGTGCAGACCGGCGCTCAGCACCAGGCCGGAGTAGTTCGGGTCGTCGATGCCTGGTTCCGGCACACAGATCTGCACGCCGTTGACGGCGTTGGTCAGGTCGATGAACGCGTCGAAGGTCAGCTCGACGAAGTGGTCGATGCGGATGTCCGTCATCTGCTCCACGGTCGCCACCGCGCAGGCCGGGCCGCCTTCGCCCATCGCGTCGTAGAACTGGGCCTCGGTCTGGGCCGGGTCGGTGACGCTCGGGTTGTTGCGGTCCTGGCAGGCCGGCATGGACACGAACAGGTCCCGGGGTATCGAGATGACCTCGGTCCACTTGCGGTCGGCGCTGATGTGCATGATGAACGCGGTGTCGGACAGGTCGGTGCCGTCCTTGGTGGAGTTGCCGATGTGCACCGCCTCGGTCTGGCCGTCCCGGGTCTGCGAACCGAGCACCAGGATGTTCAGCGGCGTCTGGCCCTCGGCGTTCGCCTTGGCCGCGGCCGGGCGGTTCTTGAGGCTGGCCAGGCTGACCGTCTGCACGTTGCCGAGCAGGTGCTGGACGACGTAGAAACCGACGCCGGCCACGGCCACCAGCGTCCCGGCCGTCGCCAGCGCGGTGTACTTGACGATCTTGGCCCGCTTGGGGTTGCCCTGGCGCGCGGACTCCCGCGCGGCCCGGCGCTGCGCCTTGCCCTTGGGGTCCACGTGGTCGAGGTCGAGGTCCGGGTTGACGTGGCTGGGCCCGGTGGGCGCGGCGGCGGAGTACGCGGCGTCGGCCCGCCCCGCGGCACGTCGCCCGCCCCGCGGCGCCGGCGGCGGCGCGCCCCGGCTGCCGCTGCGGGACCGCGAGTGCGGCTGCGGCTGGTATGACCGCGGATTCTGCTCCGGCTGCTCCCGCGGATCCGACGAGTCGCCGGGGCGCCAGGGGTCCTGACCGTAGCTCATCGCGCACCACCCTTCCCTCAGCTCTTTCTCAGCGTTCACCAATCAGGACTGTTCAGGCCGGGGCGTGGTTTCCGTTATGGCGCTGCTGTGACAGAACTGCGGAGTGGGACCATGCGATGTCCGAATTAACGAGAATGTCCCACCGCTTTGTAACTGCGGAGGGACGCTCCTCGAACCGGCTGAAACGAGATGCGCCTTGCGCCATCATTGACAGCAGCAAAGTCGATGAAAGGTGGCGATCATGGCGACTCTCACAATTCGCGGTCTGGACGACGCGATGCTTGCGCGGCTCCGGATACAGGCAGCCCGCCACGGCCACTCCATGGAAGCCGAGGTACGCGCCATCCTCACCGAGCAGTTCCCGCCCCCCGCCACGCCGAGCGGTCTTGGAACGAGCATCCGCAACCGATTCGCGGGCATCGGAGTCGAACTCGAACCGCCCTCGCGGAAAGGGTCGCCCAGGTGGGCGGAGTTCGACTGATCATCCTCGGTGCCAAGGTGCCGTCCGAGCCCGTCGAACCAGCACCGGACCAGCACCGGATCAGATTGATCAACCCGTGGGAGCAGGACTGAGTCGGGCTCCCAGCGGGCAGATCAATGTGCTGATCACTGCGCGAAGCGGTCGCGCAGCTCGCGCTTGAGGACCTTCATCGAGGGGCCGAGCGGGAACTCGGTGACGAACTCGATCCGGCGCGGGTACTTGTACTTCGCCAGGTGCTCCTTCGACCAGTCGATCAGCTCGTCGGCGGTCAGCGCGGCGCCGTCGTTGAGGATCACGCAGGCGCAGATCTCCTCGCCGTGCACCTCGTCCGGCAGGCCGATCACCGCTACGTCGCGGATGGCCGGGTGGCGCAGCAGCGTCTCCTCGACCTCGCGCGGGTAGACGTTGAAGCCGCCGCGCAGCACCATGTCCTTCTTGCGGTCGACGATGGTGACGAAGCCGTCCTCGCCCTTGGTGCCGAGGTCGCCGGTGCGGAACCAGCCGTCGACCATCGCCGCCGCGGTGGCCTCCGGGTTGTCCAGGTAGCCCGCGAACACGTTGTGGCCGCGGACGACGATCTCGCCGAGTTCGCCGCGTGGCACGAACTCGATCCGGCCCTCGACCTCGGCCCTGGCCACCTCGACCTCGGAACCCCAGACCGCGTGGCCGACGGTGCCGGCCCTGGTGCCGAGCGCGGGCTGGTTGACGGTGGCGGTCGGCGAGGTCTCGGACAGGCCGTAGCCCTCCATGATCTCCGCGTCGAAGGTGGCGTTGAAGGCCTCGAGCACGGCCGCGGGCAACGCCGCGCCGCCCGAGACCGCGATCTTCAGCTTGGGCAGCGCGCCCCCGGCCTCGCGGCGCGCCTTGCCCGCCTGGACCAGCGCGAGGTACATCTGCGGCACGCCGTGGAAGCTGTTGATCTCGTGCTCGAGCATCAGGTCGATGGCCTCGCCGGGCTCGAAGCGCGGCTGGAAGACGACCGTCGCGCCGACCCGGAAGATCGTGTTCATCGAGACCGTCTGGCCGAAGATGTGGAACAGCGGCAGGCAGCCGAGCGCGATGTCGTCCTTGGACACGCCCAGGCAGTCGTAGCCGTTCACCGTCGCGTTCATCACCATATTGAGATTGGTGAGGACGGCGCCCTTGGGCTTGCCGGTGGTGCCAGAGGTGTAGATCACCACGGCCGGGTCCTCGGCCTGCCGGGCGACGTACGAGGTCAGCGGCTCGACCTTGGCCACGTCATCGGCCAGCTTGGGCAGCGGCGCCTCCGCTGGAATCGGACCGACGAGACGCACCGGCACCTCGGCCAGCGCGGCCGCCTTCACCGCGTCCTCGGCCCGGATCGCGTGCGCGATCAGCACCTTGGCGCCGCTGTCCCGGAGGATGTACGAGATCTCCTCCGGGGTCAGCAGCATGTGCACGGGCACGACGACGCCGCCCGCCGCGAGGATCGCGTAGTACGAACGGGGGAAATCGAACACGTTCGGACTCATCAGGGCGACCCGGTCACCCGGCCGCACGCCGAGTTCCGCGAGCGCCGCCGCCTGGCCGCGGGCCTCGGCCCACAGCTCGGCGTAGCTCAGACTCTCGGCGCCCTGGATCACCGCGGTCCGCTCCGGCTGTCGCCAGGCTGGTTCCGCGAGCACAGCCGCGAGGGAGAGCAGCGTCATTGCGACTCCGTTCCGTTCCAATCAGTCACCGAACTAGGGGTGGCTCAAAGGTAGATGCGTGAAAGGGTCTCGGCAACGGCCGCCGGCTTGTCGGCGCCCTCGAGTTCGATGGTGACCGTGGTCGCCACCTGGAGTGCGTCGCCCGCCACATCATCCACGCTGGCCAGCGTCAGGTGCGCGCGGACACGCGAGCCGACCTTCACCGGCGTGATGAAACGCAGCTTGTTGAGGCCGTAGTTCACCGAGAGCCGGGCGCCCTCGATCGTGTAGACCTCCCACGCCAGTGCCGGTATCAGGGAGAGCGTCAGGAAGCCGTGCGCGATCGTCGAGCCGAAGGGGCCGTCCTTGGCGCGCTCCGGGTCCACGTGGATCCACTGGTGGTCGCCGGTGGCCTCGGCGAACTTGTCAATCCGCTCCTGCTCGATCGTCACCCACGAACTGGTGCCGATCTCCTGGCCGACGTGGGCTTTGAGCTCTTCCACGCGAAGCGTGTAACTCATCGGTTGGCCCCTCCGTTCACCTGGATCGTCTGGCCGGAGATGAAGGAGGACTCGTCGGCGGCGAGGAACGCGACGGTGGCCGCGATGTCCTCCGGCTCGCCGACCCGGCGCACCGGGGTCTCGCCGGCGGCGGCCTTCTTGAGCTCCTCCGGGTCGAGGCCGATGCGGCGCGCGGTGGCGTCGGTCATGGCGGTGGCGATGTAGCCGGGGGCGACCGCGTTGACGTTGACGCCGAACGGGCCGAGCTCGATCGCCAGGGTCGCCGTCAGACCCATGACACCGGCCTTGGACGCGGCGTAGTTGGCCTGGCCGCGGTTGCCCAGGGCCGAGCGGGAGGAGAGCGAGACGATCTTGCCGTACTTCTGCGCCACGAAGTGCTTCTGCACCTCGCGGGACATCAGGAAGGCGCTGCGCAGGTTGACGTTGATGACCGAGTCCCAGTCCTCGTCGGTCATCTTGAACAGCAGGTTGTCCCGGGTGATGCCCGCGTTGTTGACCAGGATGTCGATCTTGCCGAACTCGGCGGCGACGGCCGCGACCAGCGTCTGCACGTCCTCGGTCTTGGACACGTCGGCGCCGTACGCGACGGCCCGCCCGCCGTCCTTGACGATCGTCTCGACCGTCTCGGCCCCGCGCTCGGCGGTCAGGTCGGCGACGGCCACGGCCGCGCCCTCGGAGGCGAGACGCTGCGCGATCGCGGCCCCGATGCCCTGCGCTCCTCCGGTCACGATGGCGACTTTGCCCTCGAAACGCTTGCTCACGGATCAGACTCCTTCGATGAGTACGGCGGTCCCCTGGCCCACGCCGACGCACATGGTGGCGAGCCCGCGACGGAGCCCATCCCGGTGCATCCGGTGGATCAGGGTGGTGACGATTCGGGCGCCCGAACCGCCCAGCGGGTGTCCGATGGCGATGGCGCCGCCGGACGGGTTGACGAGCTCGGGGTCGATCCCGAGTCCGTCGGCGACGGCCAGCGCCTGCGCGGCGAAGGCCTCGTTGAGCTCTGCGGTCTGCACGTCCTCCAGCTTCCAGCCGGAGCGCGAAAGCACCCGCCCGACGGCGGGGATCGGGCCGACGCCCATGATGTCCGGGTGCACGCCCGCCGAGGCACCGGCCACGTAGCGGGCCAGCGGTTCGACGCCGAGCCGCGCCAGCCCGGCCTCGGAGGCGAGCACGAGACCCGCGGCCCCGTCGTTCATCGGCGAGGAGTTGCCGGCCGTGACCGAGCCGCCCTTGCGGAACACCGGCTTGAGCGACGCCAGCTTCTCCAATGACGTATCAGGCCGGATGCTCTCGTCCCGCCGCACCACGTCCCCGGCGGGATTGGTGATCGGCAGCACCTCGGCGTCGAAATGTCCTGCGTCCCACGCGGCGGCGGCGTGCCGGTGCGAGCGCAGCGCGAACTCGTCCTGCCGCTCGCGGGTGACGTTGTAGCGCTCGGCGACTTCTTCGGCCGTCTCGCCCATCGCCAGCAGGCCGTGGAGTTCTCGCATCTTGGGGTTGACGAGCCGCCAGCCCAGCCGAGTGTCGGCCATCTCCATCTTGTGCGGCAGTGCCTCGTCCGGACGCGGCACCACGAAGGGCGCGCGCGACATGGACTCGACGCCGCCCGCGAGCAGGATGTCGGCCTCGCCCGCGGCGATCGTGCGTGCCGCGACGGTGAAGGCCTCCATGCCCGAGGCGCACAGCCGGTTGAGCGAGGCGCCGGGGACCGAGTCCGGCAGTCCGGCGAGAAGCACGGCCATCCGGGCCACGTTGCGGTTCTCCTCGCCCGCGCCGTTGGCGTTGCCCCAGTAGACGTCGTCGATCTCGGCGGGGTCGAGATTCGGCAGTCCGGCAACCAGGTCGCGGATGACCTCCGCGGCTAGATCGTCCGGTCGCACGGTGGACAGGCCGCCGCGCAGCTTGCCGATGGGCGTGCGCCGGGCCGCGGCGATGTAGACGGTGTCCATGGGTCCCCTTAGATCGCGTTGATTCCGGTGTGGGCACGCCCGATCAGCAGCTTCTGCAGCTCGCTGGTGCCCTCGTACAGGGTCATCACCCGGGCGTCGCGCACGAGCTTGCCGACCGGGTACTCGTCGATGTAGCCGTAGCCGCCGAAGACCTGCAACGCGTTGTTGGCGCTGCGGACGGCGGCCTCGGAGGCGAAGAGCTTGGCCATCGAGGACTCGCGGGCGAACTCTAGGCCGCGGTCGATCAGATCGGCGGCGCGCCAGGTCAGCAGGCGGGCCGCGTCCACGTCGGTGGCGATGGCGGCGATGAGCTCCTGCACCAGCTGCCGGTGCGCGATCACCTGTCCGTCGAACTGGATCCGGGTCGTGGCGTGCCCGACGGCGGCGCGCAACGCGGCCTCGGCGATCCCGACGCAGCCCGCCGCGACGGACACGCGGCCCTTGGCCAGCGCCGACATCGCGACCGAGAATCCCTTGCCCTCCGGGCCGAGCATCGCGTCGGCGGGGACACGTACGTGGTCGAAGACGAGTTCCGCGGTCGCCTGGCCGCGCAGGCCGAGCTTGCCGTGGATTTCCTTGCGCCCGAACCCTGGGAGGTCGGTGGGGATGAGGAAGGCGCTGATGCCGCGGTGCCCGGGCTCTCCGGTGCGCGCGAAGACCAGCGCGACCTCGGCCCACGTGCCGTTGGTGATGAACATCTTCGAGCCCGATATCACCCACTCGTCGCCCTCGCGCACGGCCTTGGTGCGCAGGTTGGCGGCGTCGGAGCCGTTGTCCGGCTCGGTCAGGGCGAAGCAGGCGAGCGAGCGGCCGGAGCAGAGCCTGGGCAGCCAGTGCTGCTTCTGGTCCTCGGTGCCCCACTTGTGGATCGACTTGCCGACCAGGCCGAGGGAGACGGAGACGATGCCGCGCACCGCCGAGTCGCCGCGGCCCAGTTCCTCGAGCACCAGCACGTAGCCGAACTGGTCGCCGCCGGAGCCGCCGTACTCCTCGGGAATGGTCAGCCCGAGAAAGCCCAGGTCGCCGAGCTTGGGGATGATCTTCTGGTCCACCTGCTCGGCCCGGTCCCACGCGGTGGCGTGCGGGGCTATCTCGCGGTCGGTGAACTCGGCGGCGAGCCGGCGCAGGGCCTCGTGCTCCTCGCTGAGCGACAGATCCATTTTGGCTCCTTCTAAAACTTGCACTGCTAGTTTTAGACTCTAACCCCGGAATACGCCACGAGGAAGCAGGGAGTGTGACCGATGGCACGTCCGAGAGCCGCATTGCTGAGCCGGGAGAAGATCGTCACCGAGGCCCTCTCCCTGATCGACACCGAGGGCCTGGCCGCCCTGAGCACCCGCAGGCTGGCCGGACGGCTCGGGGTGAGCGGCCCGTCCCTGTACAACCACTTCGCCACGATGGACGACCTGGTGGAGGCGGTGGCTGACGCGGTGATCGGCACGGTGGACCTCGGCGGCCTGGCCGATGCCGAGTTGCCCTGGGCGGACGCGATGCGCCGTTGGGCCCGCTCGTACCGCGACGTGCTGGCCGCGCATCCGAACCTGGTCCCGGTCGCCGTGCACGGCCCCGGGCGCAGGCCCGCCGCGCTCAAGCTGGCGGACGCCGTTTACGGTGCCACGGTACGCGCGGGCTGGCCGCCGCGCGAGGCGACCGAGATCGGCGCCCTGATGCGCTTCTACGTGGCCGGGGCCGCGCTGGGCTCCTTCGCGGGCGGCTTCTCCGAGGACCCCGAGCTCTACGGCGAGGACTACCCGCACCTGAGGCGAGCGCACCTGCTCGCCTCGCGCTCGCGGGACATCGACGACGCGGCCTTCGAACTCGGCCTCGACTCGCTGCTCACCGGCCTGGCGAACCGGCTGAACTCAGTTGGTTGAAAGCTTGGCCGACCCCACGACCGTCCCCGGCAGCAACGTGCTGTCGACGCTCAACTTGTGCCCGCCCGAGAGCGAAACCTTGTAAACGAGCGACGGCCAGCCGACCACGGTCACGTCGTTCCCCGCGTCCAGCGCGACGTCCGAGTGCCCTCGCTGGCTCAGCACCGCGACCGCCTCGCCCGCACGGACGACGGTGGCCGTGACCAACGACTGCTCGGCCGCCTCGATCAGCGTCTTCGCGGCGCTCTCCGCGTGCGCCAGGATCGTCCACGGTTCACCCGGCTGGCCGAGCACCGCGCCGACCATGGTGACGGGCACTCCGTTGGCCGAGGTGCGCACGGCGAACAGCAGGCAGCCGCCGGCCTCCGAGGTCGAGCCGGTCTTGATCCCGACATCGCCGTCGACTCCGAGCAGATGGTTGGTGTTGACGACGGTGCCCGCGACCGGCACGCGCGCGGCCGTCGTGTCGACGATCCCGGCCAACGTCGCGTTCCGCAACACCTTCTCGCCGAGCTTGATCTGGTCGGCGGCGGTGCTCCTGCTGTTGGGATCGATCCCAGCGGGGTCCGCGTAGCTGGTGTGGTCCATCCCCAGCGCCCCGGCCCGCGCGTTCATCCGGCCGACGAAGGCCTGCACCGAGCCCGCGTCCCACGCCGCGAGCATCCGGGCCATGTTCCCGGCCGAGGGCAGCAGCATCCCCTCGAGCGCCTGACGCAGCGTCAACTGCTCGCCGACACGCAGTTCGATACCGGACTCGTCGTCGTCCGTGCTCCGCGACGCGTCGAACAACGCCTGGGAAATGGCGATCATCGGGCCGTCGTCCGCGGGGCCGAGCGGGTGATCAAGCAATACCTGATAGGCCGTCATGGTCTTCGTAACACTCGCGATAGGAGCCGGGGTATTAACCGGCCCGGAAGAACCGAGTTCGCCGACACCCTCGACTTCGATATCCGCCTGGCCCTGAGCAGGCCACGGAAGATTGGGAGCGTTTCCAGCCACGGTGAACGTTCCGGAGATCTTCTGTTCGAGGCTGACGGGGGCCCAGAAAGCGCCGCGGGCCCAGAAAATCCCGCCGACGCTCGCCGCGACGAGCGCGAAGAACGTGGTCAGGGTGGTGAGCAGGCGGCGCCTGCGGGACCGGCGCTGTCGCGGCCACGGCCGGAGCGGGGCATGGATCTTGGTGTCGACCACGATCCCGACCCTGCCCCGCGGTCGGAGAATCGAACCAGATGATTGACCCGAACGGGCAATCACCCGAAGATCGTGAAACCTCAAGGTAATAAGAATGCCGCACGCAAACCATTGCACCGCCTTCGCACCGTACGCAAGAATACTGGCGCGCAATGTGATCATCCCATTACCCGGAGGTGCCATCCCCCATGCCCAGCGGTTTCGTCTGGGACCCGGCGGGACCCGACCGCGCGCTGGCCCAGGCGGTGATGGAGCTCAAGGCGAACCGGGCGGGCCTGGCCCGGGAGGCGCTGCGCGAGTGCCGCCGGGACTACTCCGTGCGCTCGCACCGCTCACTGCTGCTGGCCTCGGCCGCCGCCGGCACCGACCTCGCCGAGACCTGGCTCGAGGAGGACCCGCAGAACTCCGACGCGAAACTGCTCTACGCCCGCGTCGCCATGGTCAGGGCCCTGCGCTCGCGCGAGGCCGACGACGGACGCGAGTCCGGCCTGGCCCTGATCGCCTGGCGGGCCGCGGTGACCGCGATCGAGGCGGCGCCCTGGGATCCCACGCCCTGGGCCGTGCTGATCGCCATCGCCCGGCACCGGCCGGACGTGGACCGGGCCCGGCCCTACGGACGCACCCCGCCGCCGCAGGGCCTCGACGCCCTCGGCCCCTGGGACCTGCTCACCGAGGCGCACGCGCGCCAGCCCTGGCATCGCGAGTCCTACCACCGCATGCTCGGCTACTTCTATCCGCGCTACGGCGGCGACTCCGACGGCCTGTGGCAGGTCGCCTCGTGGGCCGCGGCGGTCAGCCCGCCGGACTCGGACGCGCAGATGCTGCCACTGGCAGCCCAGGCGGAACAGGCCAGGACCGGCGTCTCCCACCTTGCGCAGGACTACGCGGTGCGCACCGCCGTACATATCTATGCACACTGGTTTCCTGGTATTACTAAACAGAGTTTTCCGCCGATCGCCGACCTCTCCCTGCTAGCGCACGCGCTGGACCGCGGCGGCCGGGCGGCGGAGGCGGGCGCGGTGTTGGAGTTCATGAGTCCCTACGCCGCGTCCTTCCCCTGGTCCCTCGACGGACGAGATCCGGCCAGGGTGCTCGCGGGCGCTTACGCCCGCAGCGCAATCCGTCCGCCGTGACCGCGCGCGTAACCCGCCAAGGTACGTCGGCTGCACCGTTCCCGCTCTGCCCGTGAACGACGCAAGAAGGACAACCGCATGTCTCAGATCCAGGATCCATCCGCGGCGCACGGCTCGGCCGTGTCCGATGACGACGCGGAACTGCACCGGCTCGGCTACCCCCGCAAGCTTTCCCGGCGGATGACCGCCTTCGACAACTTCGGGGTCAGCTTCACGATCATCAGCATCCTGTCCGGCTGCCTGACGCTGTACTACTTCGGCATGGCCAACGGCGGCCCGGCCCTGATCACCTGGGGCTGGCTGGCCGTCGGCGGCATGACAATGCTCGTGGGCCTGTCCATGGGTGAGGTCTGCTCGGCCTTCCCGACCTCGGGTGCGCTCTACTACTACAGTGCGAAGCTCGCCAAGAAACACGGCCCGCTGGCCTCCTGGTACACCGGTTGGCTCAACGCGCTAGGCCAGATGGCGATCACCGCAGGCATCGACTACGGCGCGGCCACGTTCATCGGCGCATTCGCCGCGCTGCAGTGGAACTACAACCCGACGCTGCACTCGATACTCGGCATCTACGCGGCCGTGCTGGTGCTGCACGGCCTGCTCAACACGTTCGGCGTGCGGCTCGTGGCGCTGCTCAACCGGGTCTCGGTGTGGTGGCACCTGATCGGCGTGCTCGTGATCGTGGGCGTGCTGGCGTTCAAGCCCGCGCACCACCAGTCGGTCAGCTTCGTGTTCACCAAGTTCGTGAACAACAGCGGCTTCGGCTTCCACGGCTCCGGCATCTACGTCGCCTGCGTCGGTCTGCTGCTGGCCGGCTACACCTTCACCGGCTACGACGCCTCCGCTCACATGACCGAGGAGACCGCGGGCGCCGCCGTCGCCGCGCCCAGGGGCATCGTGCGCTCCATCTACGTGTCCTGGATCGCCGGCTTCGTGCTGCTGGTCGGCATCACCTTCGCCATCCAGAACTACACGACCGAAGCGGCCTCGGCCGTGCCCCCGGCGGCGATCTTCGTGGACGCCATCGGCGAGACCGGCGGCAAACTGCTGCTGCTGATCGTGATCATGGCCCAGCTGTTCTGCGGCATGTCCAGCGTGACGGCGAACTCGCGGATGCTCTTCGCCTTCTCCCGCGACCGCGCGCTGCCCGGCTCCACTCTCTGGTACAAGGTCAACCCGCGGACCAAGACGCCGACGAACGCGGTGTGGCTGGCCGTGGCGGGCGCGTTCGTGCTTGTGGTGCCGTCCTGGTGGAGCTCGGTCGCGTACGGAGCGGTCACCTCGATCGCGACGATCGGCCTGTACCTGGCCTACATCATCCCGGTCTACCTGCGGCTGCGGCAGGGCGACTCGTTCGAGCGCGGCCCCTGGCACCTCGGCGCGTGGTCCAAGCTGGTCGGCTGGCTGGCCGTGGCCTGGGTCGCGTTCATGTCGATCATGTTCCTGCTGCCGCAGGTCTCGCCGATCTCGGCGCACACCTTCAACTACGCCCCGGCCGCCCTCGCGGTGGTGCTGATCGGCGCGACCGTCTGGTGGTTCGCCACCGCGCGCGGCTCGTACACCGGCCCGGTCTCCTACGGTTCACCGGAGGAACTGGCGGCGATGGAAGCCGAGATGATCTGAGTTCGCCTCCCGGCCCCCGTCGTGCGACGCTGTTTCTCTATATAGAGGTGGACGTGTCGTACGACGGGAGCCTGGATGATCACCGTGCAGCGGGCCGCGGACCGGTTCAAAACCCGGACCGACTGGCTGGACTCGAAGCACTCGTTCTCCTTCGGCCGGCACTACGACGTGTCCAACACGCACTTCGGCCTGCTCATGGTGAACAACGACGACGTGGTCACGCCGGGCTCCGGCTTCGAGACGCATCCGCACCGGGACATGGAGATCGTCACCTGGGTGCTGCGCGGACAGCTGGTGCATCAGGACTCTCAGGGCCACAACGGGGTGATCTACCCGGGCCTGGCCCAGCGGATGAGCGCGGGGCGCGGCATCATGCACTCGGAGAAGAACGACTCCTGGCGGCTGACCGGCGGTCCGGAACACGACGAGCCGGTGCGTTTCGTGCAGATGTGGGTCACGCCCGACGAGGCGCGGATCGAGCCCAGCTATGAGCAGATGGAGATCGCCGACGACTTGCTGAGCGGCGGCCTGGTCCCGGTGGCCTCGGGGCGCGGCGAGCACAAGGATGCGGCGGCGATCCGGATCAAGCAGAAGGACGCGACGCTGCACGCGGCCCGGCTCGCCCCGGGCGCGAGCGTGACGCTACCCACCGCGCCGTTCGTGCACCTTTACGTGCCGATCGGTTCGGTGGTGCTGGAGGGCGCGGCCGGGGAACTCGGCGAGGGCGACGCGGCGCGGATCGAGAGCGCCGAGGGCCAGCGGGTGACGGCCGGTCCGGCCGGGGCCGAGATCCTGGTCTGGGAGATGCACGCGAGCCTGCGCTGATGCAATTGCACAGTTTTCCTGGCGCCTTCAGCAACGCTTCAGCAATACAGCGGTGCGTAAACACCCTATGCAATTAAACCATCACGCCGAGCGGCCCGGTGATCGCCAGAACTACCGCGCGTGCGCGGCCAGTTCAAGCTCGGCTAGGTCGACCCCGTGTTCCTCTGCGATCTCGACGAGGTAGCCCATTCGCGCACTGTAGGCCTTGATCGCGCCCGGCTCGTCTTCCGCCTGGGCTTCCTGCAGGGCCTGGTACGCGTCCGCCACCTGCTGGCGAAGCTCCGTCTCGAACTCGCTCACGTGCGACTCCCGACTTCCATTTCCTTGTCCATCGTCAGGATTCCCCGGCGAGCTGACATCAAGCTGAGGATTGGGCCAGAATTTCTGATTTTCCTTGAGTCGAGAAAGTGAACGAGCGACTCTTGCCGGGGGGCCTCGCGGCCACGAAACTACTCCGAGACCGCTGCCGTCGACCCACGGAGGTAAGCAAGCTGTGAACGTTGGTATGCCCTGGCGTATACCCCGGCGTCAGCGCCAGATCCTGCGCACCATCGCCACCTGCGGCGCGCTCGTCGTCGCCGGTCCGGTGGCCGTGGCCCAGGCCGCCGCGAACGGCGCCGCCGCCTCCGGCGAGACCGTGCACTTCTCCGGCCTGCCTCAGGTCGGCGCGCTGTTCAGCTCGGCCGACTACACCGGGGCCGACGCCGCGCACTTCTGCACCGCCACCGTGATCGACAGCCCGCGCGGCGACCTCGTGCTGACCGCAGCGCACTGCGTCGCGAGCCAGGCCGCGGACTACACGGCCGGCTCGCTCACCTTCGCCCCCGGCTACGACAACGGCCCGGACAACCACCTCGGCGGTGTCTGGAGTGTCGAGCAGATCGACCTGTCTCCCGGCTACAAGGCCGACGCGAACCCCGCAGACGACTACGCGATCCTGGTCATCGCGCCGCAGAACGGCCTCGAGATCCAGCAGGTGACCGGCGGCCTGCGGATCGGCACCACGCAGCTGCCCGAGAAGGTCTCCGTCGTCGGCTACAACGACCTCGTCTACGACGTGGACGGCAACGAGGCGATCGTCTGCCGCGCCACCGCGTTCGAGGAGACCGACGACGGCGAGCCCTGGTCCCGGTTCAACTGCCCGAACTACCAGGACGGCACCAGCGGCGGACCGTGGATCACCAGGAACGGCACGGTGATCGGCGTCATCGGCGGCTACGAGCAGGGCGGCGACTCGCCGGACTGGTCCTACTCCGCGATCTTCAACGCCGACACGATCGCGTTCTACCGGTCGGTCGCGTACTCGGCCGCTTAGTCTCCGCCAAGCCCTGGTGATTTTCTTTTGAGTGTCGGTGCGGCGTGCCACGATGGGCGCATGGCGTTTCCCGTGCACACGAGTGTGACCACCCCCGTCCTCGAGATCGGCTACGAGGCCGCCGGGGCCCGAAGGCCGGCCCCCGAGAACGTCCCGGTGATCCTGCTCCACGGCTTCCCCTACGACGTCCGCGCCTTCGACGAGGTGGCGGACGAGCTCGCGGCGAGCGGCCGCTACGTGCTCGCCCCCTACCTCCGCGGCTACGGCCCGACCAGGTTCCGCAGCGCGGAGACGATGCGCAGCGGCCAGCAGGCGGCGCTGGCCCAGGACCTGCTGGACTTCATGGACGCGCTGGGCATCGAGCGCGCCGTCCTCGCGGGCTACGACTGGGGAGCCAGGTCCGCGTGCATCGCCGCGGCGCTGTGGCCGGAACGCGTGGCCGGCCTCGTCACCTGCGGCGGCTACCTGATCCAGGACATCCCGAACTCCGGCGAACCGGCGTCCCCCGAGCAGGAACTCAACCTCTGGTACCAGTACTACTTCCACTCCGAGCGCGGCAAGCTCGGTCTGGACAAGAACCGCGAGGACTTGTGCGGCCTGCTCTGGCGCCTGTGGTCGCCCGCCTGGAACGCCGCCGAAGCCGAGTTCCCCGCCACCGCGCCGAGCCTCCATAACCCCGACTTCGTCGACACGGCTGTGCACTCCTACCGCCACCGCTACGGACTGGCCGCCGGCGATCCGAGCTATCAGCACCTGGAAGAAGCTCTCGTCGCCCTGCCGAAGATCAGCGTCCCCACGGTCATCCTCGTCAGCGAGGTCGACGGCGTGATCGGCCACTCCGGCGTCGACCACGCCCCCTACTTCACAGGACCCTGTGAAACCCGCTCCCTCCCCGGCACCGGCCACAACGTGCCCCAGGAAGCACCCGCCGCATTCGCCGCAGCCGTGCTCGACCTGCCGGTGAAGTGATCAAAGACCCGAGGACCGGCGCGTCGGCGGATCCTGATTGACCCGAGGCGAACCGGGTACCCGGCGTATAGTCGGACCAGAGGTCGGACTGCCGGACCGGGTGGAGAGGGGGCGGAGATGCGCAGACGTGTCACCGGTTTTCTCCTCGCCCTGGTGCTGCTGGCCCTGGCCATTCCCGCGACCCTCGGGTGCTGCTTCGGTCCGCCGGCTGGAGGGGCGCACCCGCATGTCGCGGCAGCCGCGTCTCCCGCAGTGGTGCGCGCCGATGCGGCCGTTGTGCGGCTGGCGTCGTTCGAATCGGATACGTCAGTCCACGACTGCATCGACCACTCGACCCCCGCGCCGAACCCGTATATCGAGACCAGCAACGGCAGCGGCGGCCGTGGCATCGCCACCTCCCGCACCTCGACCGCCGCGGTCGATCTGCTCGTCACGCCGTCCATCGCCTCCGCCCCCGTCGTCCGCCGCTACAGCGTGGTCGCGGACGACACCGGTCCACCCTTATGGCTGAGCACCTGCGTTAGCCGCACCTGACGGGTCGTCGGGCCGCGGCGAGTTCTACCCACATTTCCTTCCGCCGCGGTCTCGCACGCGCGAGTACATCCATCGCACCGTCGAGAGCGGAAGAAGAAGACCACCATGAAGACGTTCAGTACTGACGGCCGCATACCCCTGTGCGTCCTGCCCGACGGAGGCGAGTCGGTGCCACGGCATGGCGCCGACCCGCTGAGCCCGGAAGAGCACGCCTGGGACGCGGACAACGCCGAGGCCGTCGCGGCCTGGACCCACCCCCGCTTCGTCACCATGCCGGGCCGCGAGCCGATGGACCTGGAGGCCATCAGCGACCTGTGGCTCGATTGACGAAAACCAACAGAGACCGGGCAAAGCACCCGACGCAGTACCCGGCCGAGGGCCGTACTCCCGCCACGGAGTACGGCCCTCGCGGCGTCTACTGCACCTGCAGTACGTCCGATTGTCGGCACTCGCACGACGACTAAGCGCAGGTCAGACGGCCACACTGGGGTTGTTCACGAGACTTCCTGACAACCCACTTGATGGAAAGGCCGTTTCAATGGCTAGGTTCCTGGCCCTGCTGGGCCGCACGGCGTTCCGGCGCCGCTGGTACGTCCTCGCGCTGTGGATCGGCGTGCTCGGCGCCGTGGGCTTCGCGGCGGCCAAGGCGCCGGCCGCGCCGAGCGACTCGTTCAGCATGCCGGGCACCGAGTCCCAGCAGGCCGCCACCGTGATCGGAGAGCACTTCCACAGCAACGGAGCGGCCGGCGCGAGCGCCCAACTGGTCTTCGTCGCGCCGAGCGGCGAGAAGGTGACCGCGTCGGCGGAGAAGGCGGCGATCGAGAAGTCGGTGGCCGAGGCCGCTGCGGGTCCGCAGGTCGCGAGCGCCGTCAGTCCCTTCCAGGCGAACGCGGTGAGCAAGGACGGCACGACCGCGTACGCCACGATCACCTATACCGTGCAGGCCACCGACCTGACCGACTCGGCGAAGACGGCGCTCGAGCACGCCGCGCAGACCGGCCGCGTCGACGGGATGACCGTGGAAATCGGCGGCTCGGCCCTGACCCCGACGCCCGCGGCGGGCGGCGCGACGGAGGGAATCGGCATCGCCGCGGCCTTCCTCGTGCTGCTGATCGCCTTCGGCTCACTGGCTGTCGCCGGAGTTCCGCTGTTCACCGCGATCATCGGCGTCGGCGTCAGCATGACCGCGATCACCGCGCTCGGCCACGCACTGGGCCTGTCCGAGACCACCGGCACCCTGGCCGCCATGCTCGGCCTGGCCGTAGGCATCGACTACGCGGTGTTCATCATCTCCCGCTACCGCGAGGAACGCGGCCACGGCGTGGAGGCGCGTGAGGCCGCCGGCCTCGCCACCGGCACGGCGGGCGGCGCGGTCGTCTTCGCCGGGCTGACGGTCGTGATCGGCCTGGCCGGACTGTTCGTGGTCGATGTGCCGATGCTGACGAAGATGGGCCTGGCCGCGGCCGGAGCCGTCGTCATCGCGGTGCTCGTCGCACTCACCCTCGTCCCCGCGATGCTCGGCATCTTCCCCAACGCGGTGCTCTCCCGCCGGGTGCGCAAGGGCAAGACGCACAAGGCCGATCGCAACGGCCGCTTCGGCGCCGGCTGGGCCCGGTTCGTCATCCGCGGCCGCGTGCCGATCCTGCTGCTCGGCGTCATCGGCCTCGGCGTGATCGCGACGCCGATCACCGCGCTGCACCTCGGTTCGCAGGACAACGGCTACCTGTCCACCTCCACCACCGAACGCCGCGCCTACGACGACCTGGCCAAGGCCTTCGGACCCGGCTTCAACGGCCCGCTGACGGTCGTCGTCGACGCCGAGGGATCGAAGGACCCGAAGAAGGCCGTCTCGGAGATCAGCAGCGGCATCGCCTCCACGACCGGCGTGGTCTCGGTCTCCACGGCCAACTTCGACTCCGCGGGCAACGTCGCAGTCTTCTCCGTCATACCGTCCACCGGACCGAGCGACGAGAAGACGGTGAACCTGGTCAACGCGATCCGCGCCGAGCGCACCGACCTGCTGAGCGGTACCGGAGCGACGTTCATGGTCACCGGGGCCACGGCGAGCGACATCGACAGTGCCACGAAGGTGCAGCACGCGCTGATCCCCTACCTCGCGGTCGTGCTCAGCCTCGCGATCGTGCTGCTGCTGCTCGTCTTCCGCTCGATCCTGGTCCCGATCAAGGCCGCCGTCGGCTTCCTGCTCTCGGTGCTCGCCGCGATCGGCGCAGTCGTCGCGGTCTTCCAGTGGGGCTGGCTCGCGAACCTGATCGGCGTGCACCAGACCGGGCCGATCATGACCCTGATGCCGATCTTCATGGTGGGCATCATCTTCGGACTCGCGATGGATTACGAGGTCTTCCTGGTCTCCCGCATCCGCGAGGCGCACACGCACGGCGCCGACGCCCACACCGCGATCGTCTCCGGCTTCCGAGCCAGCTCCCGCGTCGTCGCGGCGGCCGCGCTGATCATGATCTCGGTCTTCTCCGGCTTCATCGGCGCCGACAACTCGCTGATCAAGATGATCGGCTTCGGCCTGGCCATCGCGGTCCTGTTCGACGCCTTCATCGTCCGGATGACGCTAGTCCCCGCGGTCCTCGCGCTGCTCGGCGAGCGCGCCTGGCGGCTGCCGCGCTGGCTGGACCGGATCCTGCCGCACGTGGACATCGAGGGCAGCAAGCTGACCCGGAGTGTCCCGCCGTCGGCCGAGGCGCGCCTGGACGTCCAGCGCAACGAGGGTGCCGACGACCAGCAGCCCGCCACCGTCTGACCGCTCTCCCCGGCCGAACCGCGCCGGGCGGCCCGTCCCCCACTATGGACGGACTGCCCGGCGCTTCGTCGTCCCCGTGTCCGCTCAGTAGAGAAGGTCCACTTGAGAGGTCCCCTCTGGTTGGGCCTTCAGTACTATCCAGGGCTTGGGTGTCCTCGGACTGCCCCGTCGGTGCCGTGTCCGGTATCCGCGGAGGGGCCGGAGGTGCATTACCCATCCCACCCGCCCTACCCCCAGCGTTGTGCAGCAGCGTCGGCAGCTCTCCGTGCCGTGCCCCTTCGGCGCCGAAATCCGAGCCGTCTACCCCCACCGCTGGGCCGTCCCCCGCGACGTCTGGCACACGCTCTTCGCCAGCGCCGACCACGAGATCGACATCCTCGTCTACAGCGGCCTATTCCTCTTCGAAGACACCGGCATGCTCCAACTCCTCGCCGCCAGAGCGGACGCCGACGTCCGCATCCGCATCCTGCTCGGCGACCCCGAGTCCCCAGAAGTCGCCCAACGCGGCCAAGACGAAGGCATCGGCGACTCCGCAGCCGCCCGCATCCGCAGCCCCCGTCCTCCACCTCCGCCGCTCCGCAGACGCCGCACTCTTCTCCACGTACTCAGACAGCTTCAACCAAGCGTGGTCCAGTTAAATTGGCTCGAGCCTAGCCAAGGCTGGACATCAGAAGAGACGGCTCGCAGATGGCGTGCCGCTCATCGTGTAAATAAATTGACATTCTGGGCAACAGGTGCGCACACTACCTGTTGCCCATGCAGCCAACCGCACCGCACGAGCTCCACATCGCCTCTCAGGATCCCGGCGGATTGATGCCACGACTGACATCGACCCAGGTACGGCGCGAGAGTCGCACGTGAACGAACTTCGAGCGTCGAGCGTCGATCCTGAGCATCGGCCAGAGACTTTAAGCTGGACACCGTTGTCCTTCCAAACCGTCCCAGTAGTCTTCTTCAGCATCTGCCATTCCCAGATACTGCCAGCAGAAGGCTCGGCTCCCTCGACCTGCAATGCCAGGGAGGATCTCGGGGCAGAAGAGGCGGGCGATGCTTACGGATGCTGGCCACATCGGAAGGGTTCAGGTGGTACAGTGTAAGATCTGATTTAATTTTTGCATTACAGCGCAAGCATGTGAAACTCCTATAATCACGATTGGCGTACGCCATGGCGCTCGAAGAACAGATTACAGATAAAGCGAAAGAAATTCACACGGATGGCTACGCCATGTCGATCGGCGAAGTACTGTCTATGTACAAAGATGGAGATTTAGAAATCCATCCAGAGTTCCAAAGAATCTTCCGCTGGGATTCGACACAAAAGTCCAGATTGATCGAATCGATCCTCTTGCGCATTCCAATCCCACCAATCTTCGTGTCCCAACGCGCAGATGGCGTGTGGGATGTCATCGACGGCGTGCAGCGCCTCTCGACCATCTTCGAGTTTATCGGAGTGTACCGGGACCACGAGGGCAATCTGCTACCACCACTGTCCCTCGAAGCGACGGAATATCTGCCAGACCTTGACGGATACGCCTGGGAGTACCAATTAGAAGGAAACAAGGTATTCTCGGATACGCTCCGCAGGGACGTAAAGCGAGCGAAGCTCGAGTTTAGAATCATCCGAAAAGAGTCAGACCCGAACGCGAAGTATGACATGTTCCAGCGCCTCAACTCCGGAACTCATCTATCGCCTCAAGAAGCTCGAAACTGCCTACTTGTGATGCTCAATCCGCCAATGTTTGAGTTAATCTCAAACTTAGCGGCAAATGAAGACTTCAAGACGGTGGTACCGCTTTCCGGTAAACATTCAGCTCTCTGTTGATCTTGACGATGGCTTGGTTCTGCTGTCTCGGCCGACCTGACGATGTGACAGGCATGGTGCTGGTGCGGCATGATCCGGTCTCGTGTCCGCTGGGTGGGAAGCC
>Ga0185299_10002062_pt1 | contig 33242 bp, 35 predicted proteins | sample PaiPotPPA55metaG_FD_128002 | JGI IMG/M metagenome (GOLD analysis project Ga0185299, IMG submission 128002) | Iron sulfur acid spring bacterial and archeal communities from Banff, Canada, to study Microbial Dark Matter (Phase II) - Paint Pots PPA... ...
GGACCACCACTCGAGCCTCTATGACGATGCCTGGATGCCGAACATGCAGCGCCTCACCTGGAACGGCATCGCGCTGCACGGCGGGCCGCTGCCCGGGTATGCGGCATCGCACGGCTGCGTGCGGATGCCCTACGACTTTGCGGAAAAGCTGTTCGACAAGACGCGGATCGGGATGCGGGTGATCATCTCGCCGAACGACGCGGCCCCGGCCGAGTTCTCCCACGCGGCGCTCTTCGTGCCGAACGCGGAGGCCGTCGCGGCGGCTCCGGCGCGTGCCGAGACGCTTGCCCGCGAGGCCGCGGAGGCCGCCAGTACGGCCGACGAGGCGAAGAAAGCCGCCGCGGCAGCGGCGCGCGCGACAGCATCGCTTGCGGCGTCGCTGCGCAAGCTGGAATGGCTCAAGAGGAGCGCCGACGCCGAGCTCGCGTTCGCCGACAAGGCGCTCGCCGCCGCAAAGACGGATCAGGCCAAGGCGCGGGCCGAGGATCTGAAGCAGAAGGCCGCTCCCAAGGCTGCGGAAGCGGGGACGCAGCTCGACGCCGCCAGGGCCGACGCGACGTCGAAGCTCGACGCCGCCACCGCCGCAAAGGACGCCGCCAAGGCGGCCGCGACCAGGAAGGCTGACGCCGCCAAGGCGGCGAACGACGCAAAGCTCGCGCTCGAGCCGGTCTCGGTCTACATCAGCCGCGCGACGCAGAAGCTTTACGTACGGCGCAACACGCATAAGCCGTGGGCGGACGGGGGCGAGGTGTTCGATGCGACAATTGAGGTTCCGGTCACGATCCGCGATCCCGACAAGCCGATCGGCACGCATGTGTTCACGGCGGTGGCGCGCAACGATGCGGGCCTGCGCTGGACCGCGGTCACCATCGACAACGGGGACGACGCCAGGGACGCGCTCGACCGCATCACCATCCCGCAGGATGTGCTCGATCGCATCGCGCCGACCGCAGTGCCGCGATCCTCGATCATCGTCTCGGACGAGCCGCTGAGCCGCGAGACCAATTATCGCACCGAGTTCGTCGCGGTGCTGAACAACCAGCCGCAGGGCGGCTTCATAACGCGCAAGCCTACGGTCGTCGATGTCCCCGTTGCGAGCGGCAACTCCTGGGGCGACGGCGGCTTCGGCTTCTTTTTCCAGCGCAATCCGGACCCGCAAACAGGCAATACGCGTCGGCGCGGCGGCCAGTACTATTATCAGGTGCAACGGGGCTGGTGGTAAGACGCGGCACGCCGCGCACAGGCCGCCTGGTCGCCCTGGGTCCATTTTCGGAAGTAGGTTCTTGCGGTTGCAGAGTCCGCTTTTCCTCCATGAACGGACTTCATTGGCAGCGACGTGTTCGCCGGAGCTCGCATGGCGCAAACCTGAAACGATGACTTTCAATTATTGCTGTTTCGCGAACCGCCCCAGCGACCGCATCATGGTGGCGCATACAAGGAGGCCTCTGATGAACCAGCATGCCAGTAAAAAGAGCGTCCCGCCGTCCGTGGGCGCAGATGTGAGCGGAATCGAGACGCTGCTCAACCGCAATCTTCCGGAAGTTTTCGGTGAAGGTGATCCGGCTCGCCGAAGGGCCGCAATTCAGGAACTTTACGCCGAAAACTGCGTGCTATACGCGCCGCCCGGCACGTTCGTCGGTCACGACGCACTGGACAAGTTCGCCGGCGATCTCCGAGCGACGCATCCTCATTTCGTTTATACGCCTCATGGCGCGCCCCAGGTTCTGCACAATTCGGGACGGCTGGCGTGGGGTTCGGGGCCGAAAGGCGAAGCGCCCCACTACACCGGTGTGGATTTCATCATCGCACGGGACGGCAAGATCGGGGCTCTTTATGTCTACCTCGACTCGCCGCCCGCATAGAGCAGCCGTACTCGTCAATCTCGTAGAATGGGTTGAGCCATCCGTACGTTCACACCCGACGAAAAGTGCTGAACTGGAAGCGCTGCACGGCGCCCCAAGGCGTGATGTGGTCATGTCGTCGCGCGTCGATCAATTTGAAATCGGTCCCCAGCATCGCGGACAGCGAGACTGCGTCGTATCGCACGATCGGCAATCCGCTGCATCTCTCGGGGCCGTCCAAAGCGAAGGTGCCGATGATGGCGCATCCTCCGCGCTTCAGCGCCTTCTTCAGCCGGTCGACATAAGCGGATTGATCGGCCGGATCCGTCAGGAAATGAAAGGCCGCACGGTCGTGCCACAGATCGTAGGTTTTGGAGGGCTCCCAGGTGGCGACGTCGGCAACCACCCATTCGACGTCTTTTGCCTTGTCGCCAAGACGCTGCCTGGCCGCATCGAGCGCGGCGGCAGACAGGTCCAAAACCGTAATCCGCTGGAAATTCTTGTCGACGAGGGCATCAACGAGTCGTGACGCGCCGCCGCCGATATCGATGATAGACGCATCGCTGGAAAGTCCTGCGAGTGCGATCAGGTCAAGCGATGGCGCCGGACTTTCCTGATACCAACTGACGTCTCGTTCGCCCTTGGTGGAGTAAACATTTTCCCAATGGGCTTTTTTGCTGACATCGTTCATGAACGCCTCCTTCACTCGCAATGCGGCAAGGTCCGGCCAAGATGGTTACGCCTCCGATACTAGCCAACAAGAGCCCCTCGTCACCTTCCATCTTTGTACCCTCTGCGCTGCTGCGCGAGGCCAGACGGCAAAAGAACCTCCCAACAGTTCCGGTGCCGTCGGTGTGCCTGCTTGATCCCGATGGCGATCTCGTGCGCCGGCTTCGCGAGAGGGGAAAAACCAGGCCCTTTGCAGGCTGGCCCTGCTACCACACGGAATTGGACACCTTCGCGCTCGCGGGGCAAGAGGTAGGCATTGTCGGACGGGTCGTTGGTGCTTCGTTCGCGGTTCTCGTGGCGGAAGAATTGTTCGCGAGCGGCTGCCGGCTGCTGGTCAGCCTCACTTCGGCCGGTCAGGTCGTTGCTTCCAGACCTCCACCCTATTTCGTTATCATCGATCGGGCTTTGCGTGACGAAGGGACAAGCTACCATTATGCCCCGCCGGCCGAATTCGCCGTGGCTGACCCATCGCTTGTTGCGCGCGCAGCAAAAGCCACCTCGAAGGATGGGCCACGCGTGGTCGTCGGCGCGACCTGGACGACGGACGCGCCGTTTCGCGAGACGGCTGAGGCGATTGAGGCGGCCCGAAGCAAGGGGATTCTTGGAGTCGAAATGGAGGCCGCCGCGCTCTACTCATTCGCCCAATCAGCCGGCGTTCCGGTTCTCTGCCTGGCCCATGTCACCAACACGATGGGGCAGGGCGGCGCGGATTTCGAAAAGGGCGAGGCTGACGGCACGAGGGATGCCCTCGCCGTCCTGGAGCGCGTTGTCGCAGCTTTGCAGCCGGGAGATTGATTTGTCCGGCGCACGCAGGATCGATTCCATCATCGGCCGCTCCCGTGCCCTTCGGACCGTCGAATCCCAATGTATGAAATTAGTTTTAATTGAGACGACGAGACCAATCCATATCTAACCGCCATCCCGGCCCTGCCATCTGGCCATAGCACGCGAAAACCAGCAAACGCTGAAGTGGTGCCTAGCCTCCGGCTGAGATCGACATGGATAATTGCAATGGGAGAGAATGAAAGGCCCACACTCTTAACCCGGCGGCAGATCCTTGCGTCCGGCGTCGCCATCGCCGCTGCGATTCCCTTCGTCACGAAGCAGCGGGCTGCCGCCGCGCCCGAATCACGCACCGCGGGGCTTCGCCTCACCGCCGGCACCAGGACTCTCGCCGTCAACGGCAAACCGGCTCGCGTATTCGGTCTGGTCGGGCCGGACGGAAATCCCGGCATCACGCTCTCGTCCGGCGAGCAATTTCGCGTCGATGTCGTGAATCAGTCGGGCACACCGACCCTCGTCCACTGGCACGGCCAGTTGCCGCCCTGGAAGCAGGACGGCTTTCCCTGGCCGCAAACGCCACCGATCCCGGCAGGCGACGCGCGCTCCTACGACTATGCGCCGATCCCCGGCACATACTGGATGCACTCCCATCAGGGCATGCAGGAACAGAGCCTGATGACCGCGCCGTTGATCGTGCGCAGCGCCGAGGACATGCGCGCCGACCGGCAGGAGGTGGTGGTGCTGCTGCATGATTTCAGCTTTCAGACGCCGGAGGAGTTGCTCGCCCGACTGACCAAGTCCAGCGGCAATCAGAGCGCGATGCCGAAGAGGGGCATGGGCAACAACATGAACATGGGCTCGGCGAGCATGGGCGCCATGAGTTCAGGGACAACGGAGACCATGGACATGGGCTCCGGCACGGCGATGGACCTGAACGACGTCGACTTCGACGCATTCCTCGCCAACGATCGCACGCTTGCTGATCCCGAGGTCGTCCGCATTGAACCGGGCGGGCGCGTTCTGCTGCGGTTGATCAACGGTGCGTCCTCGACACAGTTCTGGGTCGATCTCGGTAGGCTTGCCGGCACTATCATCGCCGTCGACGGCCATCCTGTCCGGCCGATGCGCGGCAGCCGCTTCCCTCTCGCCATGGCGCAGCGGTTCGACGTGCTGATTGACCTTCCCGGTACCGGTGCCTATCCAATCATCGCGCAGGTCGAGGGCAAGCGGGCGCGCACGGGTATCGTCCTTGCAGCGTGCGGCGCGCCTGTGTCACGCCTCGCCGCTGAGGCTGCAGAAAATGCGCCGCCGGTCGATCTCTCGCTTGAACGTCGCCTCGAAGCGGCCACTCCCCTGGCGCAGCGCCCGCCAAATGTGACGCACCGCGTGATCCTCGCCGGCGCCATGGCGCCGTATGCCTGGTCGCTGAACGGCGAATACTGGCCGGATGTAACCCCGCTGATGATTGCCCACGGTCAGCGCGTGGCGATCGAGATGGTGAACCGCTCGATGATGGCGCATCCGATGCACCTCCATGGTCATGCTTTCCAGGTGGTCGCGATAAACGGCGCCCCACTTGCAGGCGCCGTGCGTGATACCGTCCTGGTGCCACCGATGGGCAGCGTCACCATCGCCTTTGATGCCGACAATCCCGGCCGTTGGGCGTTTCACTGTCACAATCTCTATCACATGATGACGGGCATGATGACCGAGGTTCGCTACCCCGCGATCATCTGACCAGTACCGAATCCCACCGTCAGCGAGCTACGCCGAACGAGAAGCTGCCTTTCACACGGTGCGTGTCCTCGCCTGCCGCATGCCATTCGACTTTATATTCGCCCACCGGCAATTGTTCGTCGACCGGCACCACCAGCAATTTCCGGTTTGCCGGATCGATCGCGGCTTTCCCCGTCGCGATCACTCTTCCCGTCTGGTCCTTCACTTCGATCCCGGAGAATTGGGGGATGACATTCTCGTTGAAGGTGATCTTGATCTGTTGGGGCGGTGTGGCCGTCACCGCCCCGGCCGCGGGCTCGGCCGACTTCAGTTCCGCATGGGCATAGGCAGCACTAACGAGCAGGCTTGCCGCCATCATCGTGGCGGCAGCCGCTGAAATCTTCCGTGACATCGTGTTTTCCTTGTCGGTGAATGTGTCGGTCTTGACCTGCGTCATTTCGGTTTCTGAAGCGACGTCACGGCGACCAGGTGGCGGCGGTCGCCGGCTCCATCGCGGGGCTCAGGCTTAGTTGTTTCACTAGTCCGAAAATCGCCGGAATTACAATCAGCGTCAGCAGCGTCGAGGAGATCATGCCGCCGATCATCGGCACTGCGACGCGCTGCATGATCTCGGAGCCCGTGCCGTTACTCCATAGGATCGGCAGCAAACCTGCCATGATGGCTGTGACCGTCATCATCTTCGGCCGCACCCACGGTCGTGCCAAATATCAAAGGATTGCGACGGCTCCCATGTCGTCACATCGCCGGCGACCCATTGAACGCGATCGGCGCGCTGGCCGAGCCGGGCCCGGGCTGTCGCCAGCGCGGCCTCCGACAAATCGAGCACGGTAACGGCGCAAAACCTGCGCTCGAGCAGCGCGTCGACCAGGCGTGATGCGCCGCCGCCGCGCCAACGGGTGACCGCGCTTGCGGCTTGAGACGCCAACCGGTTTCATTCCGCCTCGGCATCATCAGTTCGGCCAAGCGCTGCCTTCATACATGAACGTCATCGCCTTTAGCCCCGGGATATAACCCGTCTCGATGCGGTCGATACGGAAACCCTCCCCTTCGATCATGGTGCGGATCGGGCGATTGAGGTGACAACCACCGCCTATATACCGCCAAGCCGGCGTCAGCCGATCCTGCCAGCGACGCACGGACTCGTCGGGTGCCAAGCCATGCTCTGCGAACAGGAGCTTGCCGCCCGGCCGCAGGACGCGCCGCATCTCTGCGAGCGCCATGGCGGCCTGTGGGATCGAGCACAAGGTCCAGGTCGTGACGACGGTATCAACGCTATGTTCGTCGAGTGGAATTGCCTCAGCGGAAGCCTCGAGGAAGCGGACCGGCATGTCGGTCGCTGGTGACGCGCTTCTAGCCATGGTCACAAGCCGCGGCGCGGGTTCGAGCGCCAGGACCTCCCGCACAGGCGAACGATAGAATGGTAAGTTCAATCCCGAGCCGACGCCGACCTCGAGTACCCTGCCCTCCGCCGCGCCGATCACACGCTTGCGAAACGGCACAAGCTGCTTGTTGCGCATCGCGAGATCACAGAGCCTTGGTAGCATAATGTCGCTATAGAAGCCCATTGGGCACTCCTGGAGGTTGTCTAACTGATCAACATCGCGCCTCGATCATCTTGTTGATCTCTTCCGGCGCTGCGAAAATCACGGCGGCGCGGTCGCCCAACATGCCGGCCGGCATGATCGCGGGCGCGCCGCTTTCCGGTCCATCCTTGCCCGAGTCGGTCATAAAGCGCAGGTTACGTTCCCAAAAGGCGCGCGTCTTGCCGTCGGCGGTGGTCACGCGATAGGTATCGCGGCAATAGGTGATGGCCTTGACCTGTTTGCCCGGCTCCAGACTTTTTAGGTTCGGATCGCGTCCGCCGCCCATCATTCCTCCCATCATCCCACCCCCCATCCCCTTCATTTGTGCCTGGGCGGTTCGTTCCGGTGCAGCGCCCGGTTTGGTGGCCTCCTTGAGGAAAGCTAGCAGGTCTGCACGAACGCGGGCATCCTTGATGCCCTCGAACGGCATGTCGTTGTCCGGCACCATGGCTTGCGGATCGGTCAACCATCCATCGAGCGCGCGGTCGTCCCAAATAATTCCCGACGATTTGAGTGCGTCGGAGTAACGCTCGAAGCTCGCCAGTCCGCCGGCCTTCCTTCCCCAAACATTGGCCAGGCTCGGCCCTGTCATGTTTCGGTCGGGTTCGAGTGCGTGGCACGGCGCACACGCGCGAAAATCCTGCTGGCCGCGGGATGCGTCGCCTTTCTGGGCAAGCGCGGGGGAAAGGAGTGCAATTGTCGCAAGCGCAATTATTCCGTATCGGTTCATTCACAGCTACCCTTGCTTCAGGAGCGCAGATATTTGACCAGCGCTGCTGCCGCCAGGATCAAGACAATGACCGCCAGCAACCAGACAAACCCCATGCCTAACATCATTCCAGACGTCATGCCGTCCATCATCATGGTTCGCCTCGCATCGCTGGCTTCGTCGTGTCCGATAACGCGGTTTCTTCAACTGACCCGCGCGGCCCGTGCCTCACACACCGGAACATCATCAACGCGCACGGTAGCACCGCCACAACGCGAAGTAACCCGGCGGCCGTCAGCCAGTTCCAATGCAGGACAACACCCAAAGCCACGGCTGCTCCTGAGAAAAGATACAATGCTAGGCGGTACCGGGCGAAATAACCTCTCATTGCGTCGAGCAGTGAATTTCTGCCGCCACCGACGGTGATATCGCGAAGACTTAAGGCCATGGGAATACTCCTCCGTTTTGGTGCGCATCAAAATGAAAGGGTTGCGGAAGTCGACGCTTGTCCGCAACCCCATGCGCTTCGGCAATGGCTAACTCCATCGCGCTGGTGTGGATTTTAGTGGGATTTCGGGCCGCCCTGATAATGCCATGCGGATCCGGCCTCGTTCGGATTGGTCGCGGGCTGCAAACGTGGCGCTGCCGGACCGTAAGCGAACGCGGAACTCAAATCACTTGGCGAGCTAACGGTTCTGGCTTGCGCGCTCTGCCTGGCCTCACTGGGCCAATAGCTCTTGTCGGAGATCGTTGAGCCGGCGTGGGCCGCTGCAGATACCGACACCAGTGGCAACAGTAGTGAAATCGCGAGAATGGGTTTTGTTAACATGGTCCGGCTCCATCAATGTTGGAAGCGCGTCATGTGCGCTTCTAACAATGAGTTCGGAGCAAATCGTCTGGCGGTTACAGCCTCACGCCGACGTGAAGCTTACCTGGGCAGTTCCCTCTACCAACGCAATAGTCGCGGTCCCAATGCTGCGCCTGCTAAGGTGCACAGCACAATCGTGCCACCGTACCAGACCGCAACGAACGGCAATGAATCGTCGGTACAGTGAAGAGCATATGCCATCGCGCTCACGCCGCCTGCAATGAGACCGGCAAAAGCTCCTGCGCGAGCGAGGTTCGTCGGCGCGGCTCTTCGTACTGCCCAAATCGCGGCAGCGAAAGGCACGATCGCGATGATCGGAATGGAGAGAAGGCATTCCAGCCACTGATCTCCCACGATCATCTTGTCCCAGTGGGAGGCTGGCGCGAATCCAAGGCTGATGATGGAAAGTGCCGCGATAGCTCCGAATGGTATTGCGACCAAAACCGCCGCGGATTTTCGCTCCCCGCCGGGGCGTACCAGCCTTGTCAAATAAATCGACGCCACACCGACGATCCCGACCGTGAACGTGAGCTTCAATAAGAGAAAGGCGAAGGCGCGGACCGTCATCAGGTCCGGGCGGATGCCCAGGCCAAAAAGCATGATGCCTAGCGAAACGATCGAACCTGCGGCAAGTGCGACGTAAAGCGTGCGAGCGACCGACCTGCGGTCGACCGGCTCAGGGTTGGTACTCAGGAGGGCAACCAGGTCATCCGTCTTCATGTTCTGGTCTCCCGGGCGATCAAGGCGGCCAGCGTTTTGAGCCCACGGTGAATGTTCACTTTTACTCCAGACTCCGAGATGCCGCACCTTTCTGCTGCTTCAGCTATGCTCTGTCCGTCGAGTTTTACGGCCTCGATGGCGCATCGCATATTTTTCGGCAACCGCTCCATAAGTCGCCTGACGTCGTATGTGCTCTCAGCATCGACATTGTCGTCATGCGCCATGATCGCATCGGCCTCCTCGATCGGTACATCGGAGATCGACGCGCGGCTCCGGCGCAGAAAATCGATCAGCTTGTAGCGCGCGATCGCGTGCACCCACGGCGTCAGCGGCTCCGCCGGATCGTAGGTATGTCGCTTGATGTGGATGGCCAATACCGCTTCCTGAACCAGATCTTCGGCCTCCGATATACCTCTGCCAATGCCCGCGAGCTTGCCCTTATAATAGGCACGCAGGCGTCGGCTCAATCGTTCGAGCAGCGCGCGGTGCGAAGCCGCGTCGCCGTCCAGGCTCGCAAGCATCAGCGCCTTGAGTTCGATTTCGTGGGTCGTCATGCCTGCGTATCTCTCTTAGTTCGCCGGCCCGGCGGGTTTGGTTACAGAGGCCGGCGCATTATTCTGCTGCTTCTGGACGGCCCAAGGCATTTGACGAAGTCTGATCCTGACTGGCCCGTTCCACTGAAACAGCGGCAGTCGGTTCGCTCGGCAGTCCAAACCCCATGATCGGTCGAACGCGCTTCCCGCATTGGTCGGCCCGCGTAAACTCCTTGCCTTCCGCCGCCCGCTCCGCCTGGAGCTCCTTCATTGCGTGGTCGAGATAGATCAGCATGATGACGCCAGTCTCCGCCGCGACGCTTGCCAAGGCGATGAAGCCGACGGCCACAGCGACGGAAATGTTGAAACCAAGCCACCACTCGCACTCTCGGTCAATTGTCCGAAACACTATTGGGCTGCCGCTCGCGTGTCAGTATGAGGGAGACTCGTTAGATCGCTGGTCGTGATTGACTCAAGCTCCGCAAGATGGGTCGCTTGCGTGATTCTGAGCTTGGCAACGAGGCGCTCAATGGCAATCAATGATCGTTGATCATCTAAAAGGTTGAGCAGCGACGCGGCGTCCGCTTCAGACGCGTTGCCCGTTTCAAATGCGGACTGGGCGACGTTCACGACCTGGCGGGCGCGCGGAAGGATGGTGTGGTCGAACAAGTCGAGTTGACGGCCGGCATCCCGAATGATCGTGATGTCCGCAATCACCTGTGCCGTTAGGTTATTGCCGAACTCGCGGCGCATAGCCTCGGAGGCGCGAAGCTTGGCCTCGGCCTGCGCGATGGCGGCATTGAGCGCCTCGTAGCGGAGAATCGGGATCGTCGCCTGCGCCAACACCGATTGTGTGATCCCCATCAGGTCGGTGCCCGCACTCAAGTTGAAATCGGGCACGTATTGAAGTTCGGCAAGCCGTATCCCCTCGCCGCGGCCACGAATCTCATCGGTGAGCGCGATCAGCTCCGGGTTCTGTTTCGCCGCCATTTCGACCAGTTCCCGATCCCGATAGACCACCCGTCGCGACGCCGGCAGTTTCGTCGGAACGGGCAATGGCGCATCTGCCGGACGACTTAGCAGCGCATTGATTGCTGCGCGCTGACTCGGTAGTTGCGATCGCATATTGGCGATCTCGTTGCCCGACAGATCCGCTTCGTTGCTCGACTTCAGTACATCTCGCTGGCCGGAACTGCTGCCCGCGCGGTTGCGGGCTTCGGCCACGGTCGCGATTGTCCGGAGTAATCGCTGATTGCTTTGCTCCAGCCGGATCAGTTCTGCGTTCAATGCATAGTCGTAGTAGGCTTTGAGTACCTTGTACCGCAGATCGTATTTAGCCTTGAAGAAGCGCCGGCCCGTGGCCCGTGCGTTCTCCAGTGCTTGCTTGGCGGCCGCATCCAACTTGTCGGGCCACTTGATGTCCGTCATGGGATCGTTAGAGAGGGTCAGCGTGCTGCTTCCCCAACTGGTCTGTCCATTGGTGATGCTTGTTCCGGCCGCCACGTTGAGCGTCGTGCTCTGGGTAGCGTCCTGCGGAATCTGCTCGATCGCTGACCGCCACTCCCAATAGTGCTGCTCCAATTCGGCGTTGCCGAGCAGTGCGTATTCGACCAATTGGTCGGATGTTGGATTTGCCGGGAATGGTGTCATCTGGCGGACTTCAATCGGCTTCTCGAACGGCTTCCCCGTCTGCACGGCCGTGGCGCGTTCTTCGCGCTCGCCGGGAGGGTGGACGGTGCAGCCCGCCAATCCAACGAGCAACACGACCGTCACACGCCCGCAAATCGAAGTAGAACTACTCATGACCCCCTCGCCGTTTTGTGTACCCGGGCTGGCAATTACAACCGCAAGTCCTGGTCGGCGTTCATCCGCCTTTCGGCCTTGAACCCCTCGACGATCACCGCCCCTGACCAGTTGCAGCCCAGTAGTCATAGGAACCATACTGCCCGGCCACACTGAATCGCGCCGTCAGCAGCACGATGAGGGTACGGAGCCAACTCCTCGAAGCGGCGTAAGGCAATAGGATGATGGTCACCAGCGCGATCAGACCCGCGATTTTCCACCGAGTGCTGTTCTGCTGAATGATCTCGTGCTGTCCGGACCGCCCAAAAATCGCGGAACAAGTGAAGCCGTCCCATCCCATCCGGCGTCGTACTGTTGCGGTCATTCCGCTGCTTCCGAACGCAGTAGGGCGCTTGCCGACGCTTGATGCGAGATCTCGGTTTCAACGGGAACGGCATCAGCAGGCGCGCGTGGCAACCTGAATCCCTTGATCAGGGCATAGACGGCCGGGATCACGATGAGCGTCAGAATAGTCGAAGAGATCATGCCGCCGATCATCGGCACTGCGATACGTTGCATGACCTCAGAGCCCGTGCCCGTGCTCCACATGATCGGCAGCAAGCCCGCCATGATGGCCACCACCGTCATCATCTTGGGTCGCACCCGCTCGACAGCGCCCAGCATGATCGCCACGTTAAGGTCGCGTCGCGTGAACGGCTTGCCATCCGCGAGTCGCTCCGCGTGAAGCTCCTTCATCGCTTGATCGAGATAAATCAGCATGATGACGCCGGTCTCCGCCGCGACGCCTGCCAGCGCAATGAAGCCCACGGCCACCGCGACTGACATGTTGAAACCAAGCCACCACATCAGCCAGAGGCCGCCGACCAGAGCGAAAGGCAGCGACAACATAACGATCAGGGTCTCGGTCAATCTTTGGAAATTCAGATAAAGCAGCAGGAAGATGATCAGCAGCGTCACCGGTACCACGATCTTCAGCCGCGCGGTGGCGCGCTCCAGATATTCGAACTGGCCGCTCCAGACCACATAATTTCCAGGCGGAAACTTCACGCTGGCGGCGACCGCCGCCTTGGCGTCGGCCACGTACCCGCCGAGATCGCGGTCGCGGATATCGACGAAGATGTAAACCGCGAGTTGGCCGTTCTCGGTTCGGATCGACGTCGGACCACGCGTCAGCTTGATGGCGGCAACTTCTCCCAGCGGAACAGTCCCACCACCGGGCAGCGCGACGAGCACGTCGCGCGCGATCGATTGAGGATCGCTCCGCAGATCTCGCGGATAGCGCACATTGACGCCGTAGCGCTCGCGGCCCTCGACGGTGGTGGTTACAGTCTCTCCGCCAAGTGCGGACGATACGGTATCCTGCACGTCGCTGACCATGAGGCCGTAGCGCGCAAGCGCCTCGCGATTGGGAACGACGTCCAGATAGTAGCCGCCGATCACGCGCTCCGCGTAGGCGCTCGAGGTACCAGGTACGGTCTTCACGACGGTTTCGATCTGTCGCGCCAACTTGTCCATCTCGACAAGGTCGGTACCCAAAACCTTGATGCCGATTGGTGTACGGATGCCGGTCGCGAGCATATCGGTGCGGGCCTTGATCGGCATGGTCCATGCGTTGGAAACGCCCGGAAATTGCAGGGCCTTGTCCAGGTTAGCAATCAGGCCGTCGACGGTCAGGCCGGCAGGCCACTGCTCCTTGGGTTTGAGGTTGACGATGGTCTCGAACATCTCGGTCGGAGCAGGATCGGTCGCAGTCTCAGCGCGTCCGGACTTGCCGTAGACGGAGGCCACTTCCGGAAAACTCTTGATGATTTTGTTCTGTGTTTGCAAAATCTCGGCTGCCTTGGTCACCGAAACGCCGGGCAACGTCGTCGGCATGTACATCAGCGTGCCTTCGTTCAAGCTCGGCATGAACTCGGTTCCGAGTTGCTTTGCCGGCCAGAGGCTGACCGCCAACGCGGCAAGCGCGAGAACAATCGTCAGGGTCTTGGCCTTCAGCACGCCACGGATCAGCGGCCGGTAGACCCAGATCAGGAATCGATTGATCGGGTTCTTATGCTCCGGAATAATCTTGCCGCGGACAAACAACACCATGAGCGCCGGGACCAGAGTGACCGACAGGATCGCTGCCGCCGCCATCGAGAACGTCTTGGTATAGGCGAGCGGGCTGAACAGGCGGCCCTCCTGCGATTCCATGGTGAAGATCGGCAGGAACGACACCGTGATGATCAGCAGGCTAAAAAACAGGGCAGGACCAACCTCGCTCGCTGCCTCGATCAGGACTTCTAAGCGGGGCTTGTCAGGGGGCGCGCGTTCGAGATGTTTGTGAGCGTTCTCGATCATGACGATGGCGCCGTCGATCATGGCCCCGATTGCGATGGCGATGCCGCCGAGGCTCATGATGTTCGAGCCGATGCCAAGCGCCTTCATGGCGCTGAATGCCATCAGGATGCCTACCGGCAACATGACGATGGCAACGAGCGCGCTGCGCACATGCAGCAGGAACGCGATGCAGACGAGCGCGACGACGATACTCTCCTCCGTGAGCGTTCGCCTCAGCGTCTCGATCGCGCTGTGGATCAGGTTCGAACGGTCATAGACCGGTATGATTTGCACATCTTTTGGCAAGGCCGACGCCATTTCGGCCAGACGCGCCTTCACATTGTCAATGACATCAAGCGCGTTTTGTCCAAAACGTTGCAGGACGATGCCACTGGCGACCTCGCCTTCACCATTGAGTTCGGCAATGCCCCGGCGTTCGTCCGGGCCAAGCTCGATCCGCGCAACGTCCTTCAGCAGGACCGGCGTGCCCTTGTCGACCTTCAGAACGATGTTCGAGAGGTCGGCGAGGCTTTTCACGTAGCCCCGTCCCCGCACGATGAATTCGAATTCCGACATCTCTACCGTGCGGCCTCCGACATCCATGTTGCTGCCGCGGACCGCATCGCGCACCTTTGAAAGCGGGATATCCAGCGACTTCAACCGGTTCGGATCGACGATGATATTGTATTGTTTGACAAAGCCGCCGACGCTTGCGACTTCGGCGACGCCTTCCGCCTTGGAGATGCCGTAGCGGATGGTCCAGTCCTGCAGGGATCGCAGGTTGGCCAACGATTTATCCTTGGACTGCAGCGCGTATTGATAGACCCAGCCAACGCCGGTCGCATCCGGCCCCAAGGTGGGTGTGACACCCGCCGGCAATTTGCGCGCGGCGGCGTTGAGGTATTCCAGCACGCGCGAGCGCGCCCAATAGATATCGGTGCCATCCTCGAAGATGATGTACACGAACGAAACGCCGAAGAACGAGAATCCCCGCACGACTTTGGATCTCGGAACGGTCAGCATCGCCGTCGTCAGCGGATAGGTGACCTGGTCCTCGATGACCTGCGGTGCCTGACCTTGATACTCCGTATAAACAATCACCTGGGTGTCGGAGAGGTCTGGAATGGCGTCAAGCGCCGAGTGCTGCAGCGAATAGACCCCGGCTGCCACAACGAAGACCACGCCGATCAGAACCAGCATCAGGTTGCGGGCCGACCAGTTAATGAGTCCTGCGATCATTGCGATTTCTCCCCGGGATCAAGGCTATTGAGCGCGGCTTCCAGATTGCTTTCGGCGTCGATCAGGAAGTTCGCCGAGACCACGACCTTGTCGCCTTCGGCAAGTCCTTCCTTGATTTCGACGTGGCCGCCGCCGCGGCGCCCGAGTTTGACCTCGCGCGGTTCAAAGCGGCCGTCGCCCTTGTCGAGAAGCACAACTTGCCGCTCACCGCTGTCGATGACGGCGCTGTTGGACACGGTCACAACTGGAGCTTCCGCTCCGGTGGAAATTTCTACATCCGCATACATGTCCGGCCGCAACACATCGTCCGGATTGGGCAATTCGATTCTGACCCGCGCGGTCCGCGTCTCCGCCATCAAGTGCGGATAGATCAGCGCGACTTTGCCGGTGAAAACACGGTCGGGATAGGCGCGAAGCCGGACGCTGGCCTTTTGCCCGACCTCGATTAGGGACAGATCGCGCTCCGCCACATCGACCAGCACCCAGACGACGTCGTGGTCCGAAATCCGGAACAGAACATCCCCCGGCGCCGCGCGCATGCCGTTGACGGCTGCGCGCTCCACAATCTCGCCGTCCTGCGGCGCAGGCCAACTCACATAGGCCGGAATTTCGCGGGTGCGCTCGATGTCGGCAATGAACTTCTCAGGGGCATCGAGATTTTCAAGGCGCCGGCGCGCGCCTTTCAAGGCTTGGTTGCTGATGCCGGCGTCCGGGCGGGCATTGAGCGCCGAAAGATATTCGGCTGCGGCGCTCGACAGGTTCGGGCCGTAGATGCGCATCAGCGGCTGGCCCTTGTGAACATGCGTGCCGGTGGTGACGTTCTCGACACTGTCGATGAAGCCTTCGAAACGCAGCGATACGACCGATTTGCGGCGCTCGTCTTCTTGAACCGTGCCTGGTGCACGAACCATCGTATTCAGAGTGCGCCGCTCCGCGACCTCGGTTTGGACGCCGGCCTTTTGCAGTTTGCCCGCACTCACTTTGACTGATGAGTCGTCGTCCTGTTCGCCCTCGTAGACGGGCAGATAATCCATCCCCATATTGTCCTTCTTTGGAGTGGGAGACTTATCGGGCAGGCCCATGGGATTGCGGTAGTATTTGATGCGATGAGTGTCGCCGCCGTTCGCAGCCATGGCTTCCGGAGCTTTCTCCTCGAAGCTAAGGTCTTCGCTGCTATGGACCGCCGAATATGCCTTGCCTGACGGTGTTTTCTTTGGCGTCTGCGAATAGTTGGGCAGACCATCCGGATCGCGGTAATAGATGATCGGTCCGGCCGTTGCCGGCTCAGCCTGACTCGGTTTTACTGCGGCTGGCAGTACGGCGGAAAGCCATCCTGGGAGGGGACCATTCGATCGCCCGACGGCCAATCCGACCAATCCGGCAGCCAAGATCGCGAATACGATCAACAAAGGGCTTACTGATCTTCTCATAGCGAACCTCCGAACAGGCGTTCCATCTCGGCGTACGCTGCCGGAGACAACCACAGCACTGCTGTGGTTGCTCCAATCGCGGCGAGCCGATTGATTCCGGCCGGGCGGATCACGGCGTAGCCTTTAGGACGAGCTTGTTTTCGACTGTCCCGGTTTCACCTTGCACCTTCGCGCCGAGCGAAAGCTGCCAGCCGCCGGCCATGGTCAAGGTCGCCTTGAACTTGTAAACGCCCGGTTCCGTGCTGGGCATAGGCGCGATCTTGGTGGCCATCTCCTGCATGCCTTCAGGCGCCATATCCAGACGTGTCGCGAAAATGACCGCGTCGGGCACGGGCTTGCCGTCCGGCTTATGGACGAGGCGAACCGAGATGATCGCGTCGCCCTTCTTGACGGTCTGGTCGACGAGCTGGAATTCATAGTCCTTGATGTCGGCGCGGGCGATGGCGGTCGAACCAGCCATGGCAATGCCGATGAACGCCGCCTGCAAGGCGCGCGCGTAGCGAGACGTCTTCATTTTCAAATCCTCAATATGCTCTGGTTGCCGCGGGGCGGCATGCGTTTATCCGCGCGGCTTTGGGGCCACGCGGCAGCAACGGCGCTGGAAGCGCCGATCAGACCAGAGTACGAGGAGGATGCTCGGGCGGCGGACGGCCGTGGCCGTCGGGCCGGAACTGGTTTTGCGGGCGAGCAAGACCGGCCGACACCGCGAACAGCGGCTGGAACACGGCCGTCGCCATGCCGACGAAACATTGGCTCATGCAGTCCGCCATGAAGATGCACTTGTCGCAGCCGATCGGCATCGGAGCTGTCGGCGGACAACACGGCATGTCTGCCGCCATCCCGTCCGCAGTGATAGACTCAGGACTGGCCGACATGGACATGTCGTCCGCCATCGCCGACATCGATGAATCGGAGGCCGCGCCTGCCATGACAGGCGTGGACAGCGGCGCCAATATCAGCCCAGCGATCGTTAGGATCGCGAGCAGACGGCGTATGGTGAGTTGGCGGTTCACGTCGGCAAAATCCCACAAAACGACCCGGATTGATAGTGTGCCGAGCCTAACGACGCCGTGATCGGTCCAGCCAGGCTTCGTCAACACGGCGGTCGAACTTGTGCGCCAAGGGTTTGGTCTTATCCTCTTATTATTCGGTGCATCGCGTCGCCCGAATTTTGGGCATTGAGATCGTTTTCGGCTTTGGCCCCTTCCTCTACAAGGACGCCTATTTGGTATGGCCAGACCCAAACGCCATTCGGTGGCCGGATATGGAGCAGGCAATGAATGCCTTGCCGATCGCGAACGCAGAGATCACGCAGTTCTTCCGCCAGTGGCTGGAAACCTTCGCGGGCTATGTCCGTGAGGTCGACTACGCCTCGGCAAGGCCCCTGTTCCATCCGGACGTGCTTGCCTTCGGCACGCACAACGATGTCATCCCCGGCCTGGATAAATGGGTCACGACGCAATGGGACAATGTCTGGCCGAAGACCACCGACTTCCGTTTCGTCCTCGAGCAGGCCTCGGTTCTGGCGTCCCCCGATGGCATGATGGCGATCGTGATCGCGCCGTGGACCAGCACGGGCTATCATCCCGATGGCAGCCCGTTTCCACGCCCCGGCCGCGCCACCATGGTGTTTTCCAGGAATGTCGAGGATGCCGCGAATACCGATGGTTGGCTTTGCATGCATTCCCATATGTCGCTTAACCGCGGCGTGCCGCAGGTCAGTCATGCCAATCGACCGGTGAAGGCCTAGTGGACCGAATCGAACGCAACGCAATCCCGCCCGATGGCCGCAGGGTCGTCTCGATCCGGCGGCCATCGGGCATTTGATCAGGGCCTGTCGTGCTCCTCGGAAATGTCCTTGTTGGTGTAGTCCGGCATCAGGGCGGTCGCGACAAGGCTGACGACCGCGCAGAACAGGATGTAGAGCGCGATCATGTAGCCCGATCCGGTGGCGGCGAGCAGTGCGGTGGCGATCAACGGCGCCGGCCCTCCGGAGATGACCGACGAGAGCTGGTAGCCGATCGAGCTGCCGCTGTAGCGCAGCCGCGGGGTGAAGCATTCGGCGATCAACGCCGCCTGCGGACCATACATCAGGTCGTGCGGTACGAACGAAAGCACGATGGCGGCGAAGATCAGCACCGGCGCTGCGGTGTTCAGCAGGGCGAAATACGCAAAGCCAAACAGCCCGGTCAGGACCGTGCCGATCATATACATGCGCTTGCGCCCGATGCGATCCGACAGGTGTCCGGCCAGCGGGACGGTGAAAAGAGAGAGGACGCCGGCGCAGATAAGACAGACGAGCAGGAAGTCGCGATCCTGATGGATGACCTGGGTGCCATAGGCGAAGACAAAGGCCAGGTAGATGTAGGCTGGCGCCTGCTCGGCCATCCGCGCAAGCGCCGCGAGGATGATCGACCGCGGCTGGCGCTTGATCACCTCGACGACCGGGACCCGCTCGACGCGGTCTTCGGCTACGATCCGCCGGAACGTCGGCGTCTCCATGATGCCGAGCCGGATGTAAAGTCCGATGGCGATCATCACGATGCTGAGCAGGAACGGGATGCGCCAGCCCCAGACCAGGAACTGGTCGCCGGAAATGCGGCTGAACACGAGGACTGCCACGTTTGCCAGCAGCAATCCGGCGGGAGCACCGAACTGCGGCCACGAGGTGATGAAGCCGCGGTGCTTGTTGGTCCGTGCCCACTCCATCGAAAGCAGCACAGAGCCACCCCACTCGCCGCCGACGCCCACGCCCTGGATGAAGCGGATGATGGTCAGGATGACGGCACCCCAGATGCCGATCTGGTCATAGGTGGGGACGAGGCCGACCGCCGCAGTGGCAATCCCCGTCACCAGCAACGTGGCTATCAGCGCCGCCTTGCGGCCGATGCGGTCGCCATAGTGGCCGAAGATCGCGGCACCGATCGGCCGGGCGATGAATCCCACCGTGTAGATCGCAAACGCCTCCAGCACGCCGACCAGGGGATCGGACTTGGGAAAGAAGAGCTTGCCAAAGACGAGGCCGGTCACCGTGCTGTAGAGCAGGAAATCGTACCATTCGATGGTGGTGCCTACCGTGCTGGCGATCATTGCGCGGCGCAATTGCGCCTGGTGCTCGGCTTCCGGCAACGGGCTGGCTGTGATGTCCAATGTCGTCATTCTGCCTCTCCTTGGCCCATATCGGACTGGGGCCCTGCGGAATGCGTTTCGTTCCCCATCCACGGAAGTGGATGAGGGTATCGATGTCTGTTTTCTTGTTGGTTGGGGCTGCGCCGTCATTGCGCGCTCGCGCCCATGCCGGCTCGGGAAGCCAGTGCTGGATGGCGGGCGGGGCCAACCGAACGCCACCACGGGAACGGACATCCCTAATGACACGGTCTTGCAAAAATAAAAGCGTAGTGCCTCGGTCCGCACCGTAAATTCAACCTTGGTCTATGGCAACCCTGCCACCGAACTTCCTCTGCTCGTCGAGCGCTTCTCCGTCGCGCGCGGTCATCCCGTGGCGCCAGGGTGGCGGCGCGCAATGTGGCTTCTGATCAACATGTGGTAGGATGCGGCCCTCGAGCTGAGGGGGCAAATGAAGCGACGCGAGTTCATCAAGCTTGCCGGCGGCGCAACAGTGGCGTGGCCGTTTGCCGCCCATGCGCAGCAGAACGACAAAATACGCACAATCGCAGTGCTGATGGGCATCGCAGCGACCCCGCAGAGTGAAACTTACCTTGCCGCCTTTTCACAGCGGATTGAAGCGTTGGGCTGGACAATGGATCGCAACGCACGCATCCAGGTGCGCTGGTGGACGGGCACTCCGGAGCAGATGCGGACGACTGCTGCGGACCTGCTTGCACTCTCGCCCGATGTCATCGTGGCATTTAGCAATCTCGCGGTTGCGCTGTTGCAGCCGATGGAGAAGAGGGTGCCGATCGTGTTCGCCCAAGTCGGCGATCCCATCGGTTCCGGTTTCGTTGCCAGTCTGGCCCATCCGGGCGGCAACATCACCGGCTTCGCCGGCTACGATGGAGCGATGGGTGGCAAGTGGCTCGAGGTGTTGAAAGAAACGGCGCCGAATCTAACCCGGGTCATGACAATCTTTCACCCCGAGACCCCTGTTCATCAGGGTCTCTGGCGCTCGATCCAGGCCTCTGCGGCTTATTTTGGCATCGAGGCGATACCCGGTGGCATCCACGACGCTGACGAAATAAAGAATGCCATTTCGCACTTCGCGACCAGGGAAGACGGGAACGGCGGGATCATTATTCTTCCACATGCCATCATCAACGCAAATGACGGCCTCCTGGTTGCGCTGGCGCAGCAACATCGATTGCCCGCGCTGTTCTCCTCCGCCGGTTCGGTAAGGGCCGGCGGGCTCGTCTCCTACGGTTATGATCTGCCCGAGGCTTTCGGGAAAACCGCCGAATACGTCGATCGCATTCTGCGCGGTGAGAAGCCAGGCGATCTGCCGGTGCAGCAACCCATCAAATTCAATCTCGTTTTCAATTTGAAGACCGCCAAGGCAATCGGCCTCACAATCCCTCCGGCGATGCTATCGCGCGCCGACGAGGTGATCGAATAGTTCTGCTGTTTGCTGCAGCGTGAGCCTGCTTGTGACACATCGGGACGTTTCGCTGCGCTGCAGAATTCGGTCGTCATCAGGACATATCAGTCATCGAGCAAGCCGCATCGATCCGCCGCGCGCCCCGTCTGAATACGGGATCACGCGTGAAATACTTGCGCTCGCGTCAAGAGCGGCGTTCGTTAGCAGGTGACAGTGACGCATGATTCGGCCAACTGGAGCGGACGCAAATGAGCCTCTATGTTCTGGACGCTGTTTGGTGGATTTTCGGAATCCGCGGTCATATTCCCCAACATGACGGCTTCCGGCCGGGCCGGGGCGGATCGTCGCTCGCCGACAGCAGCAACCCGGTGGGTCGGGTGCTGGCGGCGTTCGCGCTGTCGGTCGTGTTTCTGGCGCTGGCGCTGTCGGCGACGGTCTGGCTCGCGATGCGATTGCTGTAAGGCCGGCCGGCGCTCAGCGCAAATCGACAGCTGCAAATCAGCCTGCCGCGTAGGCCGCCGGCAGGAAATCGCCGAGCGCGTCGAGAAATATTTCGGGCGCTTGCAATTGCGGGACATGCGCGCAGCCGTAAATGATCTTGAGACGCGCGTCCGGCAACAGCGCGGCCAGTTCGCGCGACATCGGCGGCGGCGTCGCCTCGTCCCGCTCGCCGACCAGCACCAGCACCGGCAGTTTTACCTTTGCGAGTTCGGGCCGCAGATCCAGTTCGGCCAGCGCGGTGCAGGCCGCCTGAAACACTTCGGGATCGGTTTTCAAAAACGCCTCGCGGCGATCGCGCATCAAATCGGGATGGCTCGCCTGGAACTCCGGCGCGAACAGCCGGCGCATCGCGACATCGGTGATCGCCGACAGCCCCTTGGCCTCGCACGCCGCCGCCATGTTGCGGAACGCCTGGCGCCCTTCTTCCGAAAACGCCGCGCCGCAATCGGCGAGCACGAATTTTGTGGCGATGGCGGGATGGCGAATGGCCATCTGCAGCGCGACGAACCCGCCATAGCCGTTGCCGAGCACGATTGTATCCTCGCCGCCGGCCACGTCGTTCACGGCCTCCGCCATCCGGTCGGCGACCTCGGCAAGCCCTCCAGGGATCGCGCGGGACCGGCCGAAGCCGGGCAACTCGGGAACGATGACCCGAAACGCCCGAGACAATTGCGGCACGATCGCATCGAAACTCGCGCGATCCGACAACAGCGAATGCAACAGGAAAAGTGGCGGCCCGTCGCCGAACTGCGCCGCATTGACCGTGCCGTCAGCGAAAAGTCGGTTCATGCCGGTCTCTCTTTCATCGATTGCCGGGTGGCTCGGCGGCGCCAGCCATTGATAGATCAAATTTCGGTCTTTTCAAGCCTTTGTCACTTGACGTGATATTTCACGACTGCAACAATAATATCCGCATCTGAGGAATTTTTGATGCTTTTGCGCGATAATGTCTACGAAAATCTCCGGTCTGATATTCTGACCTGCCGCCTGGCGCCGGGTGATGATATGCGCGAACAGGAGCTCGCCGAACGCTATGCGGTCAGCCGCCAGCCGGTGCGCGAGGCGCTGCTGCGGCTCGAGCGCGAGCATCTCGTTACCGTGCAGCCGCGCCAGGGCTATCGCGTCAATCCGATCTCGCTTGCCGATGCGCGCGATCTGCTGCGGTTTCGGTTTGCACTGGAGCCGGCCTGCGTCGCCGAGGCGATCGAGAATGCGCCGGACGATGTCTTGAAGGCGCTCGACGGGTTCAGGCGCTTTGCCGGCAACCACGAAGATTTTATCGCCTATAACCGCGCCTTTCATTCGGCGCTGGCGCATGCGTCGGGCAACCGCCGGATGGCGGCGGCGCTGTGCGACCTGATCGGACAGGCCGATCGGCTGGTACGGGTCAGCGTCGCCAATGTCAGGGATCACAATCCGGCGCAGCTCGTGGCCGAGCATGTCGCCCTGATCGAGGCGATGCAGCGCCGCGACGGACGAAGTGCCGCGCGCATCATCAAGGCCCATATCGTACAAACCGAAAAACGCGTGCTGCCGGCGCTCAAGCGCAACGCGGTGATTGTTTAGAGCATGATCCGGAAAAGTGGGAACCGGTTTTCCGAAGAGATCATGCTCAAACTAAAGAGAAGCGACTTGTGAATATTTCCGCCAAACCAACAACGACAGACATCGAAATCCACGGCAATTTCGTCGACGGCCGCGAGATCGAAGCCGCTGCCTCCGAGATGCTCGACGTCCGCAATCCCGCAACCGGCGACGTGATCGCGCGGATTCCGAATTCGACCGCGGACGACGTCGATCGCGCGATGAGAAGCGCGCGCGCCGCGTTCGAAGGCCGCGCCTGGGGCGGCATGGATGTTCGCGCCCGCGCCCGCCTGGTCAACCGGCTGGCCGATGCGTTCGAGGCCAATCTCGAGCCGCTTTATCGGCTGGAGACGCTGAACAACGGCCGGCCGCTGAACGAGACCCGCGCGCAGCTATCGCGGCTGCCGGACTTCTTTCGTTATTTTGCCGGGCTGGCGCTGGCGCGCCGCGATGCGGTGATCCCGGTCGAGGGCTCGTATCTCAATTACACCTTGCGCACGCCGATCGGCATCGTCGCCAATTGCACGCCGTTCAATCATCCGCTGATGATCCTGTGCAAGTCGCTGGCCGCGGTGCTGGCGAGCGGATGCGTCACCGTCGTAAAACCGTCGGAATATACGCCGCTGACGACCCTGAAGCTGGCGCAGATCTTTAGCGAGGCGGGACTGCCGCCCGGCGTCTTCAACATCGTGCTCGGCCTTGGCCAGTCGACCGGCAAGATGCTCGCCGAGCACGGCGACATCGACAAGCTGGTGCTGACCGGCGGCACCGAGGCCGGCCGCATCGCCGGCTCTCAGGCTGCAAAAGTGTTCGCGCACCAGACGCTGGAGCTCGGCGGCAAGACTCCCGTCATGGTGTTCGATGATTTCGATGTCGATCAGGCCGTCAACTACGCGGCGTTCGGCGCCTTCATCGGCGCCGGACAAACCTGCGTCTGCGCCTCGCGCCATCTGGTGCAGGCGTCGATCTATGACGAGTTCGTCGAGAAGCTGAAGACCAAGACAAAAGCTATTCGCATCGGCGATCCCTTCGATCCCGCCACCCAGCTCGGTCCGGTGATCTCGGCCCGGCAGCGCGATCGCGTGCTGTCGTATTCGAAATTCGGCCATGAGGACGGCGCGCGACTGGTTGCCGGCGGCGTCGCGGCAAAGGTGCCCGGCCACGAGAACGGCTATTTCATCGAGCCGACCGTGTTTGCGGATGTGAAATCCGACATGCGGATTTTTCAGGAGGAAGTGTTCGGCCCGTTCACCTCGGTGACGCCGTTCACGGACGAGGCGCACGCCTTGCGGCTGGCAAACGATTCACCGTTCGGGCTGGCGGCCGCGATCCGCACCCGCGACATCGGCCGCGCGCATCGCCTCGCAGCAGGCGTCAAGGCCGGCATCGTCTGGATCAACGATCATCACCGCCTCGACCCGGCCTCGCCCTGGGGCGGCATCGATGATTCCGGCATCGGGCGAGAGTTCGGCACCGAAAGCTTTGACGATCACTTCAACACCAAGAGCGTGATGGTCGCGACAGGCGACCAGCCGTTCGACTGGTACCGCGACACGGCGGCGCAACGGCGTCTGAACTGAACACATAACCGGCGGCGACACCGGGTCCAGAGAAGACCGGCGCCGAATCTAGATATAAAAAGGGGGAAGCTTCCTATGGCTCACGCAGTAAACGCCGGCCCGCGTCTCGACCGGCTTCCGATCTCGTCGTTTCACTACCGGATTTTCTGGCTGGTCGGCGCCGGCATGTTTTTCGACGGCTACGATCTCTATATCGCCGGTGGCGTGCTGGCATCGGTGGTCCAGACCAAATTCTCGACCGTTCCGCAAAGTCTGCAATTCATTTCGCTGACCTTTGTCGGCATGACGCTGGGCGCGCTGATCACCGGATTTGTCGGCGACAAGATGGGGCGGCGGTTCACCTACCAGATCAATCTGCTGATTTTCGGGCTGGCGTCGCTGGCGGCGGCCTTCACGCAGGATATGAATCAGCTGATCGCCTGCCGGTTCGTGCAGGGCCTCGGCTTGGGCGCCGAAATCGTGGTCGGCTATTCGACGCTCACCGAATTCGTTCCGCCGAAGACGCGCGGGCGCTGGCTGTCGATGATGGCGTTCATCGTCGTGGCCGGGTTCCCGGCGACCGCTTTGCTCGGCTATCTCATCATTCCAGCCTTCGGATGGCGCCCGACATTCGTCATTGCCGGCGTGGGCTCGCTGATCGTCTGGTATCTGCGCAAAAATCTCCCGGAATCGCCGCGCTGGCTTGAATCGCAGGGCCGCAGCGCGGAGGCCGAAGCCCTGATGCAGTCGATCGAGAAGGAATCGGCCGGCGGGGCGGCGCTGCCGCCGGTGGTGGTGCCGGCTCCGGTGCCGCTGGTCGCCGCATCCGACATGCTGAGGCCGCCGCTGCTGCAACGCATGATCGTCGGCTCCTGGGTCCTGATCACGATCAATACATTGATCTTCGGCTTCGTGATCTTCCTGCCGCAGTTCTTCCTGCGCCAGGGACTGACCATTACCAATTCGCTCGCCTATACGCTGGTGTTGTCGGCCGCTTCGCTGGTCGGCTGTGCGCTCGGCGCCTATTTATCCGATGCCATCGGACGGCGCTCAAGCATCATCGGCGCCTCGATCGTCACCATCATCTCCGGCTACATCTATGCCCGCTTCGATGCGGCCTCGGATCCGGCGATCGTGCTCACCATCGGCTTCGTGCTGATCGTCGCGATCTATGTGCAGACGGCGATCCTGTTCGGCGTCTATACGCCGGAACTGTTCCCGACCGAGATCAGGTTGCGTGCCAACGGCATCTGCAACACGCTCGGACGCGGCGCAACCGTGGTCTCGCCCTTTATCGTCGGCAGCCTGATGGCATCCTATCAGCTGCCGGGCGTCGTCTGGCTGATGATCTCGCTTGTGGTCGTCCAGATCGTGGTGGTGTGGGCATGGGGGGTCGAGCCGCGCAATCGGGGGCTCGAGGAAGTCGCCACAGCCAAGGCCTGAGGCGGCTATTTCAGGCAGCGCTTGGCTTGCTCGATTTTCGTTTCCGACACGCCGTGGCCGCGGGCCCATTGCTCCGCGGCCGCTTCGCCATAGAGTTTGACGGCCTCGCGGACCGCCGGACAGGTCAGGCGGCTCAACAACGCGACCCGGTGGTTCGGGGTGCCTTGATTGGGGGTGCTTTCTTCGCCATGGGCGGGGGCGCCGAGAACGAGTGCGGCGCAGATGATCGTTGCTTTCATTAAATCACCGAACGACCGTGATCGCGGCCGCGATCACGGTCAAGAAGTGTGAGAGGAGTTTGGCGCGGAGAGGCACCGTCGTCCCAGCCCGGCGACGATGGGGTTCAGCGTCTGCCGCGATTGCTGCGGCTTTGTGACCGCCAGACGATAGTAGTGTGTGCGGGGAACCCGGGCCCGCGCCCTTCCCTCGAATCGCCCGCGTGGGGGCACTGAAGCAAGCGTCGTGAGGATCGAGCTCTAAGCCACACAAACCGCCGTCATCCTGAGAGTTTGTGAATGTATTCGAATTTCGACGGTTTCTAGGGGTCTAAGCCCTTGATTTGACTCATGTCGGAAAACGCAAAAATTGAAAGATTCACAGCCTCTGAGGTGCGCGCTCTGCGCGCCTCGAAGGATGGGCCACGGGCATCTTCATCCTTCGAGGCTCGCCGAAGAGGCTCGCACCTCAGGATAACGATGAGGCTCCGCTCACGCGTTCTTCAGCGCCACCCTGAACTCGGCTTCGGTCTTGGCCTTCACTTCATCCAGCGTGACACCGTCGGCGAGTTCGATCAGGGCCATGCCGTCCTTGCCGTACCTGTCGATGGTGAAGACGGCGAGATCGGTGACCACCATGTCGACCACCTTCTCGCCGGTCAGCGGCAGATTGCAGGTCTTCAAAAGCTTCGGGCCGTCCTTGGCGGAATGTTCCATCACCACCACGACGCGCTTGACGCCGGCGACCAGATCCATCGCGCCGCCCATGCCCTTAACCATCTTGCCGGGGATCATCCAGTTGGCGAGATCGCCGTTCTGGGCCACCTGCATGGCGCCCAAAATCGACAGATCGATATGGCCGCCGCGCACCATCCCGAAGGATTCGGCCGAGGAAAAATAGCTGGTCGACGGCAATTCGCTGACCGTCTGCTTGCCGGCATTGATCAAATCCGCGTCTTCCTCGCCCTCGTAAGGAAACGGTCCCATGCCGAGCATGCCGTTCTCGCTCTGCAGATTCACGTCGATGCCGTCGGGGATATAGTTCGACACCAGCGTCGGGATGCCGATGCCGAGATTGACGTAATAGCCGTCGCGCAGTTCCTTGGCAGCGCGGGCGGCCATCTGTTCGCGGGTCCAGGCCATGATGATCTCCTAGTGAAGGTTGCTTCTCATTTATGCATGATCTTGTCGGAAAGCCGGTTCCCACCCATCGGGTCGTGACCCGAGGGCATGGCTTTCCGGATCATGCCTAGGCCGCCGGCCGTGGCCTGGTGTTGCGGAACTCGATGCGCTTGTGACCGGAGCCGACCTCGATCATGCGCTGCACGAAGATGCCGGGCGTGTGGATGTGGTCCGGATTGATCTCGCCGGCCGGCACCAAATGCTCGACCTCGGCGACCGTGATCTTCGCCGCGGTTGCCATCATCGGATTAAAATTGCGCGCGGTTTTTCGATACACAAGGTTGCCCGCGGTATCGCCTTTCCAGGCATGGACGATAGCGAGATCGGCGACCAGCCCGCGCTCCATGATGTATTTCTCGCCGTCGAATTCCTTGACCTCTTTGCCCTCGGCAATCAGGGTGCCGACGCCGGTCTTGGTATAAAACGCAGGGATTCCGGCGCCGCCGGCGCGGATGCGCTCGGCCAGCGTGCCCTGCGGATTGAATTCGAGTTCCAATTCTCCGGCGAGGTATTGCTGGGCGAACAGCTTGTTCTCGCCGACATAGGACGAGATCATCTTCTTGATCTGGTGGGTTTCCAGGAGCCGGCTGAGCCCGATGCCGTCGACGCCGGCATTGTTGGAAACCACGGTCAGGCCCTTCACCCCGGAATCGCGGATCGCGTCCGACAAGGTCTCGGCGATGCCGCAGAGGCCAAAGCCGCCGGACATGATCATCATGCCGTCCTTCAGAATGCCCGCGAGGGCGGATTTCGCGTCGGGATAGACCTTGTTCATGGAAATACGACCTGATGGGAGGAAGAGACCTGATGAGAGGAAGATTTGTCGCCGCCGCGAATTCGCAAGGATTATTAGGCGAATTCTTCGCAGTGCGTCAATGTCGGGGCCTCTTCCGGGAGTCGTCGTGCCCAATCCCCTGAGGTCGTCATGCCCGGGCTTGCCCCGGGCATCCACGTCTTTGGCGCTCCTTGAGAGAAAGAAAGACGTGGATGGCCGGGACAAGCCCGGCCATGACAGCGGCTAGGAGACCATTATAACGCCGCCCCGCCCTTGCAGCCCGGCCTTGAAAGCGTCAAGAAAACCCATCAAGTTGCGCGCCTTGGCACGGGCGCCATCCAGCTCGGGCGGCGGCCGGTTTGGGCATATTGTTAACTTGCCGACTCGGGGCACCCCGTGTTCGGTGAACCTCCCGCCCGGCCCCCTCTGCGATGCGCGCCTTAAAACCGATCAGGATATGTCATTGACGATGGCCCAAGGAATGAAGCGCCTGGGGACGCCGATTGCGGCGTTGCTCGGCGTGGTGCTGGTCGGCCTGGTCGCGACCTCCTGGTTCCTCAACCGGGACGCGCTGCGCCAGGCGGTGGAAGCCCAAATCCGCGCCGTCACCGGGCTCGATCTCGTCGTCAACGGCACGATCGATGTGTCGGTGTTTCCGGCCAGCTACGTCTCCTTTCATGACGTCGGCCTGAAGGGCGGCGCGACCGCCGACCCCGCGCTCTCGGTCGACGTCCTCACCGCGAATTTGCGGCTGTTGCCGCTGCTGCTGCAGCGCTTCGAGATCGCCGACGTCATGATGCTGCGCCCGCATATCCGTGTGGTCCGCGAGGCCGGCGGCGAGAGCAACTGGACGCCGTTCATCGACACCATCGTGCGCAACATGAAGCCCGGCTCCGACAACCAATTGTCGTTCTCGGAAATCAGGATCCAGGACGGCGTGCTCGACTATGACGACGCTTCCAATCATGCCGACGAGCAACTCGGCGCCATCGACCTGTCGCTGGCCTGGCCCTCGATCTCGCGTTCCTTTGCCGCCACCGGCCAGTTCGACTGGCGCGGCGAGCGGATCGACGGCTCGATCTCGGCCAGCGACTTTGTCGCGGCCTTGTCGGGCGACCGCTCCGGCCTGAAGGCGCGGCTCGCAAGCGCGCCGCTGAAACTGGCGTTCGACGGCACGGTGGCCGATCGCACCTCGATGATGATGGAGGGCACGCTGACCATCGACAGCCCATCGCTGCGCAACGCCATGCGCTGGACCGGCGCCGAGCCCCCCGGCGCCGGCGGCTTTGGCCGCTTTGCGCTGAAGGCGCGCGCCAATGTGGTCGGCCCGTCGATTGCACTCACCAACGTCAATGTCGAGCTCGACGGCAATGTCGCCGAGGGCGTCATGACCTACGCCAATAACGGCCGCCAGTCGCTGCAGGCGACGCTTGCGGCCGGCAACCTCGACTTCACGCCCTATATCTCGACCTTCCGGCTGCTGGCGAGCGGCGCGCATGACTGGAACCGGCAATTATTCGATCTGAACTCGCTGTCGACCACCGACCTCGACATGCGCTTATCCGCGGCCCAAGTGACCGTCGGCCCCTCGAGGCTCGGCCGCACGGCGCTCGGCGCCAACCTGCGCGGCGGCGCGCTGGCCTTGAGCGTCGGCGAAGCGCAGATCTATGGCGGCGTCGCCCGCGGCTCGTTCGGGGTGGCGCGCTCGGATGCGGTCGCCGACGTCAAGGCACAGTTCCAGTTCATCGACGTCGATCTCGCCCAGCTCGCCAGCGAATTGTTCGGCGTCAACAAATTGAGCGGCCGCGGCAATCTCGGCGTCTCGCTGGTGGCCTCCGGCTCGAGCCCGTTCGGGCTTGCCTCCTCGCTCGACGGTACCGCGACGCTGACCGGCCATGACGGCGCGATAAGCGGCTTCAACGCCGAGCAACTGCTAAAACGCCTGGAGCGCCGTCCCTTGTCCGGCGGCGGCAATTTCCGCCAGGGCTCGACCCCGTTCGACACACTGACCATCGGCGTAAAATTCGCCGACGGCATCGCCACCGCCGAAGACGTCCGCGTCGAGGGCCCCGCCGCGCGCCTGACGCTGACCGGCACCGCCTCGGTGCCCACGCGAGAATACGATCTCAAGGGCGTCGCCAGCCTGATCTCGGCCGCGGGCGCCGCCCCCGGTTTCGCGCTGCCGTTCGTGGTGCAGGGCCCCTGGGACGATCCGCTGATTTTTCCCGACCCCGAAAGTTTGATCCGCAGATCGCCTGCGAGCGCGCCGCTGCTCGATGCGGTGAAGGATCGCAAGACGCGGGATGCGGTGAAGTCGGTGATCGAGCGGTTTACGGGCGGGGGGCAGGTGCCCGCCCCCGCCGCGGCAGCGCCGGCGAGTGCGCCGGCGGCGGCGGATGCGAGCAAGCAGAACTAACGGCTTCGTCGTGCGTTGAGAGCGTGGGCTCGTTCGTAGGGTTGGTAGCGCTCGTCCGCCATAGCTCGAAGAGCGACGGCGGATAACCCACCATTGATCCACGACATGACGACCGACGAAAAATTCCCCTATCACGCGTGCACCTGGCACCACTGCGACGAAACCTCCGAGCGATGGTTGTCCGTTCTGGAAAAGACCGGCGCGGAGAATGTAAGGGCGCGGCTGGCCCGGTTCGAACAGGGCTCGCATGCCTCGGTCGCGATCGGCACCGAGCCTGACATGACCGCCGGTTTTGCGCAGGAATGGCTGGCATGGCGCGATCAACAAAAAACCGCCGAACAAACCGCCCGGCTCGACCGGCAAATCTTCTGGACCCGACTTGCGGCAATTGCGGCGTGTGTTGCCGGCCTCAGCGCGGCGATCGGCTGGGGGTGGACGATATTGTTTAAGCCGTGAGGGCGGCAGGTGCGCGGGAGTGGATTAGCGCGGCGTAATCTTCTGTTCTTTGGCGAGAGAGCGGCGGTTACGCCTTCGTCTAACCCAGGTTCAGCCAATCCTTCACGTCTGTGAAGTGTCGAACGCCGCAACCGAACAGTGCTTTTGCTTTTATTGCTACGTCGGATGAAGGATTGATGACGTCGACTGAACCCGACCTTCGGGTCCAACTCGAATAGAGAGAGATTAAGTCTGCGTCACTCTCCGTTAGTCCAACTCCCCACAGCACAACTTGACCTGGATGACGATGGCGGACCGAGTCAATGATCATTTTCGCGATCGGGTGTTGAGTGAATTGCTTGTTGAGCCTAGGGGGCATAAAGCCGCTAAAGCTTCGATATCCATTGGGTTGGGGTAATCCCAGCCAACCGGGCTCTCCAAACGTGAAGCCACGTTCGTTCGTTACCATATTCAGCGATCCATGCGGCTTACAAACAAGGAGTTGCTCTGCATTTGCTTTTCCCGGAGCGTAGACGAACGGCCGCGCTAGTTGCTCCAAGGCTAACTCAAGGGTTGTATCGTAATTCAGATTGAGAATAAGGTCGCCGCCTTCAAATCTAGATGCGACGGATTTGGTTAGGTCAAGACTCCTCCAACCGACTCCGTTCTCGTGGAAGCATTGAATCATGCTCAGAGAAAGTGGGTTGCCTATTCCGTGGTACAATAAATCGTCCCAAAAAGGCGTCGATCCAGGATCGGCCTGGGCGCCGCTTTCTGTAATGCGCAGTCCAGAGATGTAGCCAGCCGGAGGATTTTCACTTGCTTTGAAGTCAGAACTGCGGTTTTCCCAAACAAACTCCATAAAGCGTTCGATATTCGTTATTCCCTTTCCCTCTAGTTCAAAAAAGAGAACTCTGGGATCGTGACCTAATTCTTCGTAGCCTAGTTGGCGAAGATAGATTTCAAGAAAGGGATGAGGCGAGTAATCTGCCCATGTCTTGCGCGCGAAATCCCGAATGAGCGGCGGGCACCTCTCAACAGGGTTTCCGAGGGCGATAGCTTCAGCAAATGTTGCTCCTGCCCCCACAATCAGATGTCTCACGTAGCCCGCCTCACCCCAGCACCCGCCGCAAACTCTCAATCTCCCACAGTCCCAGATGCCGCCGGTCGAACGGCGGCACCCAGTCGTCGATCACGCGAAGCGGCGGCGGCAGGTTGTAGGGCGGCGCGCAGAGGTTGATGGTAAACCAGTCGCCGATGCGGATGGCGCGGTTGCGGCCCTCGGGATAGGTGGTGGTCAGAAGATATTTGATGTCGGAGCGGATGATGTTGGCGAGCGCCAGAAAAATCGTTTCCTCGGAAAGATGCATCAGGCAGTCGCGGCACAACAGCAGGTCGGCTGGCGGCAGCACGTCGCTGCAGAGATCGAGGGTGCGAAACTCCCGCCCCTCGCGGCCGTAGCGGATTTGCGTGTTCGCAACCAGCCGCGGCACGATGTCGGCGCCGATATAATGGGTGACCGGAAGTTTTATCTCGGACATCCAGTGAAAGTCGCCGCACGGCAAATCCAGCATGGTATCGATGTTGAGATCGCCGATCAGGGCGGGAAGCGTTTCCCGTATGACTTTGGTGTAGTGCAGCGTCGAGCCGCCGCCGGAGACCGTCTCCTGATAGCCCCAGATGTTGCGCCGAAAGATCTCGGTGAACACCTCGCGCGGCCCGCCGGTGAGATGGCGCACCATCTGCGAACGCAGCCATACCAGGATCGGCGCAGGCAACGTCCGGCGCGCCACGTCGATGCAAGCCGTGAAAAACGCCGTCCTGCGCAAGTCATCGGCAAATCTGCTGAACGACGCCATGACTAAAAGTTCAATTAAAGGCCGATCAAAGTCAAGGCGGGTTCGAAGTGGCCCGGATGGAGCCCGTTGGCTCCATCCGGGCTACAAAATCGGCGTGCGGCAAAAATCTAATTTGTTGAAACGGATCAAGGTGATTTGGGTCGTCCAGTCCCATTACGAAAAATATTCCTCTTCGCCGCTTACCCAAATCACCCGTATATCAATCACCGTCTCGTCCCACTCGAGGGGCGCTGCGCGGTCGTCACGAACGCGGGACGGGATGCGGTGGACGTGGTGGCGCTATTGACGAACAGCGCTAAAGCGGACGGCGAAGTCGTGTGGTCCTGACACCCCGACGCTGGTGTCAAGTTCTTGAGAAGCAAGCTTCTCAGGGGCGACGGTGGCAAGAAAGCCCGGTCGCCGGGGAGAGCGCGAAGTAAGCCGTAAA
>Ga0185299_10002063_pt1 | contig 33206 bp, 24 predicted proteins | sample PaiPotPPA55metaG_FD_128002 | JGI IMG/M metagenome (GOLD analysis project Ga0185299, IMG submission 128002) | Iron sulfur acid spring bacterial and archeal communities from Banff, Canada, to study Microbial Dark Matter (Phase II) - Paint Pots PPA... ...
CACACGATACGATGCGCAACCACGAGAAGCACATTTTCCAAAGGTGCCAAGCGCCAAAAAAAAGCTCGCAACAGGGGAGCCCTGGAAAGATCAAACGGCCTGCGGGCCTCATCGCTTGCCAATTGCGATAGACTCGCCTCGCGTTCCTGAGGAGAAATGTCTTCCAGGCTGAAACTGGTTAACTCCGGCCATGAGGACCGAACAGCGCTAGCCCGCGGTACACCGTCAGTAGCCGGGAACTGCGTTCTTAGAATCTCGTACTTCTGAATTACTTCGCTCCAGGCACGCCGGAACGCCTCGGCGTCGAGGGGTCCCTGGAGACGCAAACCGTATGAGACATTGTGAGCCGGACTGCGAGGGTTCAGTCGCTCTAGTACCCAGAGTCGTTCCTGGGCGATTGAAAGAGGGTTCCCCGTGGTCAAAACAGTCCGCTCCATGGCTTCAAGATTCATTCCAAATGCGCCCGATGCCCCCCAACATTTTACGCTGCCAGCATTACGGTAAGGGGGTCAATCCCTATTAGGTGAAAACTCACATTGTTCACCGCTCGCCGCCTGGCGCCCACGCCCCCAGAACCTAACGCGCTTGTTCAGCGACGTGGATATGCGGCTCTACCAAAGCGAGCAACTCGTTCTTCAGAAACGGGCCGCTCGCCAGAAGCCCTGACAGGAGCGGATCGCGGCGATTCGCTGTCAGTTCGGTTTTCTCCAAAGTGCTGACAAAGCCGCCGGCACTCCTCACCAAGGCCGCTCCGGCCACCACGTCCCACTCGTTTTTGGGAGTCAGTGTGAAAGTTATGTCCGCTAGCCCCGCGGAGACCAGGGCCAGCTTGTAGGCGACCGACCCCATAGGCCGGATCGTAAAAGCAGCGTTATCAAACGATTTCCAGTCGCCGCGCTTGACTTCACTGCGGCTGGCGAGCACCAGGGCGCCGTCCAGATTCTTGCGCTGGCTGGCTTGGGAAGGGTTGCCATTGTAGGTAACGCCGGATGCGATCGATCCCAGGAAGGTTTCGCCGGTCGCTGGATTGTAGATCCCGCCAGCCACTGGACGCCCATTCTCGACGTAACCAATCGAAACGCAGAACTCCGGAATGCCCTCTACGAATTCGCGGGTGCCGTCGAGCGGATCGACCACCCAAACATTTGATCGCTGCAGTCGGATGGGATCGTCCACGCTTTCTTCGGAAAGCCAGCCCTCGCCATCGCGCAGAAGTTCTTGGCGCAGAACCGCGTCGAGGGCGCGGTCTGCTTCGGTTACTGGATCGCGTCCGATTTTGTATTCCGTCTCAATCGCTCCCGGCGTGAAGCGAGCAAAAACCGCGCGAGAGGCCTCCAGTGCCGCCTGAATGCGTTCTAATATTTGAGCGTAGACGTTTGCGTGCATAGTTTCCTGATTTTGTTCGATGATCGAATTGTGCGCATCAGTTTGGGGGATCAAGTCGTTATGAAAGTCGTGATAATCATGCCATTAGCATTCGCGCGCCCGTCGCCAGCAGCACCGCGCACAGAATACGCCTGAGCCATGGGACTGGAACCCGCGTGCTCAGGTAGGAACCGACCAATCCTCCCGGAACCGAACCCAGCAATAGCGCCCCCACGAGATGCACATCAATGTTGTGCATACGAAAATGGAGCAAACTAGTCACACCGGTAAGCAGCAAGGCGTGCACGATGTCGGTTCCCACCATAACCTTCGGCTGAAAGCTGTAAAACAAAAGCAGCATCATCATGACGATGCTGCCCGAGCCGACGGAAGTGATACCCACCAGAAATCCAGCCACTAGACCAATGATGGACATCCAGGCGAACGACTTCATGGTGGGCGGCCGCACCGCTACACGGTCCTCGATTTTTTGCTGGAAGAACAGGAAGGTAGGAATGCAGATCAGCAAAACTCCCACAGCAACGGTGATGAAGTGATTCACGCCATTGCCATAAACGTTTCGCAAGTGAACCAGAAAACTTACGCCCAGATAGGACCCCGGGGCGCTGCCCACGGCCAGTGCCAGAACGACTTTGCGACGAACCGTACCCTTGCGCAAGTGAACTATGCTGGCGCCGATCTTCGTAAGGAAGTTGAAAAGCGCATCCGAACCAACGGCCTGCATGGGAGATACGCCCAACCCGAAAATCAGGATGGGAAGCAGCAAAACGCCGCCCCCGACTCCCGTCATTCCGATGAGGGTCCCAACTGCAAAACCAATCAGACTCTTAATCAGCAGATCCATGTCAATACCGGCTTCAGCCTTTCAATCCATTGCTGGCGTCGGCAGGACTGCGTTCAGACCGACTCCGCTGCCGTCCCGATGAAGCCTTCGCGCTCGAGGTGCAGAATAATTTCCTGCGCTGCTTCTTCGGGAGACAACTCGCCGGTGTTGATGACCACTTCGGCATCAGCTGGAACTTCATAGGGATCCGAAATTCCTGTGAACTCTTTGAGAATTCCGGCGCGCGCCTTGGCGTACAAGCCTTTTCGGTCCCGTTGTTCGCAGACTTCCACGGAGGTGGCAATGTGGACCAGAATGAAGCCTCCATAGGGCTCAATCATTTGCCGGACATGCTTGCGCGTGGCGTCGTAGGGAGCGATAGGCGCACAAATCGCGATCCCGCCGTTCTTGGTAATTTCCGATGCCACGTAGCCGATTCGACGGATGTTAATGTCGCGGTGTTCTTTCGAAAATCCAAGTTCGGAAGAAAGATGCTTGCGCACCAGGTCGCCATCCAGAAGTGTCACCGGACGCCCCCCTGTTTCCAGAAACTTCGTGAGCAACACGTTCGCGATCGTGGATTTACCGGAACCCGAAAGGCCGGTAAAGAAAAGGGTCACACCTTGCTTGTGACGCGGCGGGAAGCTGCGGCGCAACTCGGCCACGACTTCGGGGTATGTGAACCAGGCGGGAATCTCCCGGCCTTCGTTTAAGCGCTGGCGAAGTTCGGTCCCAGAGATGTTCAGCACACGGTCACCATTTTTGACCTCGTCGTCGGGAACGTATTTATCCCGGTCCTCGAGATAGACCATCATGTTGAAGGGAACCATGGTGACGCCGATGTCGGCTTCGTGTTTCTTGAAGACTTCCTGTGCCTCATAAGGCCCGTAGAAAGGCTTGCCGTCGGTGTCTTTGCCAGGCCCGGCATGATCACGACCAACGATGAAGTGCGAGCAGCCATGATTCTTGCGAATGAGGGCATGCCAAATGGCCTCGCGTGGCCCCCCCATGCGCATGGCCAGTGGCAGCAAAGAAAGTTTCGCCGTCGACTGCGGAAACTTCGACAACAGCAGTTGGTAACAGCGCACGCGCGTGTAGTAATCGACATCGCCGGGCTTAGTCATGCCCACGACGGGATGGATTAAGAGGTTGGCCTCAACCTGCTTGGCGGCGCGGAACGCCAGTTCAACGTGGGCCCGGTGCATAGGATTGCGCGTCTGAAACGCAACCACGCGCCGCCAGCCCTCGCGAGCAAACTCCGCCCGCAGTTCGGCGGGAGTCAAACGCAGGCTGCGAAAATCGTAATGGGGAGGGATCTGCAGGCCCTCGATTTTTCCTCCCACGTACCAGGGATTCGCCCTGTTGATCGCATAATCGGCGCCCGGATGAGCGGCGCTGGTGGTGCCGAAAACCGCTTTCGCTTCCGCCTTCCGATCTGGTTGCCAGATCTCTTCGACGTGCAATGCGGCGAGCATTACGCCCTCAGGATCGCGCAGCGCAATTTTGCTGCTGCCCGCCGTGAGCTGCTTGGCGAATTCCTCGCTGACATCCAGGGTGATGGGCATCGGCCAAAGAATGCCACTGACCAGCCGCATATTCTGGCAGACGCTATCGTAGTCGGCTCGCGTCATGAAGCCTTCGAGCGGAGAGAACCCGCCTGTAATCAACAGCTCCAGATCGCAAAGCTGCCGGGCTGTCAGATCCCACGAAGGCCACTGTTTGGAATGCGCTTTTAGGTCCGCGACCTGGGGTGACTCCGCGATAAGGTTGATCAATTCACCCCCGTGGGGCGGAATGAGATGGCTGGTTGAAACGGTCAAGTGCGCTGCCTCCTGAATTGTTCCCTAGAGTCTTGTCTATTACCTTTATCGTATTTGATTGGATTATCGTTCGGCCATAACGGGTCGTAGCAAAATCGATTGCAGATACAGAGAGAGGGAGAAACCCGAAAGATTACCTAACAGAGTATCACTTCTCCGCGGTCGCAAGAAAGACGCATCGTTCTCGTTTATACCAAGCAGAGGTGCAGCAATTGGGAGGCCTTCGCGTCCGATAGGCCACCACGTAAGCGAATGAAACGAAACGATTTTTCCATGTGATGAGCCTGAAATGCCTGCTCACATTTTCGAATGTGAAAAGAAGTGCAACAATGGCTAGGGCAGTTCCACATGCGCCAAGCTGTAGGGAGCTCTAATACCAGTGTTTCAGTTTCCAATCTTGTCCGCGAACGCATAAAGCGGCGCTGTAGCCTGCACCTCCGGGAACTTCTCGCAGCATCCATTGTCCGGCTTCCGAACTGTCCGGCCGCGTGGCGAGAAGCGCATTCGTTCCCAAACAGTCCAGGGATACATCGAACTGGCTGAGCGGAAGAGACAATCCGTTCCCGACTGCCTTGATGTATGCCTCTTTGCGGGTCCAGCAGCGGAAGAAGGCGTCCACCCAGGCGTCCTCGGGCAACGCGGCAAGTTGCTGCTGCTCCAATACGGAGAAAAATCGGCGAGCAATGGACTTAACATCGAAATCTCGGCGAATCTGTTCCACGTCCACTCCCATCTCTCGGCGACGACCAAAAGCGTAGAGTGCAATTCCGCCGGAGTGGGACATATTAAACGTGATACCGCTATCGGCATGGGCCGGGCCGACAAAGGGTTTGTCGTTTTTTGAATAAGAAAACCTCAACTCTTTTGCATCGGTATTTAAGAACGCGGCCAGAATCGTCCGTAACAACGCGCGTGCAGCAACAAACCGTTGACGGTCCTCCGGAAAATGAAATCGCGCAGCACGTTTCTTTTCGTCGGAGGAAAGTATTTCCTGCCAGCGGGACTCGTCGGCGCGAACCGCCTCCAGATCGACTCGCCAAAGTTGAACTTCGTCTTCCGCGGGCGCGAGGCCTGCGATTTCAACATTTGAGTGCGTAATGTTCATGTCGTGGCTCATTGTTTTGCCGCGTCCGCACATTCGCTGGGTGGCCGCTTTTTTTATAATATCGGGAGCACGGAACCTTCTGCAGCGAAGAACGAACGCTGGGAGCCCGGGCTGTTAAGGCCGCAAGGTTACCTTCAGGGCGGTCACGTTGAACGAAAAACGTGCTCTAATTAGAAGGGTCACCGGAATCACAGGATCGGGAGATTTTTCATGATGAAATACCAGTTCGCCTCTTGCCTTGCAATCGCGGCGGCTTGGACCTGCCTGGCTACGGCGCAGACTTCTCAAGCTCACTTATCTTCTACCCGCCCGGCTCCCGACCCGCTGAAGAACGCAACCAAGCCTCTGACCGAGAAATCGGCCAATACTCCTCGTCACAAGTCATCGGTGGTCCCGTCTCAAAGGTCGGCAGGTGCCGGGAAGACGAGCGCGGAACTCACGGGATTGGAACGGCAAAAGAATGCGGCTAAGGGGCCGGCGAATAGCGCCACAAGCTCGCCAAGAAACACTGCCTCATCCAAGCTACCTGCTAGTTCGAAGACCGCTAGTACGCCAGCCGCAAACGGCACGGCTATTGATTATCGGTATAAAAAGCCGGCGGGAGGGCTTCAGGCTCAGACGCCTAACGCTCATGCGCCCAACTCAGCAACGCAGCGGGTTACGAAGAAGAATTAGGCGAATTTTCCACCGACGCACCTAATCGGCAGGAGGCAGCCTGTTTTGGGCTGGGTTGGCTGCCGGCGCTCCGCGATCCGTTTGCATTTCCACCTCGCGTTGAACCGACGGTTCGGTAATGCAGTACTTCACCAGACACCAGAGTGCCCGAACGCCGTCCTTCCATTGGATTTTCTTGCCTTCTTCATAGGTGCGGCCCCAGTAACTGATACCCACTTCATAGATGCGAAGCTTCCGCTTTGCAATCTTCACCGTGATTTCAGGCTCGAAGCCGAAGCGTTTTTCCTCCAGGTGAATCGATTGAATGACCTCGCGCCGAAAAGCCTTGTAACAGGTCTCCATATCACTGATGTTAATATTAGTGAGCGCGTTCGAAAGCAGGGTGAGAATCCTGTTGCCCACAGAGTGCCAGAAGTAGAGCACTCGATGAGGGCGGCCGGAAAGAAAGCGCGAGCCGTAGACTACGTCGGCACTGCCTTCAATGAGTGGTTCGAGCAACACGGTGTAGTCCGCCGGATCATACTCAAGATCGGCATCCTGGATGATGATAAAATCCCCCGTAGCCTCCCGGATACCGCGATGCAGAGCTGCACCTTTGCCCATATTCTTGGGCTGCAATAGAGTTCGAATCTGGGGATGCTCGGCCTTCAATTCTGCAAGAATTTCCCGCGAGCCATCGCGGGACCCATCGTCTACGCAAATCAATTCAATGTCCAGCGCAACTGAAAGCACTCTGTCAACCACGGGCCGCAACGTGGCACGTTCGTTGTATACCGGCATTACGACGGAAAGTTTCATTGCTTTGAATCGTAGTGTACTGGAACCCTCTATCAATCCAAAATCTTGATTCGCCGGCATTCTGAGGTCCCGAGCGGGATGACAAAGGTAGGTTGCTTGGGCGAGCAAGTTGCCCGTGCTTGGATGAAAAACTGGGGGCTTCCTTCCCTAGAGATCCATACTCAAAGGTCCAAGACTCAAGGTCCAAGTGCAAAAGGCGTTATACAGGGTTCCGGATGGCGGAAAGAGGGCTGGGATGTTAACTAAAGCGGGAAATGCGGCGCGAAAAAGCCGCTAAAACATTGATTTGGTTAGGTGCGTGCAGCCAAGTCGTGGTTTGTAGAAAGATGTAAATTATTCAAGGTCTATCAGTAGTGTACTGTAGTTTTATCCTAAGGTGTTCACCTGACGTTGGATCCATCGTACAAATCCCGAAACTTCTTCAAAGCATTCCGAGTTATCAGCGAGCACTACTAGAAGCTCACAAGCCAGCACCATCGATAGTTGGCCTGGACTCCGCAGGGTCAACAAACACGCGCCCAAGGCGGGTTTCGCACCTAATTCGCATTTCCTCACCCCTGGCTCCAGACAACAGTCCGCTGCATTCCAGGCCGCGTGTGCCCATTAAATTCATGCTGTATTGACAAAGAGGGCCTGTGGAAATGGTTGTTCTTTAATCACATGGGGTCCGGTCTCAAAGTGGCATGTGAGATGCAATAGAAATGCAAACACTCCGGCTGTGCAGAATGTGGCGGAACAATTTAGACCAGGGGGCAGGGAAAGTGATGAGTGAGCAGTCCGTACGGCTAGGACCGCGCGAAAAACAAATCGTGGAATTGCTTTTGCAAGGTTGTGACAACGCCGAAATTGCCAAACAGCTCAAGATGGCCCGCAGAACCGTAAAAGCTCATTTCAACAGGCTCTTTCTTCGTTTCGGCATCACCGACGGAATCAAGCGAGTAAAACTCGCGACACTCTTATATCGGAGGCAATCATGTTCCCATACGAACGCTACGGAAACCGCGTCCCGAGCGAGCGAGAACGTCGTGTCATTGAATTAGTCGCCCAAGGCTTGAAGAACCGGGACGTAGCACACGAAATTGGCACGACCGAACACGTTGTAAAAAATTATCTGCGTGTGATCTACGATAAGCTTGGGCTCTGGAACAGGGTGGAATTGGCACTCTGGTATGAATCGCGAAGACAGATCGCCGACGTTCCGGTAGGCATGGCCTGAGAACCATCGTCGGGCGATCGTGCGGCTGCGTGCTATCGGCAACCAAAGGCCTGCAGGTTACGCAATCGTTCCCCGGCAGCGCTTGCGCCCTTTCGGGCAGCAGCGTCCAACAATAAGTGGGCTTGATCGCAACTCTTGGTTACTCCGTCTCCCCGAAGATACAGATCGGACAATAGCAGAGTTGCGGTCAAGTTCTGCTTGGCCACGGCCTTCCACAACCATGTGGCAGCTTGTCGGCTGTCTCGCCTGGTACCTGGGCCGGCGTTCAAGTACTTCTCTGCCGCCGCTAATTCTTCCGAGCCATTCTGCTCGTCAGTGACCGAACCCGTAGTCGCGAACGCAGCCCGAGGAGCCGGTTGTTGTTTGGCTCCGCGCTCGGCGGCTCTCCGATCCGCCGTTTGATTTTTTTCCTGAGTCCCGCCAGTCGGATTTTGCCTTTCTACGGCGGAAGCCGTCGGAGCAGTTGCTGGGCCGTTCGTCTGAGGAGCAGGCCGCGCAGTTGCAGCAGCGGGTGGCGTGGCCGTCGAAGGTTCAGCGGCTACGGGTGGTTCTGAGCTCGGAGCCGGTACCGCTCTCGGAAGCTCGGACGGCGCAGTTCCACTACTCCAAAACCCGGTGTTGCTTCGCCACGTCATGTACACCAGCAGACCGAGCAGGATCGCCACCATCAGTCCAACATAGATTCTGTAACTATGGTGAACTGGCTCAGCCTGATAGTCCGACAGCACACTGAATTCCGCAGGACCCTGTTCCGCCACCGTCCACGGTTGGCTTCTCGGTAATCGATAGTTCTCAGCATAGTGCTCGGTGTGAATCTCAGCGTTGGGCGTGGTTTCCCCGGCAGATACGGCCTGACGCGCGTGGGTTTTGCCCAAGGTCGCCTCGGATTTTCCCCAAGTGGATGAGGAAATTGGTTCCGAATTCATGAACGGCAACTCCTCTGACGGGGATGCGACTGGGGCGCCACACATTCCGCAAAATCGTTGCTGGGGGGCATTCTTATGTCCACAAGATTCGCAAGCGATCAATGGCTGCTGGACCACAGGCTGCTCGAAAATGTCGTTCGAACTGGGTGACCGAGCCTCTTCCACTCTTCCCCAGATCGGTTCGTCGTCATCCCTCTCATGCCTGGTAGTTGGGGACGAAATACGTTCGGGCAGGGAATTGTTCGAAAGCTCTCGAACCAGGTCAGAGACCGCTTGTGCGCGCTTCTCGGGTGGGCTGGTGAAATACACCTCCGCCCATCGCCCCATGTGAGCCCCCAAGAGGGGGTTCTGCAGGGGATTCAGATCCGACTCGGGCAAAATGCTCGTTTTCGACTCGTCCGTCGGCTGCGCCACTCTATTCTCCTGAGAAAGACGATAGGGACGATAGGTATGATTGCACTCCCTCCGAACAAGGTTGTCAATTCGGCTCCGGAAAAGAAGGCGGGAAATGCCATAACTGTCAGTTGCAGGCCCTTCGGGATGCCGGTTCGAACTGGTCTAGCTGGGCATCCTGCTGACTGGCAAACTTGCCTTTCGGAGTCTTACCATAGAGTTCAGAGTCCGGGCAATAGTAGAGGGCTGTGTGAGGGTCGATCCACACTTGCGTGTTGGGATTTCCTTTGTATTTATATTCTGGAGCCTCCGGCGCCTCCGCCAATCCGAGACTGATCAGGAGTCTGTCAAACATGGAAAGATCTGCATCCGCCTGCGATTTGCGCCGGGCCGCGCTAGAGGAAGCTGTACCTCCGCCGCCGCTGGCACCAACGGAACGGTTGGACAGGATTCCCCAGCGAATGACAATTAATACCAGAATGACCGCGACGACCAGATAAAAATCCCCGCGACGCGCGCGCCAGAAGCGCGCAAGAGCGCCGGGGGAACTAGTCTTGGCCAGACTCTCCAGAAACTCCCGGGCTCTCGATGCCGAACTCCAGATGATGTCTTGTTGGCGCGCCCGCACAAGTGCACCGGGATGAGCTTCCAAATTGTTTTTCCCTATCTGCGACCCCACGGATAGGGGCTCGGCACTGTCTTCTTCGGGGGCATGTGAGACGAATGATTCCGTCGGTGACGAATCCTCCCCTTCCAGTCCGGCAATAGAGAACGGTTGAAGCACGCCATCCTGATGCTCCTCCTCAGTTGCATCGTTCGCTATGTCTGCGCCGTGCTCCTCAAGCTGCGGGACGGTTAGGTTGAAGGGCGCGAAGGGAAGCTCCCGGCTTGCTTGGTGCATGTGCAAGGCCGATGCCAGTTTGCTCTGGATGCTGGCCGTATCGACTTCACCAATGCGCGAAGCGCCGCACTTCCCGCAAAACTGTTCTTCATCGATGAGCGGCCCTCCGCACTTCCAGCACGCACAAGGCTCCGCCACGCTCAGGGCCGGCGCGGCAACATTTTTGCCGGAGTTCGTAGGAGGCGGATTTTCGGCGCGGGGGCCCGCCAAAGCCGCCAGGCTAGGCTTGATTTTCTCGATCGCGGCCAACATCGAGGACCGTTCCGCCGCCATCGACTTCTTCAGCGCCGAACCTGCGTCTCGGCTGATTGCTTCTGTCACCAGACCTGCCATGAGTTGGCAGGTGTGAATGTCCTGTTCAATGAAGCCGTTCACTCGATCAAAGTAAAGCTCCAGAGCTCCTGCGACGCTCCCATCGTGATAGATGGGGACCGCGACCAGAGATTGAATACCGCGCCCGATGCACACGCCAGGATCGGAGAGAAGCGCAATGTGCACGTCCGGCGCGCGCAGGACTTTTCCGGTTTGCACGGTGTCGGCGCAAATGGCTGTTTCCAGGCTGACTTCGCTCTCCAGGGGCAGTGCGGGAGCACCTGCACCGGCACGGTACCTGATAATTTTTCCCTCTAGAATTCCAATGGCGGCTCCGCTCGCCTTGGTGATACGTGCAATTCTCTCGGCGACGAGTGCCATTGACTGGTCAGATTCAAGATGGCGCATCTGAATCTGATGCTGTACCTCAACGATCTCGGCCAGAGTGAGCGAGTAGTCTGGAGTGGTCCGTGTGTTTTCTTCTGCAGGCGGAGCGCTTTTTCGAAGTGCATCTTGAGTTGCCGGCGCTTGCCCTCTGTGTGGTTCCGAGCTCACGGCCGGCTTACGGATTCCGCGATTGTGCTCCTGGAGCACACTGGCGGCTTCCAGCAGTTTTTGAAAACTCTGCTCGTCGAGACCTGGGTTTTTTTTCTGGTCGGTCACAGTTTTTCTTGGAGCTTGCAGCCGGCTCGTGAGACGGAGCGAGCCGGATGAAGACCAAGATGATTCTAGTGCAATTCCTCTGGCAAAAAAACGTCAACCTCACTGTGGCCCGGCCGGTCTATCTGACCGGACATTTGCCTCCCGCTCCGCTGTCGGGGAGAAGCGGAAACTGCCGCCAACTTACAAGGATTTCAGGAGTTTTACGCAGGTCCACAAGGGACTTGGCTCGCAAGCGCTGTCGAGAACGAAGTCGGCTAGACCACAGCGTCCTTACGCGCGTTCTTTCCACTCAAGAAGAAATGCACCGCGGGCGTGATAAGCAAGGACAGTACCATGGAAATCAGAACTCCGCCGATCACCGCGATGGCCAGTGGTTGCAGCATTTGAGATCCAGCGCCAATGGCGAACGCGAGGGGCAACATGCCCGCGACCGTGGCCAGGGCCGTCATCACAATCGGTCGCAAGCGGCGCCGTCCGGCTTGCAGTATCGCATCTTCGTCGTTGATGCCAAGTGCGCGTAATCGTTGATCAGCATCGAGCAGAAGAATACCGTTCTTGGCCACAATTCCGATCACCATGATCATGCCCATGAAGGACGAGATGTTGAATGTCGTGCCGGTAATCAGCAGCGCGATAAAGACCCCAGAAGTGGAGAGCAGCGCTGACGAAAGAATCGCGACGGGCGCAGCAAAGGTTCCGAATTCAAACAGCAGCACAATGAATAGCAGAAGAATAGCCAGAACCAGCACAATGACCAGATCGTGGAACGAGCGTTGTTGCTCTTGATAAGTTCCACCGTATTCCACTCGAATGCTCGAAGGGATATGCAGTCCGGCGACAGTTTTCTGCACGGCAGCCATCCCGCTGCCCAGATTGGTACCCTCAAGACGGGCGGTCACCGCAACCTGGCGCTGCAGGTTTTCCCGCCGGATCTCAGTCTGGCCGGGGGTTTCGACCACAGTTGCCAGCGCTCCTAAAGTGGCAGTGTGTCCGGTGCTGCTAATCAACAGAGTGTCGCGCATGGCCTCGAGCGAGGCACGATTCGCCGAAGGAAAGCGCACGCGCAAGGTGTAGGCGCGGCCGTTGGTTATGATTGGTGTGGGCGCCGGTTCGCCTTCTAGGATGGCCGAAGCATCCACTGCGATCTCTTCCGCAGTAAAGCCGGCCCGGGCTGCCACGCTCGGGTCGACCTGAAAAGTTACTGCTGGTCCGCTGATGGTGTTCTCGATTCCATTGAGAGTGTCGACCACGCCGCTGATCTTCGTAATTGCCTCTGCAACTTTCGGCGCCCATTCCTCCAGTAGTTTTGGATCTTCGGAGAACAGCTTGATCTGGATGGGCTCCGGAGCCGATGTTAGATCGCCGATCATATCCTGGAGAACTTGTATGAAGTCAAGATCGAGGGCGGGCTCCTGTTGCTTAATTTTGGCCCGCACATCGGCCATTACTTCTTCCACGTCCCGATCGCGTTTGGATCTCAGTTTGACTAGTACGTCTCCGGTATTCGCCTCAGTCACGGCAGCCAGACCCAATTGCAGGCCGGTGCGGCGCGAAGTGCTTTCCACCTCGGGAGTGTCGTGCAGAATTTGTTCCACATGGCCAACCACACGATTGGTCTCGGCCAGCGAACTGCCAGCGGGCATGATGTAGTCCAGCACGAATCCGCCTTCGTCCATCGCAGGCAGCAGATCGGAGCCGGAGAAGTGATAGCAGACGTAGGAAACGGCGATGAGCACAAGGCTAAATAGAACCAGAACGCGAGGGCGTTCCAGGGCCCGGCGCAGCCAGCGCTCATGAAAGTTTACGACGCGCAAAAAGAATCCGCTGAGGTGAGCTTCCTCGGCGGCGAGCAGGCGCTGAACATTGTTTTCTGCGGAGTTTTCTTGGGACTGATTCTCTGAGGACTCGGGCGGCGCGGCTGCTCCCTCGGGCTCTGTACCTCCGCCGCCCTTCTTGTCATGCCGCCCGCGAATAAAGTACTGGCTCAGGTTCGGCGTCCAGGTTACCGCGAGCGCTAACGAGGCGAGAAGCGAGACGCTCATCGTCACCGCCAGCGCGCGGAAAAACACGCCCGTCACTCCGGTGATGGCAATCAAAGGAATGAAAACCACGACCGGCGTGATGGTCGAGCCGATCAAGGGGACGGTGATTTCCCGCAATGCGCTTTCGATTGCCTCCAGGCGCCCTTGGCCCGCGTCGCGATGCAGCACAATGTTTTCCACGACCACGATGGCGTCGTCGATGACCAAACCGACTGCGGCCGCGAGTCCGCCGAGGGTCATCAGGTCGAAGGTCTGTCCCATTACCTTCAGGGCGATGAAGGTGACCATCACGGTGACCGGAATCACAAGCCCCGCCACCAGTGACGTTCCCCAATCGCGCAGAAAGACAACCAGAATGATCGAAGCCAGTATCAAGCCGAGCAGGATCGCGTCGCGAACGCTCTTGATTGATTCGCTCACGATGATCGATTGGTCGTAGAAGGGCTGAATGTCCACGCCGGGGGGGAGGGTTTTACGAAGCCTCTCAATCTCGGTGTGGACTTCGTCGGCTACCTGAACGGTGTTCCCGTCGGGCTGACGGTTGATGTTGAGCAGCACCGCCGGTTTGCCGTTCGCGGTGACCACCGTATAAACCGGCTTTACGTTGGGCGCGACCGTGGAGACATCCCGGATGCGAACAGGAATTCCGGCCGGCGTGTTTTTTATAACGGTGCTGGCGATCTGTTCCGGCGTCTGTACTTGGCCGTTGACCAGACCAAGAAAGAGCTGATGATTGCGTTCCAGCAATCCGGGAGAATCCACCAGATTCGTGCGGCGGACGGCGTCGAGAATGTCGGTTACGGTCACACTCGCAGCCAGCAGTTTGGCTGGGTCAGGAGTAATTTGGAATTCCGGTTCCTGTCCGCCCTGGACAATGACAGTCGCAACTCCTTCCAGGCGATTCAACCGCGGCTTCATCTCATAGGTCGCAATTTCCCAAAGCCGGGTTTGCGGCACCGTGGCCGACGTGAGGCTATAGCCCAGGATGGGGAAGCTGGCAAAGGTCATGCGATGTGCCTCCACCTTGGCCGTGGGAGGAAGTTCGGGCTGCACGCGCGACAAGGCCGCGTTCACATACTGCAGCGTCTGGAACATATCCAGATCCCAGCGGAAGTAAAGATCCACTTCTGCCGAGCCGCGACTTGTGATTGAGCGCACAGTCAAGAGTCCGGGGACGCTGTTGACTGCTTCCTCAATGGGCCGGGTTACCGTCACCATCATCTGATCGATCGGCATTACGCCGTTGTCTACAGCGATCAGCACCCGCGGGAAATTGGTCGACGGGAATACTGACACAGGGATGGTGAAGGCCAGATACGCACCCAGAAGCGCCAGGGTGAGGATCAGAAAAATGACGGGCCGGGAGTGGCGCGCTACCCAATGATCGGATTTTTTGTGATTCACGCGAAGACTCCGCGACGGTTATTTCTCACTGGGACTTTCCTTTGGTTCCTTCGGAGTTTCCGCCGGTTCCTTCGGGTTTTCCGCGGGAGCTTCCACTTTGATCTTGGTATTGTCGGGCAGCCCGTACGCGCCAGTAGCGACGACTTTATCGTCCGCGGTAACGCCTTCGAGAATTTGCACATCGTCGTCCTGACGAATACCCAGCTTCACCGCCTTTTGGTGAGCCTTGCCATCGCTGCCTGCGACCATCACGGCGGAACTTCCATCCGCGGCACTGATCACGGCGGCGGCGGGAACGACCAGGGCGTCCTTCACCGTCTTCGCGGTGAGAGAAAGTTGCACGCTGGTCCCTGGCTTCAACTGCTTCTTCGGATTCTTGGCCTCCAGCCAGATCTCTACCGTGGTGCTGTTGGGGTCAAGGGCCGGGCTCACCACAGTGACCTTGCCCTCGACGGGCTCATCCAGTCCCGGAACGGTTATGGTTCCTTTGTCGCCAACCTTCAGCAGGGCGGCATCGGCCTGGGGAATGTGCGCTTTGGCAATGACGGAAGAGATATCCATCACCGTCACAATCGCAGTGCCTGCCGCCGCCATTTCGCCGGGATACAGCGGCCTATCGGTGACCACGCCGTCGATCGGACTGTGGATCTCGGAGTAGCTGAGTTGTGCCGCCGCGCCGAGGTACTTGCCTTCGGCGGATTCCAGGTTCCCCTTTGCGGCTTTAAGTTCCTGCTGTTTTCCGATGGCTTGCAGCGTATCGAGGTGCCTCTTGGCAATCGAATACTGATTGCGCGCCTGAACGATTTCTACTCCTGACTGGTCGAGTTCTTTCCGTGGTAATGCCCCTTGCTCAAAGAGTTGCTGCCGGCTTTGATAGACTTTTTCCTGCGCGTCCAATGCCTGTTTGGATTGCTGCGCGTCCGCTTCCGCTTTCTGTATTTCTTCCGGCAGGCTGGCCGCAGTCGTGGTTTCATACGCCGCTTGAGCCTGATCGAAGCTTCCCTGGTTCTCTTGTTCGGCGGCAGTCAGGTCGCGGTTTTCGAGAATCGCCAGCAGTTGGCCACGGTGAACCCGGCTTCCACGCTGCACCAGAAATTTTTGCACGGGGGCGCTGATCTTCGAGACGATCGCCGCTTGCTGTTTGGGAAAGAGGATGGCCTCAGCTTTAATGGCATGCTGAATTGTCGTCTTCTCGACAGGAACGACCTGCACGCTCACGGTTGGTTCTTTGTCCGCTTTGTCTCCGGAGCAGGCGACGGAAAAGAGTAGGAGGATGGAAGTGGCGATCAAAGTGAACATCCGAAGCCGGCAAGAACTTCGCAGCGCTCGCGGCGGCTGGGGAATGTGTGCGACTGAGTTGAGCCTCATCTGGCTAAAAGCTCCCCGTTAGAGTTTGCAGATTGGCAAGCGCGACCCGGTAGCGGGCCTGGCCGTCATCAAAGGCATTACGCGCCAGCGTGAGCGTATTCTGTGCGTCCACAATTTCAAGCACTGTCGATTCGCCGGCCTGATAGCGCAGATTGGTTAAGCGCAAACTCTCTGCTGCCATCTCGGCGGAGCTGGATAAGGAATCCATTTCCGACCGCGCGGTGCTGGCTTCGTCATAGAACTGCTGCAGATGGCTGAGCAGGAGACGCTGTTCGTGAGTCAACTCGATCCGGGCTTGATCCCGGCGTAACTCCGCCTGCTTTAATTTGCTGCGATCCCCTCCCCAGTTGAAGATGGGAATCTGCAAACTCGCCACTGCGGAGTAACCCAGATTGCGCACGCCATCGGTACGAATAGCAAAATGGTTGGAATCAATGCCGTAGAAATAGTCAATGCTTAAGCTCGGCAGCAGTCCGCCCCATGCGGCCGTGACCTGGTGATTGGCAACGGAGAAGGCCGCCAATGCCGCTCGCAGTTCGGGATTATTCTTCTTGCCAGCCACTGCCACGTCGGCGAATGCGGGCAACGGCTCTGGAGTCTGCAGGTCGTCGACCACGCTGAAGTTCTGGTTCCAATCCGCAAAGATCAGAACCGCGAGATCCAGGCGGCTGCGTCCCATATCCAGTTGTGCCTCTTGCAGGTCGCGGCGCTGCTGTTGCGCTTGAATGTTGGCCTTCACTACGTCCGCATGCGCCACCTCTCCTCCATTTTCAAGTTTCTGGCTTATCTTCTGAAAGCGGTCGGCCTCGGTGGAAGCTCGCTGCGCCGTCGCATACTTGCGCTCCGCCACGACCAGCCCGTAGTAGGCCTGGGTCACCGTGACCACCAGTCCCCGCGTGGCAATCTCCGCCTTCGCTCGTGCCTGGGCCAACGCAGCCGAAGAACGCCGATAGTCTGCCATATTGCTTAGAGACAGGCTCTGGTGCACGTTCGCCTGACTAATATATTCGTGCACTCCGTTATTCGCGACGAAACGGCTGGGCGTGCATGTAGAGGTGGTAGAGGGGATCGCGCAAGTCGCCGGCTGGGGGCCTGAGCCCTCGGTATAAATAAAAGAATTGTTGTAGCTCACGCTCGGCAGCAACCCGGCGCGGGACTGCACCCGATCCTCCCGGGCCACGCCGAGATCGGTCAAAGCGGAATGAAAGGAGGGATCATTGGCTCGCGCGCGTTCGAGCGCATCTTGCAACGTGATGGTCAAGGGCGCTGAATTATCGGCAGAGACGCCGATAATCCCGTTGGGCTGGGTGATGCTAACTTCCGGGGACGACGCCTGTGCAAAAAGCGCAGGAGAGGCTAAAAGCAATACCATAGTGAACAGAGCGCCCACCGACTTATAACCATTTTGGAAAAGCACGATTTTCTTCGCCGCCGAATCTATTCTCGCAATTCTCACAAGGCACCTCGCGAGTAATTAATTAGGTCTGGGAATGCATGGGAAACTCTGAAAACAAGAGTCTTGTCTTCACACGGGAGACGATGAAACCTCCGCCGCATTGCTCCCCAACAGAACTGGAATGAATGCCCGGTCCGAGTATTGCCCGCCATTGCCTTCCGCCCTCCCTTCCCAAACTGGGACCGTCAAATCTAGCACGCGTTTCCTGAACTTCTCCTGAAAGACTTGGTCTTGTCCGTAAGTGTAAGTACTCGCTGGTCTTACACGGGGGCAATGGCAAGCGAAGCTTTGGCGAAAGATGAGCAATAGAATTTGTGTAACAGATTCAAGTTCCAGGAGGAATTACCGGGATGGATCTCAATTGGAGTTAAGGTGAACGCCCGGAGACCAGCAGGTGCCTAATTTGCTGGTCGAAGGCTGCAGCAACAAGGAAATTGCCGGCCAGTTGAGCATTCGTCCGCGCACCGTGAAGCAGCACTTGCGAAGGCTTTTTCTCCGTGCCGCAATCAGGGATGGTGCGCAAATGCGTGAAGCTGGCAATCGCGGCTCTCGAGACCAGGAAGTGATTCAATAGTGATTCAATGATGTCCCGAGATCGACTAACTGCGAAGGAAATCCAGATCGCTCGCTTGGTGCTCACGAACCGTGAAATTGGCAAAATCATCGTGCACGACAGAGCAAGTAATCAAAAATCACTTGCGAGGTCCATTCGACAAGCTGGGGCGTATAGAGCCGGCTTGAGTTGGCCATGTATGTCGCGAGCCCTGAGGAAAGGGCCGGCTTGAAGATTCGGATCGTCCAGGCTCCTCACTGAACCGCGCCGCGGCGAGCTGATGCTGGCGAGCGGTGTTCACCTTCAATCAAGGCCGCACGGCAGGGGACAACTGACCGAAGGGTCTCCTGTTTCTACAGTGAATTTCCAAAGCCTACGGCACAGGTTTACCGACGACATAGAGACGACAAGGGGCTCAGTTCTGCAAAAGGTTTACCTTTAATCGATCTCGTCCCAAACCCTGGCGCCGTAAGCTATTGAAAAAACATGGCGCGTTGACGGTCTCGGGCGGCAGACAAATTGCACAGGTGATCGGGACTAAGCGAACTTGCGACATTAGCGGGTTCTCGGTTGCAAGGCGCGAGGGCAATGGCATACAAAGAGATTTTCTGGATGGCTTGCGATTCTACGGAGCAACTGCGGGCGGAATATGGCCCCTTTCACACCCGTTTGGAAGCTGAAGCCGAGGCCCACAAGCTGGGATTCAGCTATTTATTGCGTTATGAACACTTGCTCGACGAAAATGAGGAGATCCAGGAAGTTCGCTGCATCTTTCTAGAGTTGCCCGGCACGGGTGCCGCGACCGCGACTCCCATCAGCTTGCATACTCGTTGCGCCGCCTGCGGCGCGTCGGCGACACACGATAAGACCTGGCGAGCCGAAGTCTGGGCAGACATTCACGAGTTCGAACACTCCCGCCATCGCGTACGGCTATTTGAGCACGCACGCGGCAAGGGCTTGAAGGAGATCGCGGGCTGGCGAGGATAGTTCCGGCGACACTCATTTTGTCGCCCCTATACCGACGGCGACAGTTCGCTGGCTGCCGCCCGATCGACGAACCAGATCAGTTTTCCGTCGCTTGGCCGCACCATTTTGGAAGGATACTTCTCCCCCGGGGCTTTGCCTTCCAGAACCTCGTGGAGAACCGCTGCCTTGTCCGCCCCGCTCACCAGGAAAGCCACCTCCCGTGCCGCATTCAGAACTGGCAGGGTAAGCGTGATCCGGCTGGCATTGAGCTTCTCGACCCAGTTCGCGACCACCAGCCGCGAGCTCTCCTCTAGCGCCGCCGTCTCCGGAAACAACGACGCCGTGTGCCCATCTGGTCCCAGGCCCAATAGGATCAGATCGAAGCGGGGGAATTGCCCCGGCGCCGGGGCGAAGAATTTTCTCAGAGTCTCGTCGTAAGCCTCCGCCGCCGCAGCAGCATCGGGTTTTTCAGCGGGGATGCGGAAGATATTTGCGGGCGGAACCGGAACCTTCGACAGTATGGCTTCTTCCGCCATGCGGTAGTTACTTTCCGGGTCCGTCGGCGGAACATGACGTTCGTCGCCCCAGAAAAAGAATATTTTCGCCCACGGGAGGCTGGCGTTCGCCGCGATCAGGGTATAGAGGTTCTTCGGGGTCGAACCGCCAGAGAGCGCGATGGCGAAGCGACCCCGCTGCGCGATCGATGCGGTCGCGACGCGGATGACTTCCTCCGCCGCGGCCTGAAAAAGATCCTGCGGCGTGGTGACCCTGCGTACATCGACGGATGCGCTCACGACGCCCCTGCCAATACGGCGTTACTTTTAGTGGCCGCACATCGGGCAGCGCCCAGTAAACCCGCCTTGTCATTCATAATGACTTGTACCGGAATGCTCTCCAGGAGAGGACGCAACCGGCCTTTCTCCAGGAAAGCATTCATAAATGTTGGTCCCGTAAGCTTAGGCAGAATCTTGGGTGAGATTCCGCCGCTGAGAAAGATCCCTCCGGTCGCCATTATTTTCAGAGCCAGGTTGCCCGCTTCCGCTCCATAGACCGATATCCAAAGATCCAGCGCAGCGGAAGCTAAGGGATTGTTCCCATCGAGCGCGGCGTGGGAAATGGCTGCGGCGGCGTTTCCTCCGGTGACTTGCGCGGCAAATCCGGCAGGTTCCTCGGCGTAACCCTTCGCGCGCAGAAATTCATACACATTTACGAGGCCAGGCCCGGAGAGGACGCGTTCATAGCTGACGTGTCCGTAGCGATCTGCCAGGAACCGTAACAGTTCAATCTGCAAATCGCCCTGGGGCGCGAAATCCGCGTGTCCGCCCTCGCACGCAAAAACCTCGTGCTGACTTCCGTTCCAAAACAGTCCCGCCTCCCCTAGGCCGGTTCCCGGGGCAATGACCGCCTGATTACCAACTGCCTGGCTCAAGGAGTTAAGAGGAGTGAGATCCTGGGGATTCAGCTCTCCAATGCCCCAAGCATTGGCTTCAAGATCGTTGATCAACAGCGTGGCCGGAAGTTGAATCTGTTTTGCTAAACGGGACTGTTCGATAACCCAGGGAAGATTTGAGGTCTCAACCCTCCCATGGTGCACCGGGCCTGCGATGCCGAAGCAGGCGACATCAGGACGCGCATCAGTTTTCTTGAGAAACTCCGCGACGATCTCTCCCAATTCAGTGTATTCGCGGCTGGGAAATACGCGTTCGGAAATTAGACGCAGATTGCCATTCTGCGATTGAAAATAGGCCAGTCGAGCGTTGGTTCCCCCAATATCGCCGGCCAGAATCATTGCTCGAAGTTCCTCCAGCGCCGGCCATCGCGCTCCAAAAGTTCGTCGGCCTCTTTCGGTCCCCATGTGCCCGACGCATAATTGGGGAAGTTTCGCGGCGGCAGCGCTTTCCACAGATCCAATACCGGATTCACCACATTCCAGCCGGCCTCCACCATGTCCGCGCGCTGAAACAAAGTCTGGTCGCCGATCATGCAATCGTGCAGCAGCCGTTCGTAACCGGTGCTGGGCTGCTTTCCGAAGTATTGCTGATACTCGAAGTTCATGTCTACCGTGCCCAATCGCATTACCGGTCCGGGCACTTTGGCGGCGAATTGCAATGAAATGCCTTCTTCCGGTTGGATATGCAACACCAGCTGGTTGGGCATGAGATGCTCCACGGAAGTATCCCGGAACAACACAAAGGGAGCGCGGCGGAACTGTATCACGATGTGAGTATTGCGCGCCGGCATGCGCTTGCCGGTGCGAAGATAGAACGGAACATCTGCCCAGCGCCAGTTGTCGATAAGCAGCTTCATAGCGACGTAGGTTTCAGTGCGGGAATCCGGGGCAACGTCGCTTTCTGAACGATATGCGGGAACCTGCTGACCACCGGAGGTGCCTTCTCCATACTGCCCGCGCACCGACCGGCTGAGAACTTCCTCATCGCTGATGGGCTGGATCGCATGCAGAATTTTCGCCTGCTCATCGCGCACGGCATTGGCGTCGAACGAGATCGGCGGCTCCATCGCGGTCAGGCTGATGAGCTGCATGATGTGGTTCGGAACCATGTCGCGTAGCGATCCTGCGTTGTCGAAATAGCTGCCGCGGCCTTCCACGCCAACGGTTTCGGCCACGGAAATCTGCACGTGATCGATGTAGCGGCGATTCCAGATGGGCTCAAAGATCCCGTTGGCGAAACGGAACGCCATAATATTTTGTACGGTCTCTTTACCCAGGTAGTGATCGATGCGATAAATCTGTTTCTCATCGGCGACTTTGAGCAGTTGCTGATTGAGAGCTTTGGCCGACTCCAGGTCGTGACCGAAGGGCTTTTCGATGATCACGCGGCGCCAGTGGTCGCTGCTTTGCTCCATGAGCCCGGTGGCCGCGAGGTTTTCAACAATGGGACCAAAATAACTGGGGGCGGTCGCCAGGTAATAGAAAACGTTTTGATGGGTTGAATGATCGCGATCGATTTGAGCAAGCCGATCCTTGATCTTGGAATAAAGCGTGTTGTCCTTGAAATCGCCGGCAAAATAATAGAAGCGGCGCGAGAAGGTTTCCCAGAGGGAATCCTGAACGCAGTCGCCGCAATACTCTTTCACGTCGTCCAATATTCTCTTGCGAAAATCTTCGTCCGACATCTGCGTGCGGGCTACGCCCAGCACTGCGAATTCCTTCGAGAGTAAGTCGGCCCGGGCGAGGTTGTAGAGCGCGGGAATCAACATGCGAGCCGTCAGATCGCCGGCCGCACCGAAAATTACCATCACACAAGGATCACCCTGTTTGCCGACGCGCGGCGTGGCCACAGTAGGTTTTTCCGCCAATTGAGCCATAGATTGAGATCCTGAAATCTGCCGCGCCGTTATGCGGTCTTTTTAATCGTATTCGCAGCGCCGCCAGCGCCTTCGTTAGCTTCCACATGTCCGCCGAATTTTTGCCGCATGGCCGAAAGCATCTTCTCGGCAAACGTATGCTGTTGTCGTGAGCGGAAGCGCACGTACAACGCGGCCGTCAAGACTTCTGCCGGCACTGCTTCTTCGATCGCGGCTTGAATCGTCCACCGGCCCTCGCCGGAATCCTGCACGAAGCCCTCGTAGTCAGAGAGGGTTGGATTTTCCGTAAGGGCCATGGCCGTGAGATCCAGCAGCCAGGAACTGACAACGCTGCCGCGCCGCCACACCTCCGCGATATCCGGCAAATTCAGATCGTAACGGATATCCTGCGGCAACTCCTTGCTGGTTGCATTCCTGAAGATGTCGAAGCCCTCGGCGTAGGCCTGCATGAGGCCGTATTCGATTCCATTGTGCACCATTTTCACAAAGTGCCCGGAACCCGAGGGACCGCAGTGAACATAACCTTCCTCGGCCGTGCCGCCAAGTTTTTCCCTCCCCGGAGTTCGCGGAATATCACCCTTTCCCGGAGCCAGCGTCTTGAAAATAGGATCGAGCTGCTGGACGGCCTCGTTCGGTCCGCCAATCATCATGCAGTAACCACGATCAATGCCCCACACTCCGCCGCTGGTCCCAACGTCGACGTAGTGAATGCCTTTGCCTTTGCATCCCGCGGCCCGGCGCACGTCATCCTTGAAATAGGAATTGCCGCCGTCGATGATGACGTCCCCGGTCTGCATATGCTGCGCCAGTTTCTGTACCGTTTGTTCGGTGGCACTGCCTGATGGCACCATGACCCACACCGCACGCGGCGGCGTCAGCTTTGCGACCAGATCTTCTAACGACGACGACCCGCCGGCTCCTTCGCCTGCCAGCTGCTTCACCGCATCCGCACTCAGATCCGAAACTACAAGTTGATGTCCGCCGCGCATCAGGCGGCGCGTCATGTTCGCGCCCATGCGGCCCAGGCCTACCATTCCCAACTGCATATTGCGTTGCTCCTTCGCCTAACAGTGGAACAAAAGAAACTCTGGCTCCCCGCCACGTAGAAACTATGCAAGCGCTCTTTGAACTGCTGTTCTCAGCGTTTCGAGACCTCCATTCACATCGCTCCCCAGATGCACCCGAAGCGCACCCCGTCCGCGCTCGGCCAGCACCTGCAAGCCGCTCCGCGCTTGCGCCGCTTTTGCCACACCATAAGGTATATTTCTGCTCCCGCTACCGGTGGTTCGCTTGCATCATCGCAAGCCACCTGCAGGAAAACGCTGGAGTTCGGGCCGCCCTTGTACGCTTGCCCTGTCGAATGCAGAAAACGAGGTCCAGAGTCGTTGCATTTTGCCCCTCGACTGCCAGTCGCTAATGGCTGTCTTCACCGAAGCGGCGAGAGATTCTGGCAGCGAAGACCTCAGGCGGCTCAAGCGTTCTGTCCTTTTTGCTGAATGCTTTTTTCCACCGCAGCCAGCAACTTGTGGAAGGCATCGGCAAACAGTTTCACTCCGTCAGTTGTCAGCTTGGTAGTTACTTCTTTGATCGAGATGCCGGCTTTCGCCAGATCATCCATCACTTTCTGCGCGCCAGCCACGTCCTCGGTGAGGCTGTTGCGCAACCGCCCGTGATCGCGGAATGCATCGACTGTGGCGGGAGGCATCGTGTCCACCGTATCAGGACCGATCAACTCTTCCACGTACATGACATCGCGATAAGCGGGATTTTTCGTGCTCGTACTCGCCCACAGCACGCGCTGTGTCTGCGCTCCCTCGGACGCCAGGGCTTCCCATCGCGGTCCGCTGAATATGCGCTGGTAGCGCTGGTAAGTCAGCTTTCCATTCGCGATTGCAACCTTACCCAGCAAACTCGTCAACCGTGTCTGCGTTTGCGCGTCTTTTGTGGTTTTCAACTTTTCTTCGATCATGGAATCCACTAGCGTATCGATGCGGCTGATAAAAAAGCTGGCGACTCCTGTCATTTTCTTGAGATTGCCGCCACGTTTCGCCAGGTCTTCAAGTCCGGCAATATAAGCTTCCGCGACCTTCTCGTACACTTCCTGAGCGAACAGCAAAGTCACATTGATATTGATGCCTTCGCCAATCAACTGGCGAATTGCTGGTAGTCCCTCTGCCGTGCCCGGAACCTTGATCATTACATTTTCGCGATTTACCGCCTTCCACAAGCGACGGCCTTCGTCGATCGTTTTTTGTGTCTCAAGGGCAAGCAACGGCGAAACCTCGAGGCTGACGTATCCATCCCGGAACTCCGAACTTTGATACACCGGCCGCAGCACATCGGCGGCGTCCTGAATGTCGCGGATGGCAATTTGTTCGTAACGGGAAGTCGCGTCCAGATCAGCCCGCGAACCCAGCGACTTAAGCATATCGTCATACAAGTGGCTGTCAGCAATCGCCTTCTCGAAGATGGACGGATTTGAAGTCATTCCTCGTAGGCCGTCGTCATTAATCATGGTTTTCAGTTTTCCGCTCGTGATCAGATCACGCCGAATGTAGTCGAGCCACATGGACTGTCCGTAGCTCAGCAAGGCCTTGAGGGGATTCGTACCTTTCGCGCTTTCCAAAACTTCAGTGGACTGCATAATGATTTCTCCTTGAACCCACGGCGAATATCGCGATTCGATAAGCTTCGAAACTGAGACTGCAACTGGCACGCAAAATGCAGCGCTGTTACTTTTCCGTGATCGCTTTGCGCGCTGCCGCGACTACGGCCTCTACGGTGAAACCAAAAAACTTCAGCAAGTCTTTCAAAGGCGCCGAAGCGCCGAACCGGTGCATGCCAACTTTTTGTCCCTTTAATCCAACATAGCGCTCCCAGCCAAACGTGGCAGCCATTTCTACAGAGACCCGCGCGGTGACCGAAGAGGGTAGTACGCTCTCTTTGTAAGCCGTGTCTTGCCGCTCAAAGATCTCCCACGACGGCATGCTGACGACTCGTGCCTGAACGCCTTCCGCTTTGAGCTTCTCGTAGGCCTCGATACAGAGCGATACTTCGCTGCCTGTACCCATGAGAATCACTTCAGGTTTGCCGCTGGGCGCATCGGCGAGAACATAAGCGCCTCTTGCCGTGCCAGAAGCCGCACCGTAGTTCGTGCGGTCAAAAGTTGGCAGATTTTGTCGCGTCAGAACCAGCGCCACGGGCTGATGTTGCAACTGCGCGATGATCTTCCACGCTTCCACTACCTCATTCGCATCGCCCGGCCGCAGCACGATCAGATTTGGCATAGCTCGCAACGATGCAAGTTGCTCGATGGGCTGATGCGTTGGACCATCTTCTCCCACGCCTATCGAGTCGTGGGTGAAGATAAAGATCGAGGGAATCTCCATTAGCGCGGCAAGCCTCATGCTGGCGCGCATGTAGTCGCTGAAATTAAAGAACGTTGCCCCGAAGGCTCGGATTCCGGAAACCGTAAGCCCGTTCACACTCGCGCCCATCACATGCTCGCGGACACCGAAATGCAAATTGCGTCCGCCATAACTGCCCGCTTGAAAGTCGCCTGCGCCTGCAAACTTCAGGTTGGTCTTGTTCGACGTGGCCAGGTCGGCCGAGCCGCCGATGAGCCAGGGAATGTTTTGCGCCAGCGCGTTGAGCACCTTGCCGGAACTTTCTCGCGTGGCCAGGCCCTTTGAATCCGCGGGAAACGTGGGTAGATTCTTATCCCAGCCATCGGGAAGCTCACGGCGTTGCATGCGATGCAAGCCCTCGGCCAACTCCGGATATTTTCGCGAATACTCCGCGAACACCCTAGCCCACTGTGCCCGCAAGTCGCGCCCGCGCTTTCCAATCCCATCCTGAAAATGCTCGCGCACGCCCTCCGGCACCAGAAATTTGGCGTCCTCGGGCCAGCCATAGAATTTCTTCACCAGCCGGACTTCTTCTTCCCCAAGCGGCTCGCCGTGGGCGGCATTGGTATCTTGCTTGTGCGGAGATCCGTAACCGATATGGCTGTCCACTACTATCAACGTGGGACGATCAGTTGTCTTTTGGAAAGTTTCAAACGCCCGCGCCAACATTTCCAGATCGTTTGCATCGGCGACCCGGGTTACATTCCAGCCGTAACCGACAAAGCGCGTGGCCACGTCTTCACTGAAGGACCAATCCGCCGGGCCATCCAGCGTGACGCGATTGTTGTCATAAATCCAACAAAGGTGTGCCAACTTCAGATGGCCCGCCAGAGAAGCAGCTTCCCCACCAATGCCTTCCATGAGGTCGCCGTCTGAACAAATGGCGTAGACGTTGTAATCGAAGATTTCAAACTCCGGCCGGTTGAAGTTCGCGGCCAGCCACTCGCGGGCAATCGCCATTCCCAAACTGTTTCCTACGCCTTGACCGAGCGGCCCCGTAGTGGTCTCAATGCCGGATGTGACGTGAGACTCGGGGTGGCCTGGCGTGCGGCTGCCAAGTTGCCGGAAGCGCTTGATCTCCTCCAGGGGAACGGCGAGCTCTTTGAGTACCTGATGGTTCTCGTCAACTTCGCGCACGCCGGCAAGATGAAGCATGGCGTAGAGCAGCATGGAAGCGTGTCCGTTCGAGAGCACAAATCGGTCACGATTCAACCATGTGGGGTCTGCGGGGTCGTAGCGAAGAAATTCCTGCCACAGGCAATAGGTCACCGGCGCCAGCCCCATGGGCGCTCCGGGATGTCCGCTGTTGGCCTGCTGCACCGCGTCAATTGCCAAGGTGCGGATCGTGTTAATGGACAGCGTATCCAGTTGCTTTCCGGTCACCAACGCCTGTTCACTGGCTACCATGCGACGCGCGCTCCTTCCGGGACAATGTTACTTTTATTTGAGTCGTTCCACTGAATATTCTTATTAGAGTTCCGAGGGCAGCAAAGGGTTTCAGATACGCCCCGAGTGTATCAATTTCCTCAGGAAGAATGTCACGGGATCGTGAAAACCGGGATGGCGGAAAAAAGGAGGCAGCGCGGACAGAGGAGAAAGGGTAAGGGTAAAGAAAGGCCTTAACTATTTCAGCAACTTCAAGTAGCTCACTTCGCTGGTCGAGGCGCGGGCGCTTTCCTGGACATATTTGAGAAACTGTCGGAGATTTTCCTTCTCCGTGGGCTCCATTCCCGCAAAGCGGATTCGCACTCCTGCAGCGGGCGCGCTGCGAGTAACCACTCCGTTTAAGGCTAAGCCCTTTACCCAAATTTTGCCGGTCGCGATCCAAAGCCCGATCTCGACTTTGGCGCCTCCACTGATGTGGGCCGCGGTCTCTACCTGGCACCCGCCCATAGCTGTGTTGGAAAGATTACCCCAGATGGGGGCGTCGGCCTCATTCACGCGCAGTTCCACAGCGACGAAACACTTGATTCTGGGATGACGCCGGCGATCTTGCCCCCAGTTCGAGCTGAAAATATCTGGCTCAAATGGAGGAATAGCTGAGGCCGCCGCAGGCACTGGTTTCTGCTGATTGGCTGGTTGCGCGGTTGAGCTGGCTGGGGTGCTGGATTGTTTAATCTCGCGCATCGCCGCCAGCAGAGCTTGCTCTCTGCGGTCGGGCGGGGCATCGCGATAAGTCTGCAGCAGCTTTCCGAGATTCCGTGCGAGGTCAGGATCGGCAAGCAAGCCTGTCCAGTCCGTTCCCTTCGCGGTAGACTTCGAATCATTCATGAAAATGCTGTTTGTTTATATGGCGAATTAGTCCGCCTTCAGCTTGAACTGCGAATCATCCCTCCGCAAGATAACCTAAGTCATCTCGAACACCTGTGCGACCCGGGTGGGTGAGCCTGCTGGTTTTGCCAAGATTTTGTGGTTTGAGGTTCTGACTTAACAATCCCCCCGGTCTGCGTCGAATCCAGTAGGGTCCATACTGTATTCACCTCTCCTTGTTCGGTGCTTAGCACCCAAAGGCTAACTCTTTTTTATTGCGAGACTTCCAGCCGCTTTTTGCATCTCCCGGAGCGTTACTGAATCAATACCAAGGCGTTATGCTGACGATGCAAGCAGAAAGCCGTCCCGGAATCTCTATATAATGGGACTCTTTTCACAACTGGAAATGGATCGTCTCTTACTTCCTTCAAACCGCAGATTTCTAGTCTGGATACTGGTGTCGCTGGTCTGTGTCCCAGGCCTGGTGGCCCAGAGCTCCGAACCGTCGCCTTCCATTTCTCTGCCCGGATCGCAGAGTCCCTTCACTGGCAGCGAACCGGAAGCCACAGCGACTCCGGGAGTGTTACAGCTGAGTTTCCAGGAGGCCATCGATCGCGGACTGCGAAATAATCTCGGCCTCCTTCTTTCGGGCGATCAGACCATTATGGCGCGGGGCGAGCGATGGAAAGAACTCAGCAACCTGCTACCTAACTTGCAAGCTAGATTGCAGGAAAACGTCCAGACCGAGAGCCTCACCGCTCTCGGCTTGAAGAGCAATGTTTTCCCGTTTCCTATTCCGCGAGTAATCGGTCCCTTCAATTATTTCGATGCGCGCGCTTCCTTGAGTCAGTCCATCTTCAATTTCCATGATCTCGAGCAGGAACGCGCCGCATCCGAGCGCTTGAAGTCAGCGCAATACAGCTATAAAGATGCGAGAGAAGTAGTGGTGCTTGCGGTGGGAAATGCTTATCTGCTGGCCATCGCCACAGCCGCCCGGATTGAAACCGCAGATGCCCAAGTCATCAATGCGCAGGCTCTTTACAATAAAGCAGCCGACCAGCAGAAAGCCGGCCTCAGCCCAGCCATCGACACCCTGCGTTCGCAGGTCGAATTGCAAACGCGGCAGCAACAGTTGATCGCCGCGCGCAACGATTTTGCAAAACAAAAACTGTCGCTGGCCCGGATCATCGGCTTGCCGCCCGGGCAAGAATTTTTGTTGACCGAGAAAGCCCCGTATCAGGCGCTAACCCCGCTGTCTCTCGAAGTGTACCTACAACGCGCTTACAGTTCCCGATCTGACTATCAGGCAGCCCAGGGTCAAGTCCGGGCCGCCGAGCTTTCCCATCGCGCCGCTGCCGCGGGTCGCTACCCCACCCTGGGCGTCGACGCCAACTATGGCGACATCGGAGTGACCCCGGCCCATTCCAACGGAACCTGGCAGGTGAATGGAGGCCTTAACATCCCCATCTTTACGGGGGGAAAAGTTCACAGCGACGTCCTCGAAGCCGATTCGCAATTAAAGCAGGCTCGTTCCCAACTCGGTGATCTACGCGGTCGCATCGACTATGAAGTTCGCTCGGCGCTTTTGGACATGAACTCGGCCGCGGAACAGGTTGAGGTCGCACGCAGTTCGGTCGAACTGGCTGAGGAAGCGCTCACTCAATCGCGGGATCGCTTTACCGCCGGCGTCACCGACAACCTGGAGGTCGTTCAGGCTCAAGAGGCTGTTGCCAGTGCTCATGAGAGTTATATTCAGAGCCTGTACGCGCACAATCTCTCCAAAGTGGAACTGGCGCGCGCCATCGGCGACGCGGAGCAGGGCGTGAAGAGATATTTGAAAGGTGAGCGCTAACCGAAATCTATGGAACCGACGACGCAAAACCCGCCGGCCACTCCGCCGGATCAAGCTGAACCCCGCACCAAGCCCTTGCCGGCCACGGAGCGAGACTTCCGTTCCCGCGTCTCGCGCACTGCCAGCCCCGGCTTTCGCATTGCCATCATCATCGGCGTGGTTATCCTGCTGGTCGTTGGATTTTTCGTCTACCGGTATGTGACCAGTTACGAATCCACCGATGATGCGGAAGTCGACGGCCATATCAATTCCATCAGTGCACGTATTTCCGGCCATGTGATCAAGCTGAACGTCCTGGATAATCAGTACGTGCAGTCGGGCACTGTGCTGGTGGAAATCGATCCCGCCGACTACCAGGTTGCCTACGAGCGCGCGAAAGCCGACTTCGACGATGCTCAGGCTGCGGCCGCCGCTGCCGGAGTCAATGTCCCAATTACTTCCGTCAATACGACGAGCCAGGTTTCGGCGACGGAGGCCGATGTTGCCAGTTCCCGGGCCGGGATTGCCGGGGCCAGGCAGCAATACGAAGCAGCCAAGGCGCAACTTGCCCAGGCGGTGGCCAACGATGTGAAGGCGCAGAACGATCTGGGCCGCTACAAGCAACTGGTGGATAAACAGGAAATCTCTCAACAGCAGTATGACCAGGCAGTAGCTGCCTCCAGAGCCAGCGCGGCCGCCGTCGATGCCGCTCGCGCAACCGCCGACGCCGCGCAACAGCAAGTGACCCAGGCTCAGGGAAAACTGGTGCAGGCTGAAGCCAACTTAAGCAGCGCCCAAACCGCCCCGAGACAAATGGAAGTCACCCGCTCCCGGGCCGCCTCCGCGCTGGCGGAAGCGCAGCTTAAGAAAGCGGAGCTCGATCAGGCGCAATTGAACCTGCAATACACGAAAGTGACTGCACCCGTCGCAGGTGTAGTCAGCGACCGCACCGTCGAAGTCGGACAGAACGTGGCTCCCGGCCAGGAATTGATGAAAGTAATTCCGCTCAACGATGTCTGGATCACCGCGAATTTTAAAGAGACTCAACTTCGCGAAATGAAAGTCGGTCAGCCGGTCACCATCGAAGTGGATGCCAGCGGAAGAAAGTACAAAGGTAAGGTCGACAGCCTCGCCGGTGCTAGTGGAGCGCGATTCAGCCTGCTGCCGCCGGAAAATGCTACCGGAAATTATGTGAAAGTGGTGCAACGAATTCCGGTGAAGATCGTGCTCGACCCGGGAGAGAACAACGATCAATCGCTGCGCCCCGGCATGTCAGTCGAACCCAAGGTCTGGATTCGGCAATGAGTGCTGCTGCGCCGCCGCTGGAAAATGCCAAGACCGACGTTTGGCGCCCAGCAATCAATCCCTGGATCATCGCGATTACCGTTACGCTGGCCACGTTCATGGAAGTGCTGGACACTTCCATCGCCAATGTAGCCCTACCTCACATCGCGGGCAGCCTCTCTGCGGGGCAGGATGAAAGCACATGGGTGCTAACTTCCTACCTCGTCTCGAACGCCATCGTTCTACCGTTAAGCGGCTGGCTCTCCTCCATCATCGGACGCAAGAACTTCTATATGAGCTGCGTGGCTTTGTTCACGGTCAGTTCTTTCTTGTGTGGTCTAGCCCCAAATCTTGCAACGCTCATCGTGTGCCGCGTTCTGCAAGGTATTGGAGGAGGTGGCTTGCAGCCCAGCGAACAAGCCATCCTTGCCGATACTTTCCCTCCTGCGAAACGCGGCATGGCCTTCGCGGTTTATGGCATCGCCGTCGTCACGGCTCCCGCCATTGGGCCTACGCTGGGCGGCTGGATCACGGACAACTTCACCTGGCGCTGGATTTTTTTCATCAACATCCCCGTGGGAATCATTTCCCTCCTGCTTACGTCGCGGCTCATTCAGGATCCACCCTTTCTCAAGCGCCGCAAACTCAGCGAAACTAAAATCGACTACGTCGGACTTGGATTTGTCGCCTTGGGCCTGGGGGCGCTGCAGATTGTCCTCGACAAGGGACAGCGCGATGATTGGTTCGAGTCACACTTCATTGTGGTTCTTTCGCTCATTGCTGCCGCAGCTTTGACCTTTGTGATCTTCTGGGAGTGGAGACACAAAGATCCGATTATCGATCTACACCTTTTTCGCGATCGTACGTTCGGCATCTCAAACTTTTTGATGTTCATGTTGGGTTTTGCTCTGCTCGGCAGTACGCTTTTGCTTCCCTTGTTTATGCAGACCCTTCTTGGCTACACCGCGGAGCGGGCAGGTCTGGCGCTGATGCCGGGCGGTTTCACCATTATTATTTTGCTGCCTCTGGTGGGATTCCTGCTTTCCCGTTACAGCCCCCGCTGGCTGCTGATTTTTGGCCTGGTTATACTTTCCGGGTCGCTGTTCCATATGACCGGTTTTGACCTGGAGATGGATTTCCACTCCGCCGCCGTTGCTCGCATGTTTCAGGCTGCGGGAATGGCTTTTCTTTTTGTTCCCATAAATACGGCAGCCTATGCCTTTCTGCCGCGAGAAAAAAATAACGCCGCCTCAGGCTTGATGAACCTGGCGCGCAATATCGGTGGTAGCGTAGGGATTTCTTTGGTCACCACCATGCTCGATCGCCGTACTCAGGTGCACCTTAACGATTTATCCCGCCATCTCAGCGCCAGCAACCCCGCTTTTCAGTCGCTGCTGCAGGGCACCACGCAAGCCATGCGGGCGCACGGCGCAAGCGCGGCTTTTGCTACCCAGCAGGCGTATGCCTTAATTGAAGGCACGGTCCAACGACAAGCTACAATGCTGGCCTATATCGACGACTTCCGGTTGCTTGCCTGGGCCATCCTGGCCATGATTCCTATGGTATTTCTCATGAAAAAAGGAAGGCCGGGAGGCGGAATCGCGGTACACTGATGGGCGGCCTGTCGAAGGGAATCCATGTTTCGCCTCATCACCATTGAGCGAGAGTATGGCTGCGGTGGTGGCGCCATCGCAGCACAACTGGCGAACCACCTGGGATGGACGCTCTGGGACCGTCGTCTCACCGAGGAAATCGCCCGCCTGGCAAACGTCGATACTTCCGCAGTAAAGCGTTGTGACGAGCGCATGGACGGCCGGTTCTACCGCTTGGCAAAAACCTTCTGGCGGGGAAGTTACGAGCGCAGTGCTCATCTGACGGGTCAGACTTTCGACACTGACTGCATGATGGCCATGATGGAAGAAATCACCGCCAAAATTGCGCAAGAAGGGAATGCGGTGGTCGTGGGGCGGGGAGCCCCTTATTTCTTGCGCGACCAAGCAGATGCCTTCCACGTTTTCCTTTACGCCCCTCGCGCTGAAAAGTTGCACCGCCTGGTGGAGGATGGAGCTACGCAATCAGAAGCGGAAGGTCTCGTCGATACTGTCGATCGCGAACGCGTTGCCTACGTGAAGCATTACTTTGACGCGGACTGGCCCACCCGTTCCTTGTATCACGTGATGATCAATACGGCCGTGGGTAATGAATCGGTCATCCAGACAATTCTCCACACCATGCATTTAATTGAAGGTTATCCGAAAGTGACGGACTACGATCCGCAGAAAGTCTCCACAGCTATCTAG
>Ga0185299_10002064_pt1 | contig 33196 bp, 34 predicted proteins | sample PaiPotPPA55metaG_FD_128002 | JGI IMG/M metagenome (GOLD analysis project Ga0185299, IMG submission 128002) | Iron sulfur acid spring bacterial and archeal communities from Banff, Canada, to study Microbial Dark Matter (Phase II) - Paint Pots PPA... ...
GACCCAAGATCATCGCCGCGCGAACACCGCCGGCCGCTCCCGGATTCCGCGCGATACCTTCGCACGCCGCCGCCGCGATTCTGCCCTGCCCGAGCCCACCGCCGAACGCCGCGACCGCCACGCCGAAGCCCACTGCGATCACCAGCGTCGTCGTATTAACCGGCGCCTTTCCGCTCTGGTCATTGCCCTGCGCGAACGCCGCTGGCGCGATCAACATCACCGCCAGCAGCACCATGCATACCACCGCTGCTTTCTTCATGTACTGCCTCCTCGTGAATTGCCGCCAGGAGGTGGTTCCCGGACACCGTTCAGCCGGGCTCACACTGAAACGGCTAACAAACTCGCTTAATGCTCATCCGCCGTCGCCAACCCGATATAAACGGCAGGCAGAATCGTGAACACATATGCCTGAACCACAGAAACGAAAACGTGCAGTGCGAGAAACGCGATCGGGATCAACGCGGGCAGGATGCCCAACGCCACACCAATCGCCGGATGCTTCGTCCAACCCCACAGAGCGGGCGCAGCGAACAAGCCGAGAAAAAGTCCGTAGATCAGATCGCTCGCAAAAATGTTGGCCCAGAGACGCACCGTCAAAGAGAGCAATCGCGCGCAAGTGCTGATGATTTCCACAGGAAAAATCAGCGGAATCAGCGGCCAGCTAAGACCGCCAGTGAAAGTCTTGATATATCCCAAGGGCCCGTGATGCCGCATGCCCTGCCAGTTGAAATACACAAACGTGAGAATCGCGCAGGCCAGCGGCACGGTAACCGTCGCGGTCGGCGAACTAAACCCCGGAAAAACCCCGAACAGATTGGCGAGCAAAATAAAAATGGAAATCGAGCCCACCATGGGCACGTAGTCACGCCAGTGGTGACCGGCATTCTCTGACAGAACGTCGTTGATTCCGATTTGCAGTGGATTCGTAAGCAGAAACTCCGCGATTTGCTGGCTAGGCCCGGGACGCTCGACGGACAATCGCGATCTGAGCAGCGACGCCAGCACGGTAGCCACGACAAGGACCAGAATTCCCATGGCCACATGCTCGGGAATGGGCATTTCTGGATGGCTAGGCCGGATGTGCAGCGCCGAAAGCAGCGCCAGTGCAACGCCCCCGAGGTAGCGATTGATGATTTGCGTGATCCAGCTGACGTGTTGTTCCATGTCCTACTTTAAGCCTCGCACCGGGCGCGTCTGGTTCCCACTTTCGATCGGATGCCACACTTCGTACACACTTGCCGCAATCGCCGCGGCTCCTAAAGCCAACAAACCAAGCACCATGCTCACAAGGGGAATACCAAGAACTTTAAAAATAACATACACGATCATGGCTATCAACCCGTACCGAAACAAAGCCCGGAAATACGTCCCGACAGGCACACGCGGCTGCGCGGCATCAGACTGTGCCGTCGAAGCCGCCACCAGTGCATCCATACCTCGCGCCAGCCACCAAAAATTCAAATACGCCAACACCGAACCAATCAGCAGCCCCTCAGCCCAAGTCCAACGGTACGAGATACCCGTGGCAATGGCCGCAAATGCTCCGATCACCAGAGTCAGCCACGCGATCCGCCGCTCGGTGGCCGCGCCCGCGTCGCCGCCAGCGACTGGGTTGCCCGGTTCAAGTTCCGAATCGAAGTCACTGCTCACGGGCAGGTCCATCACGAACTGCGCTCATTCCATTGCCGCCTCAACCGAGACGCCGCAGCACTTCCTTCAGTCCCGCGGCAAATCCGACTCCGCCAAGCAGCAACGTAAAGATCACTTTGGTATGCAGCCAGTGATCCAGAAAAAAACCCAGCAATGCGCCGAGCAACACCGCGCCGACAATGGTGAATGGCAACTCCATCGCCAACGCGGTATTGGTCAAATACTTCTTCGCCTTCGGCACATCCGGCGATGCGGATTTCGGATCGTTTGGCTGCTCGTCCAATGCGCCTCTCCGTGCCATTCGGCCGCTTACCAGCCAGGAAGGGACGCGCTGAAGCTCGCCCCTACATTTTCGTCCCCACTGAGATTCGCTTATGAGCGCGCGGGATTTGTTTCTCCACGCGCTCGAGCTAGCTGTCACTTCTCGGACAGCGGTTCGCCGACCCACTCGCGCCAGCTTTTACTTCTCGAAGAGCAGTTCGCCTGCGCGTTGCGTCGCTTTTACTACGGCTTTGATCAGCGTTACGCGGAGCTTCCCTTCTTCGAGTTCGAGGATGCCGTCGATCGTGCAGCCCGCCGGGGTGGTCACCGCATCCTTGAGCAGCGCCGGATGGTCGCCGGTCTCCAGCACCACGCTGGCCGCGCCTTTCATGGTTTGCGCGGCGAGCAACGTGGACACTTCGCGCGAGAGGCCCACTTTCACCCCGGCTTCTGCGAGCGATTCCAGGATGATGTAAATGAACGCGGGTCCGCAGGCGGAGAGGCCCGTCACAGCGTCCATGTTTTTCTCGTCGACCACCACCGTTCGACCTATGGGATCAAACATGGCACGCGTCATGTCCAGATGCGCGGCACTGGCATGCGAGCCGCCACAAATCCCGGTCATGCCGCAACCAATGGAGGAAGGCGTGTTTGGCATGGCGCGAATCACGGGCAGGTTTACTCCGACGTGCTGCTCGATGAAGCTGGTGGGCACCGAAGCCGCTACGGAAATCACTAGCGTTTTTTCGTTCAGCTCGGGTGCGATCTCTTTCACCACGTCACCGACGACTTGCGGCTTTACGGCGAGCACGACGATGTCCGCGCCTTGCACCGCCTCGCGATTGTCGGTGATGACCTTGACGCCCAGTTCTTTCGCGAGCGCGGCCGCTTTGTCCGCGTGTTTTACCGTAGCGGTCACGTGCTTCGGCGCAAACAGGCCTTGCTTGAGGTAGGCTCGCAGCAGGATTCCGCCGAGCTTTCCGGTTCCTAAGACCGCTAGTTTTTTGTTCGATAGCTGCTGTGTCATGGTGCAGTCATTGTTGACGCGTTCGCAGAATCGGTCAACTCCTAGTAGCACAGGCACGTTGCCTATGTCGGCTTTCGGAGTTAGCAGGATTGGTCGTATTCGCAGGAGGGCTGTTTTTTGCGGAGAGCTTGCCGAGGCTTACCCCGGGGCACAGACAGGAGTGTCTGCGTTACTTGGACCTAATCGTGGCGGGCGCCGTGCAATACGTGGACGGCGTGTGGTAGGAGGTGGGCGATCGCTTCGAGGGATTCCACTGCGCCCGTGGGGCTACCTGGGAGATTCACGATGAGGGTTTTGTGGCGGACGGCGGTTACCGAACGGGATAGCAAGGCTGTTGGCGTTTTCTCCAGGCCTTTGCGGCGCATCTCTTCGGCGATGCCCGGAATCACGCGGTCGGCGATTGCTTGCGTCGCTTCGGGGGTGTTGTCGCGGGGGCCGATGCCGGTGCCGCCGGTGGTCACGATTACGTCCACGCGCCCGGAATCGGCAAGCTCACGCAATTGCTGGCGAATGTCGGCGGGATCATCGGAAACGTTCAATCCGGCCATCACTTCCCAACCAAGCCCGCGGCAGAACGCCACTATCGCTGGCCCGGACAGATCCTCGCGGGCGCGGGTCGCTACGGAATCGCTGATGGTGAGGACCGCCACTCGCATCGTGGCGGCTATGGCGTTTCGACCGTGGTGTTTTCGCGACTGGCTTCATCCAGCAGGCGCATCGCTTCCATCAGCAGGCCGGTGGTGTTGCGCGTGGTGGTGGTGCGCGTCGACGCGTTGGCAGCATTGAAATCAATCTCAAAGTCGCCTTCGGTCCACAAAATCACTTTGTAAACCGCTTCGTCGCCTTCGATGTTTCCGATCTTGGCGTCGCGGCATTGCCCGCTCGCAAAATAAAGTTCACCTTGCTCGCCGCCTTTGCGCACCTTCAGCCGGCACGACTTCTGCCCCATTTCAAGGGACTGCAGCAGGTCAGTCATGTTCATTTCTTCCAGGCGGCCTTGGATGACGCCGGGGCGCGAGGCGCTCTTCTGCAACTTCTCGAGGTGGATGCGGTCAACGACTTTTTTCGTGACGCGCACTAAATCCTTGATGAGGAATGGCTTGATAATAAATTCCTCGACGCCATCGACTAGCGGGCGCAATCGTTCCTCAGTGTCCGCGCGCCCGGCCATGAACAAAAACGGGATGTGACGGGTTTTATCGCGCCCGCGAAGTTTTTCGAAAAGCTGGCGGCCATCGAGGCCCGGCATTTTGTAATCGCAGAGAATCACGTCGGGAGGGTCGTCAATCGTTTTCAGTAGGGCGTCGGCGCCATCCGGAGCCATCACCACGTCGCAGACCGACTCCAGGCCCTTCTCGATCAGATCGCGCACCAAGGGATTGTCATCGACTACGAGCAGGGTGACGTTCTTGCCGCTGGAGGCCGCTGCGCTCATCGGGCGCCGCTCCGCCGCCGCGCCGCCACCTTCGTGCGTTGGTTGGCCGGGCGCGCTGGTGCAGTGCGGTGAAAGTCGCCGCTCTTTCCACCTGTCTTGGTCAGGAGGCAGATGTCAGTAATCTCCATGCCTTTGTCGAGGGCTTTGCACATGTCGTAGACCGTGAGGGCTGCGGCAGTAACGGCGACCAAGGCTTCCATCTCTACGCCGGTCTGGGCGGTCGCCACAACTGTGGAGCGAAGTTCCACGCCATTCTGGCACAGGGTTGCGGTGACATCAATGTGGGTTAGCGGGAGAGGATGACAAAGAGGTATCCACTCGGCGGTGCGTTTTGCGGCGGCTATGCCGGCGATGCGGGCGACTTCCAGGGGGCTGCCTTTGGGGTTCTTCAGGCGGCGGACGGCGAGTACTACCTTTGGCTTCATTTTTACTAGAGCTTGGGCTGTGGCTGTGCGGGTGGTTACTTGTTTGGCGGAGACGTCCACCATTTGGACTTCGCCTTTTTTGGTGTAGTGGGAGAGTTTGGGCACGGGGGTAGTTTACTTTGAGAGCCCGAATCGGGGAAAAGGAGTCGGAGAAAAGAAGGAATTAACACAGAGGGCACAGAGGTCGGAGCACCGAGGGCACGGAGACGACTGGGTCATGCTATGTCCTTGCGGAGAAGAATTGAGATGGGTTCGGCGGCGGAGATTTCTTCGCGGTCGGCGGGAACTACCAGGTAGCAGTTTGCGCGGGCCAGGGCGGCGATATCGCCGGAGCCTTGCCAAGGTAGAGCTTTGACTTCGGGCGTTGGACCTTGCCACTCGACCCTTGCTGGTAGGAAATGCGTTAGGCCTGGCTTTTCCTTTAGGGCTTCGGCTAGTTGGGCGCGGACTAGCGGGAGGGGGCGAGCTTCAGCGCCGGCTAACAGATCCAGTGCGGGTGGAACGAAGAGTTCGAAGGTTACCATGGTGGAGACTGGATTCCCGGGAAGTCCAAACACGAGCGTGTTTCCGCAGCGCGCGAAGACGACGGGCTTGCCGGGTCGAATGGCTACTCCGTCGAAGTAAAATTCGGCGCCAAGTTCTTTCAGCACGGTTTCGACCAGGTCGTACTTCCCCATCGAGACGCCGCCGGATAACAGGAGCACGTCTTCCTTGAGCCCACGCTGGATTTTCGCGCGTAGTTCGTCTACGCGATCCGCTGCGTGGCCCAGCAGGATTGGCTCGCCGCCCGCCATGCGGGTTTGGGCCGCGAGGGAGACGCTGTTGCTGTTGCGAATCTGGAAGGGGCCGGGCTTGTGCCCGACTAAGACGACCTCGTCGCCGGTGGAGAGAATCGCGACCCGAGGCTTTGCCGCGCAGACCAGGTCGGTCTGGCCGACTTGCGACGCCAGCGCGAGTTCCGCGTACCCCAGGCGCGAGCCCGGTGTCAGGATGGTTTGGCCGGATTGCGCCTCGCTGCCGCGTGAGACGATATTTTGTCCCGGACGGGTGTCGCGATCGAACCGGACATGGTCACCTTCTCGCTGCGCGTGCTCGATCATGACGACCGCATCGGCTTGTGGTGGAACTGCGGCGCCGGTCATGATTTGCATGCAGGTCCACGGCTTCAACGCGGCGGTCACTGTGTCTCCGGCTTTGATCTCTCCGGTGCACAGGAGATCGGCTCCCTTTGGGGCGTCCATGGCGCGGACGGCGTAACCGTCACGGGTGGCGCGATCAAATGGCGGGTATGCGCGGTCGGTTTTTATTGGCTGGGCTAGGACCCAGCCGAGTGCTTCCCAGATGTTTACGACTGTTGTCGAGCGAGGGCCTTTTTTCTTGGTGGCCTGATCGATTACCGTTTGGCGAGCTTGCTCGTAGGTGAGCATTGTGGTTGGTTTTACAGTTCCTGATGGTGCTGAAATCTTGCGGACTCGGGCACAGCAATGCTGTGCCCCCACAAGACGCCGCTATAGCCAGCTGGCGAAGAGTGTGTTTTCGCGCACGATGGTGGCGTCGCGCTCCGGGCCTGTTGAGATCATACCGATTTCGATTTGCAAAAATTCGCTGATGAAGCGCAGGTAGTCGAGCGCGGCCTTCGGCAGCTTGCCGGAATCCTTCTCGCCGTAGGTGGATTGGCACCAGCCGGGTAGCGATTTGTATTCGGGTTTCACGTGTTCGTACTCTTCGGAAAGCGCAGGCATTTCGTGGAGCGGTTTGCCTTTGTAGGTGTAGCCTACGCAGACTTGAATTTCGCGTTGGGTGTCGAAGACATCGAGCTTGGTGATCACTAGGGAATCGATGCCATTGATCATTTTCGAGTAGCGAAGCATGGCAAGGTCGAGCCAGCCGCAGCGGCGAGGGCGCCCGGTAACCGCGCCAAATTCTTTGCCGCGTTCGCGGACTTCCTTGGCGTCGAGATCGGGCATTTCGGTGGGGAATGGGCCGCTGCCCACGCGCGTGGTATAGGCTTTCGAGATGCCTAACACGTTCTTGATCTTGGTTGGCGCAACGCCGATACCTACAGTGGCGCCGCCGGAGATGGCGCTGGATGACGTGACGTAGGGATATGTGCCGTGGTCGATGTCCAGCATGGTACCCTGGGCGCCCTCGAAGAGGACGGACTTGCCTTCATCGAGCGCATGATTGATGAGTTCCGCGGTGTCGCAGATGTATTCGCGGATTTTTTCCCCGCGGCGCAGCGTTTCTTCGACCTCGTGCGAGAAATCGATGTCTGCGCCATAGGCGCCTTTCGCGAGGCGATTTTTTTCGGCCACCACACGCGCGGCTTTCTCACGAAACGATGCGGGATCGAGCAGGTCGCAGGTGCGCAGACCACGGCGCGCCATCTTGTCTTCGTAGGCGGGACCTATGCCGCGGGATGTGGTGCCGATTTTATTTGCGCCGCGGGCTGTCTCCGCGGCTTTGTCGAGCTCGCGGTGATACGGAAAGATCAAATGCGCGCGGTTGCTGATGTGCAGGCGGCCATTCACGTCGATGCCTGCTTTAGCGAGGGTTTCGATCTCGGCCACCAGAGCGCCTGGATCGATCACGACGCCGGTACCGATTACGGCGTGCTGCTTCGGCCGCAAGATGCCGCAGGGGATGAGTTGGAGGACGTATTTGTCCTTACCGATGATTACGGTGTGACCGGCGTTGTGGCCGCCGGCGACGCGCGCGATGTAATCGAACGAGCCGGCGAGGTAATCGACGACCTTGCCTTTGCCTTCGTCGCCCCATTGCGCGCCTACCACCACTACCGACTTCATTCGGAGGCTCTCCTTGACCGCACTTGTCCGCTCCAGTTTCCACGCCGGATTACTACTGATGGGAAAGGCCGGGCACGAGCAGACTTCTCATCGTAAGCTTGCGGGGGTTTCAACGCAAGATGGGTGGGCTCGACTTTGGGCAATTGGAGAACTGCAACGGTCGCGCTAAAGCGCGCCCCTACATTTTCGCAGCGCGATGCTGGATCGCAACTTGCGAATAGCGGAAACAGTCGAGCATGTGATCGTTCACTAGACCTGTGGCTTGCATTAGGGCGTAACAGATTGTGGAGCCAACGAAGCGGAACCCGCGTTTTTGCAGATCTTTGCTGATGGCATCGGAGACTGCGGTGCTGGCGGGCAATTTCTTGTGTGTTTTCCAGTTATTTTGGACTGGCTTGCCGTTGACGAACTGCCAGATGTATTTATCGAAGGAGCCAAATTCCTTTTGAAGTTTCAGGAAGGCGCGGGCGTTGGTGATGGTGGCGTCAATTTTCAGGCGGTTGCGGATGATGCCGGGGTCGGCCAGGAGTGATTTCCTTTTGCGGGCGTCGTAACGCGCTACTTTTTGGGGATCGAAGTTGGCGAAGACTTCGCGGTAGCGGGCGCGCTTTTTCAGGACGGTGTCCCAGCTGAGGCCGGCTTGCGCACCTTCGAGGGTTAGGAACTCGAACCAGGTGTGGTCGTTGTGGACCGGGACGCCCCATTCTTCGTCGTGATAGGGAATGTTGAGTTCGCTCGTGGCCCAGTGACAGCGTACGATCTTTGGTGATGGGTCAGGCATTGAGGCGGCCCCTAGGATGGAAAAATCGCCCGCACGGTCGGCGGCCGCTACAACTGAGTTCCGCGTCGCAGAAACACAAAACAGGGCGGTCGAGCCCACTAGACGACACGCCCCGTTCGTTATTCAATTTCGCCGACCGGCGCCGAAGGCTTACGAGACTACGACGAGATGGCGCTCTAGCGCCTTGGTGATCTGATCTTTCGGGACTGCGCCGACGATTTGCTCTACGACTTGTCCGTTCTTGAAGACGAGCAGCGTGGGGATGCCGCGAATGTTGTAGCGTCCCGCGGAATTCATCGCTTCGTCGACGTTCAACTTGGTTACTTTCAGCTTGCCTGCATAGTCGAGGGCAATTTCGGCCACGGTCGGCGCCAGCATGTGGCACGGACGGCACCATTCGGCCCAGAAATCCACCAATACCGGCTGCGTGTTGCTGGCGGTCAATACTTCCGCCTCAAAGTTTCCATCGGTAATCGCCAAAATATTATTGTTCTCACCCATATTGTTTATCCTTAACGGCTTGCCGCGATTTTACGGTCTCATCCTTCCCGGAGCAGTTTAATTAGATGTTGTAACAGGCATTTGGTTTCGTGTGGCGGTACGCCCGCTCGAAGCTGTTTGCCCTGAACCTCTTACCGTCCGCGCCGCGGTATAGACCTTTGTATACTCCGCCGCGGAACCCTTCCATGAAAAGTCTTTGGCCATGCCGTTCAACTGGATGCGCTTCCAGACTTGCTCGTCCTCATAGTGCTGGAGTGCGCGCTGGACGCAGCGAACCAGCGCCACTCCGGTATACTCTTCAAACTTGAATCCGGTTCCGGTGCCGGATTCCACATCGAACGGCTCAATCGTATCATCAAGGCCGCCGGTGGCCCTCACAATTGGCACCGTACCATACTTCAAACTGTAGATCTGGTTCAAGCCGCAGGGCTCGTACCGGGAAGGCATCAGAAACATGTCGGCGCCAGCTTCGATTTGATGCGCGATGGCTTCGTTGTAGGCGATTTTTACGCCGACGCGCTCGGGATAGGAAGCGGCGAGAGCGCGGAACAAGTCCTCGTATTTGCGGTCGCCGGTACCTAGCACGGTCAGCATCATATTTTCCTGCATCAGCTCGTGGGCGCGATCAGCGATAAGGTCGAATCCTTTTTGGTCGGCGAAGCGCGAGACGATGCCGACGATCGGACGTGTTGGATCGTCTTGCGGCAGATCGAATAATTTCAGCAGCGCCCTTCTGCAGACCTGCTTGCCGCTTAAGTCTTTCACCGAATAGCGCGCAGCAATCAACTTATCTGTTTCTGGATTCCAGGCGGTATAGTCCACGCCATTCAAAATACCCACGAGGCGGTCCGCGCGGCCGCGTATTACGCCATCCAGACCGAAGCCAAACTCCGGCGTTTGGATCTCCTCCGCATACTTGCGGCTCACCGTCGTCAGGTAATCGGAGAACACCAAGCCTCCTTTCAGGAGGTTTACGTTGCCATAGAACTCGAGGCCGCCGGGATGGAACGTGCTGACGGGGATGTCGGCGCGCCTCAGGGCGTCGCGGGGAAATAGACCTTGGTAGCCGATGTTGTGAACGGTGAAGAGGACGGATAGATTTTGCGCTACCGGATCTTGCGCGTACGCGGTGCGCAAGAGCACCGGAACGAGGGCGGCCTGCCAGTCGTGACAGTGGATGAGGTCGGCGCGCCAGACATTTTTGGCCATTTCGATGGCCACGCGGCAGAATTCGCTGTAACGCTCGGGATTGTCTGGATAATCGCCGATGCGTGTGCCGTACAGGGCGTCGCGGTCGAAATAGGAGGCGTCGTCCACGAAAAAATACTGGACGCCAGCAATAACGCCGCCGTCGTCGACCGCGGGAAAACGGAGTTGGCCGCCCATCGCGACGGTCAGGCTGGGTATCAACACGGAGTCGATTTTTGTCCCGCGATAGCGAGGCAAGACCACCGCTACGTCGTGGCCTTGAGCCACGAGGGCTCGGGGCAGGGCCTCGATCACGTCCGCTAAGCCGCCGGTCTTGGAAAACGGCAGGCCTTCCGATGCCACAAAGAGAATTCTCACGGAGTTGCCATAGGGCGTTCGACGATGATTTTACGCTATCCAACCCTGGTGAGCGCGTCAAGGGTGACTCTCGGTTGGGCCAAGCGCGGCACAGGCATCTACTCCGCTAGCGAGAGAATATTTTTGAAGCGAACAGAGGCTCTGCGCAACTTTTGTGAGTCCATCGTGTTTGCCTGACTGTGAAGAGAAGTCTCATCCCTACGAAGAAGAGCGGCGCGACGGCTTCCCTGGCCCAACCGGAGAACTTTCTTGTCGCTCTATTCGTCTTGTCGCCCACATTGTGGCTGCTGGTATTCCTGTGATGCTATCTGTCGTCTTACCTTTGGGGGCCTCTTACTTCCCTGTTTCGGGCGGCGCGATTCTTTCAAGGTCCGCGACTTGTTACACTGTCGGCGGATGGCTCGCCAACGCCTCGGGCAACACTTTCTCGCTGATCTGGACTGGCGCGAACAAATCGCGCGGGCGATACGCGTTTCGGCGCAATCGTTGGTGCCGTCGGCGGCAACCAGCAAACCCTATTGCTGGATTGAAATTGGAGCGGGCCACGGTGAGATGACCGAGCACCTGGCCGCCACCGGGGCGCCCGTGCATGCCATTGAACTGGACGCGTCGCTGGCCCGGCGGCTGCAGCACCTGACGCAACAATTCCCCAATGTGTTCATCGTCGCCGGCGACGTGCTGCTGACAAATATTGCGCAGATCGCCGGGAGGCGCCGCGCGCGCATCTACGGAAATTTGCCTTACTACATTACTTCCCCCATCCTGCATCATCTCTTCACATACGCGGACTTGATCGACGAGATGCATATCGTCATTCAGGAGGAAGTTGCGGAGCGGCTCACCGCGCAACCCGGCAGCAAGTCGTACGGCTACTTATCAGTTGCGACGCAGCTGTACGCACGGCCTGAGCTTGTGCTGCGGATACCTCGCGAAGCCTTCAGCCCGCCGCCGGAAGTGGGGTCGGCGCTGGTCACGCTGCGATTCCCCGGGGAGCGCGCGAAGCTTAGCGATGTAGATGAATCGAAATTTCTCGATTTCGTAAAATTGTGCTTCGCGCAAAAGCGCAAAACGCTGGTGAACAATTTGCGGTCGATAGCCCCTCCGGGCGTCGCTCGCGCAGCGCTGGAACAGCTCAGCCTTCGGCCCGATGCGCGTGCCGAGCAACTCAGCCCTGCGCTTCTCGCTGCCCTTTGCAGACAATTTGAGACGCGGCCGCGAGGTTGAGTTGGCCAGATGGAATGAGTATTGTGATGAAAGAGTGAGCCGACCGGCGCCAAACACACTATGGCGTAGACTTTTCCTTTGGCCGCGCGGCTACTAAGCGATCCGGATAGTCGCTCATAATTCCATCGACACCGGCCTCGATCAGCAGGCGCATGTGCGCGGGTTGATTCACCGTCCAACAAACCACCTGCAAGTCGTGTTTCCGCGCCTCCGCCAGTAGCGCGGGAGTAACCAAATCGCCGCGCATCGCCAACTGCCGCGCTCCGATCTCCACGGCACGCTGCAAGGGGAGCTCGATCTGCCCATCACAAAGCAGCCCGGTCATCAGCGTTGGCTCGATCTTGCGCAATGCTTCGAGAATACTAGGGTCAAACGAAATCACGATGGTTCTGGCGATCTCTCCGGAACTGCGCAAAGCGCCAACCAAGGTGTGCTCCCCGCCCCACGAACCGCTGGGCTTGAGCTCCAGATAGAAGACCACGTCGTGTTTCTTGGCGAACTCTAGAATTTCCGGCAGAGTGGGAATGCGCTCGCCGGCAAACTCGCTGCCAAACCACGACCCGGCGTCCAATCGGCGCAATTCGGCAAGCGAGAGGTCGTGCACTTTTCCTTGACCGTTGGTGGTGCGATCGACGGTATCGTCGTGGATGGCTACAAAGTGCGAGTCACGCGAGAGCTGCAAATCTGTCTCGATGAACGTGGCTCCCAGCGCCAGCGCGCGCTTAAACGCTGCCAGGGTATTTTCGGGCGCGTACCCGGAAGCTCCGCGATGCGCAATCACTAACACGGTTTAGCCATCCTCCTGTCCCCATCCCACGTATTTTCGATAGCGGATTCGTTTTGCTAGAAGCGTGCCATCGTACGCGACCGTATTCACTTACAGCCAGGTACGCTTGTCATGCTAACATCCGCGTCCTAGCGTCGCCCATGCAGTCCTTTGGACTGCACCTTGAGTCTAAACGTCGACTCACAGGAAACATTTCAATCCGAGGAGATAACCATGGTCGCCAACCGACGTCTTGTGTCTACGGTCCTGTTCGCCATCTGGGTGCCATTGACGTGCGTTTCGCACGCGGCCGCGGCTCCGCAGAAGCAAACGGAACCTAAAGCCGAGCAAAATCTCATCAAGGAGATCCGTCACCAACTGGTGCTCTTGCCGTATTACTCGGTGTTCGACAATCTAGCTTTCAAGGTGCAAGGGAGCAAAGTCATTTTGTTGGGCCAAGTCGTGCGCCCGACGCTGAAGTCCGACGCGGAAGCAGCGGTGAAGAGCGTTGAAGGCGTAACCAGCGTGGAGAACGACATTGAAGTCCTGCCGCCTTCGCCGATGGATGACCAGATACGTCGAGCCGCTTTTCACGCTATTTACAGTGAGCCGCAATTGTCGCGCTACGCGGAGTCAGCGGTGCCTTCGATTCACATCATTGTGAAGAACGGAAACATGACGTTGGAGGGTGTCGTTGACAATGAGACGGATAAGAATTTGGCAGGTTTGCGGGCTAACGGGGTGCCTAACGTTTTTTCGGTGAAGAACAACCTCGTGGTGGCGGGGTCGTCCAAATAGCCGCCCGCGTGGCCCCGACGTTTCCAGCGAGTTGCAGCCGTCGCTGCGCGGTCGGAATCCCGACCAAGTTTTGCCGTTATTAACGGACACGCGCCTCGTAGTCCCTATGTACCATTAAAGTTTTTGGCGTATTGGCCGATGATTACTGTGCCATGCCAAATCTCTATTTCTGCCAGCCACACACACAGAATCAGGGCACGCTACGCGCCGTGATTTCCCACGACGACTGCAAGTACTTGGTCGAACCTGGCTCCGCCACGTATGTGGGCGAGGATTTTCCCAAGGTCAGCGATCAGCACGGTCAAAAAGCGGACTTTGCGGTCTTGGGCTTTAGCGCAGACGAGGCTACTGCGGAATGGCGCCGAGGCTACTATCGGTTTGAAGCGGACCTGATGGAACTAAACGCGCAAATCCTGAAGCTTGCTCGATAGTCCGCCGTCCTGTGACGTTCAAACGCCAAATGGCCCGTGCCTTCCGCTGCATTGGCGCGGCGTCCTCCCCTTTTAGCTCTGCCACTCATGCAGTAAACCCCGGATATCCATGCCAAACCACCGCGTGATACTAAGTTGCGCTACGGTGCCGGTTTTAGGCCGATGCGAACCGAGTTTATCGAGCAAATGTCGCAGAACTGACGGATATTGGAGATTCCAGGCGAGATCAAATCGCCCGGAATGAGACAACCCAGCGGCCAAGCGAGGGACAGCGATGGCACCTCTCCGCCTGTTTTTAGCTGACGATCACGAAATCGTGCGTTACGGTCTTCGTTCGCTGCTGGAATCGCAGCCAGGGTGGACCGTCGTGGGTGAGGCGGGCGACGGTAAAGCCGCGATTGAAGGCGTTCTAGAAACCGATCCCGACGTCACGCTGTTGGACATCAGCATGCCGGTCGTTGACGGGCTGCAGGCTGCGCGGAAAATTTTGGCTGGCGGATCGCGAACGAAAATACTCATGTTGTCGATCCACGACACCAAGCAGGTGCTTGGACAAGTTGTGGATTCGGGCGCCCGCGGGTTTGTGTTGAAGTCGGACGCCGCACAGGACCTGATTGCCGCCGTGCAAGCGATCCACGCGAACGGCACCTTTTTCACACCGCAAACCGCCGCGGTCATTCTCGACCGGCAGTTGGATCGCATGCAACAGCAGAGACACGGCTCGACTGCGGGTAAGAAAAAGAGACACGCCAAGCACTAGGGTTACCGTCACAGAGCGTCGCGTCGCAGCGCGCCTTCACCAAACGCTACCGTCCTCCGCTTCGCCACGTACATTTTCCTTCCGATCGCCCGTGAGGGCGTTTTACTTTAGTGTCGGTATTGTTGCGAAATTCCACGAGTCCCGCGCCCTGCCCGACTCACTCCGAGGGGGAACGAATGGCATTGGCGGAAACCGCGGTGTTCGGCGTTTATGCAAATCCGGAAAGCTTGGAGCGTGCCGGCGATGAACTGGTGAAATCCGGGGGATTCTCGGACACCGACATTTGTGTATTGCTGCCGCATGGCCTGAAAGACCGTGGAAAAATGGGAGCTTTCTTATTATCGTTGAGTTGCTACACGTCGCGGCAAGCCGAACTGGCGAAGCAGATCCTCGACAGCACCGACGCTCAGGCCTCCTTTTCATCCCGAATAGCGTTTCTTTCTGCGGCCAACATTGCCGCTGCTTTGTCGCACGAAAACTAATCTGGAACCACCTGCTTCCGCTAAGTCGGTGTACTTTGCGGCTCAGTCTGCCGGTATACTTTCGGGCATGCGTTTCCATCGGTTTCGTGCAGCAATCGCGTTGTTGTTTGTTTTGCTGGTGGTCAGTGTTACGCCCGGGCGGGCGCAACACGATGACTGGCAGCAGGATTTGGCCGCCTGGCGCACGAGGCACGCTGCGGAGCTTCAGAAGCCCGACGGCTGGTTGGCGCTGGCGGGACTGGAGTGGTTGACTCCGGGAGACAACACTTTCGGTTCCGCCGCGGACAACAAAATCCATTTGCCGGCCAGCGGTCCCGCGCACGCCGGCGTTCTGCATCTCGAGGACATGGTCGTCACGTTGAATCCGCCGCCGGGTGGATTCGCGCCAGGCCTACTGATTGACGGCAAACCGGCGCAATCGCGGGAACTGTCTGCCGGTGCTGATAGCGACAAAGGCAATCCTCGCATGACCATCGGCACACTCAATTTCTACGTAGTGCGTCGCGCTGACCGCTTCGCGTTGCGCATCAAGGACGCGCAGTCCACTGCGATTGCCGGATTTCATGGTCTCAAATGGTATCCGCCGGACGCCGCGTTTCGAGTCAAAGCCCAGTGGGTCCCGTACACGCCGCCGAAAAGTATTACGCTGGCGACATTGATCGGCACCAGCTACGACCTACCCGTTCCCGGAGCCGCGGAGTTCACGCTGCACGGAAAGGGCTACAAACTTGAGCCGGTTGTGGAAGACAATCCCGCAGTTAAACTTTTTTTCATCCTGCGCGATACCACTAGTGCTTCGACAACTTACGCCGCCTGCCGCTTTCTCTACACAGGTCTTCCGTCGAACGGGCTCGACAGACCGGGAGAGCTGGAGCTCGACTTCAATCACCTCGAAAATCCGCCCTGCGCTTACACTCCCTACGCCACCTGCCCGCTGCCTCCTCCGGGCAACCGCCTGCCCATTCCCCTGCCAGTCGGCGAACAGCGCTATCATGAATGAGTCTTTAAACGACTTTCCGCTTTCAGGGCCAAAGGACTTCCATTTCGATTACTATTTTTGCCGACGGTTCGATCTAAAGCGCTGGCATTTGGCAATCGGCGCTATCCTGTCGCACAATAAACTGTCGCGCTAAGCGCCGCGGCGCCTATGACCCCTTCCGATCCGTATTCAGCCAACACTGGCGGCCCGCCGAATCCAGCGCGCGAGAAACTCGTCGCTTTGCGGCTGGCGCTGCTCCGTCTGCACAAGACGCTCCTGGATATGGAACGCCGCGAGTACGAACGCTTGCATGGAAAAGTGAATACCGGCGAGCTTTTCCGGCTGGTCATCGATCACGAGCAATTCGCCTGGCTTCACAATATTTCCGAATTCGTTGTGCGGCTCGACGAAAGCCTCGCGGGTGAAGTGCCGGTGACTGCTGATGACACGCGGAGCGCGATCATGTTAGCGCGCAAAATGTTCGCACCTTCAGAAGCGGGCGACGGCTTCCAGAAGCGTTACTTCGATGCTATCCAAATGGATCCCGCCGTGGTCATGGAGCACGCGGAACTCGCGCGGCTTTTTGCCAACGAACCGACCGAGCCGGCCGGGGCGTAGTTGCCCCGAATAAATCGCCCGCACTCACTCGGGGCGCGTGCCCTGGGCCGCTCCAACTTTCATCGGAGAGAACTCGAATTTGTTCAAGCCCGCGCGTATCGTCGGGTCGTTTTCCATGATTTCGCGAAACTCCGCCTCATCCGCAACTTCAAATACCGCCATGCCAAACGCACCCTCGCGTGCCATTACCGGCCCAAAGATAAGGACTTTCCCGGCGGCGAACCTATCATTGAAATACTTCACATGTTCCATCATCAGCGCCCGCTCCTCGCCGGTCATGTCCGCCGGAAATGTCGGCCGAGGCGGGATTAATCTCGCAAAAAAGTGCTGTTTTTCCATGGCGTCGGCCATCGTATCACGCCGACCAGGGCAACTGATCGCAGCCCTTCGGCTCCTCAAGGCCGCGCCCCTGTAATCGCCCCAACTGGGCCATCGCAACTTCCGGGTGCGCGATTGGGTTCGAGTCCTTATAATCCCCATCACGCGGCAGGGCGTTCGATAGCCGCGATAACCGCTATGGCAATGACCGGACCGCATAGCTCCCTGGGCCTTAACATGAGGCGCAGCCTGCTCTTCGTTGCTTTGGCGGGCACACCTGGGCCCTGCGGCACGGCGGCACAACATCTCCCGTCTGCCCCCTCCCAACAGGCCGATTCCGAAAAGCCGCGGCGCCTCTCTCCGAAAACGCGGAGGGAAATCTTTGACAAGGTATGGAAGGAGATTCACGATCACTACTACGACCCATCTTTCAACGGAGTGAACTGGGACGAGATTCACACGCGTTATCGGCCGCTGATCGAGAGCGCGACCGACGATCAAGATTTCTACACACTCATGAGCCGGATGACCAGCGAGCTTCACGACGCGCACACGCGATTTAACTCGCCGGAACAATGGAAACACTACAAGAAACAACAAGGGGTGAGCTCGGGTATCAGTGTGGACGATGTGGATGGAAAAACCGTGGTCACCGCGGTGCGGCGCGATTCGAGCGCGGCTCACGCGGGCGTCGAGCCAGGGATGGTGATTCTCAGCATCGATGGAAAACCTGTCGCCGAGCGCATCGCGGAAATCGAGAGAAGCAAACCATCTTCGTCTTCCGAACGCGCTACCAGGATTTTCAGCTACGGCCGGTTATTTGCGGGGCCGCCGGACACGGAGATGCGGCTGGGGTTGGAACGCGCGGACGGCTCGCGCTTCGAGGTCACGCTGCAGCGGCAAATTTATTCTTCGGCGCCGGATGTGGCCACCGATGTGCTTCCGTCGGGAAGCGGCTACATCCGGTTCGACGGCTTCCAACCGGCCATTACCAAGGAGTTCCGGCAGGCACTGGAAAGGTTTAAAAATACTCCTGGGCTGGTGGTCGATCTGCGTAGAAACGGTGGCGGCGACCTGGGTGTGCTGCTGCCCATCGCGGGATTTTTCTTTGACAAGAAAACGCTCTTCGCGAAGGACAAGACCCGCTCGGGAAAACCCCTTTCGGAGTTCGCAGGAATTTTCCGCCTGCCGCTGGAGCTTTACGTCGGCAAGCCGGGCGATCAAATTTATTCTGGTCCCGTCGTGATTTTAGTGGATGCGCGCTCCGCGAGTTCGTCCGAGGTCTTTGCCGCGGGAATGCAGGATTCGCAACGCGCGAAGATCGTCGGTAGCCAAAGTTGCGGGTGCGTTTTGGGCATCGCCCGGCCGCGCGTGATGAAAGGCGGCGGTGTTTTGGAAATGAGCGAAGTGCTGTGGTTTTCGCCGAAGGGGCGGAAACTGGAAGGCACCGGAATTCTGCCCGACAAAACCGTCGCGCCCACACTGAGCGATCTGCAGCACCGGCATGATCCCGCCATCGAGACCGCGGAGAAGCTGCTGCGTGATATGGCGCCCGCGTGGCGACGCGCCTCGAACAGGCTGTAGGGTCTGTGTGGCGGTGTCAGGGCGCCGCGTCAGCAGTGGCCGATCCATGTAGTAGCATGGCGACCTGGCGTCAGCTTCTGAGAGCCGATGATTTTTCGCGTTGCCAGACAGACTTTGTCGCCCCATAGAGAGTGAAACGCTTGATTCCAGCATCTCGCGCATCCTTCATCGCAAAACGCGCCGCCATCGCCGTGATCGTGCTTTTTGCGGTGGTCTATGCAGGAGACTATCTCCTGGTGCGCTGGAAAATGGCGGATCCGAAAACGGGCGAAGCGTTTGGAACCGTCCGAATGGAGAGGCTCTACGCGATCCCGCAGAAGAACGGCAAGATCGACTACGAGTTCGATGCGCAGCAGCCCGAGGTCACGACTCCTTGTGTGCATTCGTTATTTCCGCACATGGGCGACACGCCTTGCTGGTATTTGCAGCGTAACAGTCAGAAACCTATCCCTATGTGAGAATTCGCGGGCACGGCCGGAACGATAGTGCGCCCCTGGAGGTTACGCGCTTAACCTGCTAAGATTCGCGACACAATTTTAGCGGTGCGTTTTTTTTGGATCGTTCCGCCAAACAAAGGACGAAAATGGACCGACGCGACTTTCTGAAAACGACTAGCGCGGTAATTGCAGGCGCGACCCTGGCCCCGAGCAGTTTCGCAGGCCGCGCGGGGGCCGGCAGCGATGGGCGAATGGTCCTTCCCATCAGTCGAAATTGGCGCTACAGCAAGAACTTCGCGCAAGGCGCGCATGGACGGGAGTTTGACGATTCCGGATTCGAGCGCATCGTAGTGCCCCATACGAATGTGCGCTTGCCTTGGCACAGCTTTGACGACAAGACCTATGAATTTGTGTCGATTTACCGGCGGCGATTCAAGCTGTCGGCTGAGGCGCGCGGCAAGCACGTCTTCGTCGATTTCGAAGGGGTGATGACCGCATCCACGGTGTGGATCAACGGCGTGAAGCTCGGCGAGTACAAAGGCGGGTACACGCCTTTTTCTTTTGACCTGACGCCGCATATTGATTTCGCGGGCGAGAACGTTTTGGCGGTGGATGTCGATTCCACCGAGCGGGCCGACATCCCTCCGTTTGGCCACCAGATCGATTACCTGACATTTGGCGGAATTTACCGCGAGGTTTGGCTTCGCATCGTACCGGGAACCTTCATCGAGAATATTTTTGCGAAGCCCAAGGACGTTTTGAGCGGGAAACCGTCGCTGGATGTGGACTGTTTCCTTCAGCACCAGGAAGCGTCGCGCGAGCCGTTGACACTCGAAGTCGAGTTGCGCGACGCCGATCGCACCATTGCCAAGAACACCCAGCACGTTGCGGCTTCAGACGCCTCGGCTACGCCAGCGCCGCACACCGTGCATTTGGAAAATCTGGACGCGATCAAGTTGTGGGATCTTGAACATCCCAATCTGTATTCCATGCACGTGCGACTGCTGCGCGGGACGCAATTACTCGATCGCGATACGCGCACGCTCGGTTTCCGCCATGCCGAATTCACCGACCACGGTTTCGCGCTGAATGGGAAAGTGATCAAGCTGCGTGGGCTCGACCGCCATCAGACGTTTCCCTTCGTCGGGCAGGCGATGCCGGGACGCGCGCAGCGCAGCGACGCCAACATCCTTCGCCACAAATTGCACTGCAACATCGTGCGCACCTCGCACTACCCGCAATCGCGGCATTTTCTGGACGCCTGCGATGAAATGGGCTTGCTGGTGCTCGAAGAAATCCCCGGTTGGCAGCACATCGGCGACCAAGCTTGGAAAGACATCTCGGTCGACAACGTCGGCCGCATGATCCGCCGCGACTGGAATCATCCCAGCATCATTCTCTGGGGCGTGCGCATCAACGAATCGAAAGACGACCACGATTTCTACGTACGCACGAACGCCCTGGCGCACCAACTCGATCCCACCCGCCAGACCGGAGGAATCCGCTACTTCCAGTCCTCTGAATTTCTCGAAGACGTATTCACGATGAACGACTTCGGCTTCCCGTTGAAGCCGCCCAACCACCCGCGCTATCTGAACACGGAGTTTGTCGGCCACACCTATCCGACCAAGACCATCGACCAGGTCGAACGCCTGCGGGAACACATGCTGCGTCACGCGCGCATTCACGATCAGCTCGCGTCTAACCCGCAATACGCGGGCGGCATCGGCTGGTGCGCGTTCGACTACAACACCCACGCCGACTTTGGTTCCGGCGACCGCATCTGCTACCACGGCGTCACCGACATCTTCCGCGAACCCAAGCCCGCCGCCGGATTTTACAAATCGCAATGTGATCCCGCCGAAGAAATCGTGCTCGAGCCGGCGTTTCATTGGGCGCGCGGCGATGAGTCGATCGGCTTCACGAAAGCTTGGGTCTGCTCGAATTGCGACCACTTGAAATTTTACATTGGCGAAAAGTTGGTGGCGGAGGTCGATCCCAACAAAACGGAATTTGCTCACTTGCGTTACCCGCCCTTTGTCGCAGACCTGGAGAAAACTGTTTTCGAATGGGGCGATCTGCGCATCGAAGGGTACATTCAAGGCAACAAGGTGATCTCGAAGAGCATGTCGGGCCGCGGCGTCGACCAGAAATTCACGATTCTCCCCGATGACACCAAGTTGCTCGCCGATGGTGCCGATTCCACTCGCGTCGTACTGCGCGTAACCGACGAGTTTGGCGCTATCCGCCCATTCGCCAACGACGCCGTCCAGTTCGACCTCGAAGGCCCCGCCGAAATCATCGGCGACAATCCTTTCGCGCTGATCGGCGGCACCGGTGCCATCTGGATCCGCGCAAAAGAACAAACAGGCACCGTCATGCTCACCGCCAAGCATCCACAATTAGGCGTGCAAAAGCTTCAATTCGAGATCGCACCCGCCCCCGCGGAGACCGCGTAGTCTTCGAGCACCAAGTCTCCGCGCCCTCTGCGGTCCAGTCTCTGTGCCCTCTGCCTTAAAGCCTTTTTCCTCGTTGGTTGTCTTTTTCGGTGACAGGCCAGCTGCGAAAGTTCAAAAGTTCGGCGTCCCCACAAGACGCAAACACCTTTAAAAGCGTTATAATCCACCCAGCGCGCCCGTAGCTCAGCTGGATAGAGCAGCTGCCTTCGAAGCAGCGGGTCGGGAGTTCGAATCTCTCCGGGCGCGCCACTTCCCCTAATAGTTTTGTTCGCACGAGTTCCCGCCGGACACCTTCCCCGTTTAAGCTCCGCGTTCGAGCCGGCTATCGCCCTATCCCGGTAGCATCTCCCCTTCTCGGTGAGATGCTGCCGAAGCTGAGCTGGAAGGCGCCGGGTAACAGTCGTTAACTTCTGCGATATTTTTACCAACAATTATCTCGATGCCACGCCCACTCAAGTGATACCATCGAAGCCAGTAAGTTCAATGTCCCCAATGGGATCGCCGCTGTCGGACCCGCGGTGAAATCCCTCGCAAGTAAATATCAACTTTCGGTGTGAGGTGTTGCCTGTCTCTCGTGAGCCTGCAAGCGCCAGCCGCATCTCTGCCACCCCGCCCCGAGGTTGTCACCCGCCGGCGAGAATTGCCCGCCCTTACCGGCGTCCGTTTTTTGGCCGCGTGGTACGTGGTCATGTTTCACGCGCTGCCGGGCCTGGCCCATCGCTATCCCGTACCTAAGCTGCTGGCGACCTTCCTGAGCAACGGCTATCTCGCAGTCGGCCTGTTCTTCCTACTCTCGGGCTTTATTCTGGCCTATACTTACGAAGGTCAAATCGACGGCGCCTCGGGGAGAACGCGTTTCTGGGAAGCCCGGTTTGCGCGCATCTACCCCGTATATCTGCTTTCGCTCGTACTGTCGTACACATTTGCAGCCAGCCTGCCCTTTGGCACGCGCCTCGCGGTTCTCGGCATGGTGCAGGCGTGGAACCCGTGGAACCCGGGTATGGCGGGCGCGTGGAACTATCCGGCATGGACGCTGTCCACCGAGGCATTCTTCTATCTCTGCTTCCCTTTTGTCGTTCCATGCATCTCCCGCAAAAGCGACCGCACCTTGTTGTGGCTCACGGCGGCGCTGCTCGCGGTGTGCGTCGTCGGGCACACGCCGGTGATGGGGCTGGGAGACTGGAAGAACCATGCGGTCTTGCTCGAAAAAGTGATTCCGTTGCCGGTCTTACGCCTCCCGGAGTTCCTGCTCGGGGTAACCATGGGCCTGCGCTTCCTGAGGGACCAGAGCGGGCAACACCCGACCGCAGGGGACCAAACGAGCCGGCCACTGCGCGTGTATCCCGCAGTATTCGCGACAGTAGCCGCGCTGAGCCTGAGCCTGGGCGATTGGGTTTCGATCGTGATCCTGCCTTTTGCGGTGCTCGTGTACGAACTGGCACGCGGGGGCAGTTGGCTAGCCAAATTTCTTTCGACGCCGGTCATGTTTCTGCTCGGCGGCGCGAGTTACGCCATCTATCTGTTGCGGTTGCCGGTCACCACGTGGGCGCGGGTCGCCATATCCGGCCTGCCCGCGAGGTTCGTGCGTTTCGGCGAACTGCTGGTCCCGTTGATTCTAATTTTGTTCTGCGTTCTGGTGTTCCGCTATTGGGAAGAACCCGCGCGGAAAGTGCTCCGGCGGTGGTTTGCGAAAGACAGAGCGCGGTTGGCGCGTCTACCGGTCTCTTCGTCGGCCAGCTCCGCTGGCAACTGACTTCTAGGATTGCCTGGGATTGTCGCGCAGACATCTTTCCTACAAGTCCCGGCGTAGACGTCTTCGATCTCGTGGGGAATCTCGTGCTGTCACTAAGCCTCGCTAGGTTTCGCTACACGACGGTTACGACGGCATTACTGGATTCGGTGTATGGATATGATTTACGGGGCCTGAGACGATCGCGTTGCGGGCTAACAAGTTCGCTAAGTTGGAGGAGGAGGGGCGGCGTGGTACGCTTCGTAAAACGAGGCGGTAGGGCTGGGACGCGACGCTTCTCCTTCTTCTAACGAGTCGATCTCCCTCAGTGTCTAACCATGCTGGCTTTCCTCGCTCGCATTCGAACGGCATCCTCGGACTTTCAACCTCGCACTTTCAACTTCCAACTCGGTTTCTAACTTCGACTCTATAATTGGGCGTGCCCAAAAAACCCCGAAAGCCGGATTCTAACGTTCGCCTGCATGGACGCTCGGATGGCCGTCGAAAAATCGGTCTGGCGAGAGCGCTGTCCAAGATGGGCATTTGTTCGCGGTCGCAAGCAGCTGCCATGATCGTCGCCGGGCGCGTGCGCCTCAATGGAGTGGTGAAGAGCAACCCCGAAACGCCTGTGAATTTTGGCGCCGACCGCGTCGAAGTGGATGGCCGCGTAAGCGTTGCCGCGCAGAAAATCTACCGGATGCTGAACAAGCCGCGCGGCGCGGTCACCACCGCGTCGGACGAGAAGGGACGGCGGACCGTCTACGATTTGCTGCGGCCGGAATCGTCGCGGCCAGGCGAGCCAGAATCCGCAGGAAACGAGTCTCCCTGGATCGCGCCCGTTGGAAGACTCGACAAAGCCAGCGAGGGTTTGCTGCTGCTGACCAATGATTCCGAGTGGGCGGCGCGCATCCTCGCGCCCGATACTCACCTGGACAAGACCTACCAGGTGCACATCGACAAGGTCGCGGACGAGCAATTGCTGGCCGCGCTGCAAAACGGAATCATAAGTGGCGGCGAAACGCTGCACGTTAAGCGCGTGCATCTCCTCCGCTCCGGCGAAAAAAATTCCTGGCTTGAAATTGTGCTGGACGAAGGAAAAAATCGGCACATCCGGCGGATGCTCGAAGCCTTGGGCGTGGAGGTCCTGCGCCTGGTCCGCGTGGCGATCGGCCCGCTGGCGTTAGGCGAACTGGCCAAGGGTGCCTCGCGGCCCCTCACTCCAGCCGAAAAGGCGGCGCTGGATCGAGCCCTGTCTCGGCAGGCCTCCGCACGATCGCATAGCAACCACACGCATAGCAGTCGGTGGTCATCCTGAGCGAAGCGATGGATCTCTACCTCGGAAACAACTCCGACCGCGCCGATCTCAAAAAGCACAAACGCATCAAGCGTAAACAGTCCCTACGACGCCCTATGACCCCATTCCAGTTGGGCCAGCTCTCCCTGCCCCGCTTGCAAATCGTCGCGCAAGACCCTACGCTCGTACGTCGATGCCCGAACTCACACCCGCCATCCTCGTCTACGGCTTCATCTCTTACGTCGTCTTTTTATTTTCCACAACGTGCCACGAAGCGGCGCACGCCTTGGCCGCCAAACTGGGCGGGGACAACACTGCGGCCTTGGCCGGGCAGGTGACCCTCAATCCGGTGCCCCACATCCGCCGCGAACCGTGGGGCATGGTGGTGATTCCCATCCTGGCATTTCTGTTCAGCCGCGTGATGATCGGCTGGGCTAGCGCTCCGTTCGATCCGCTGTGGGAGCAGCGCCACCCGCGCCGAGCGGCGTTGATGGCCCTGGCCGGCCCGGCAGCCAATTTCACGCTGATGCTCATCGCCGCGGCGGGCCTGCGGATCGGAAGCTCCATGGGCTGGCTGCACTGGAGTGCCGGAGAACATCCGGACTTCGCGATCGTGACCTTATATGTGCTGTTTTCGCTGAACCTGCTGCTCGGCACGTTTAATTTGCTCCCGGTGCCCCCTTTGGATGGAAGCACCGCCATTATGCTTTTGATGGATCAGCACACCGCGGGGCGTTACTTGGGCTGGCTCCGCGGCAGCAGCTACGCGCGTCTCGGACTGTTGGTGGGCTTATTGGTATTCCGGTATCTCTACGGCCCCATCGAAAGCTTCGCCACCAACCTGCTCCTCCGCACGCACTTATAAGCTCTCGAGCTCCTGCCAGCAACCGGTTCATCAGCCCGAATGCCCGAATAAGGGATTCCCGCGAGGGATTTCGCACCATTGCTACAAACAAGTGCTTTACACAACCGGTTCCGTTCCACACGACAGTGAGCCTGCCGGTGTCTCCGCCGCGTACACCTGGCGGAGCCCATCGGGCTAAAGTAGGCGACGCCGTTGTATATTGCAAAACGATTGGCCTTCCGGCTGCAATCTACTTTGCCGGAGGTCGCCTTATGATGCTGTCGGCCCGCCTTCCGCTGGCTGGTTTGTACCGCGTGGAAGTTTCCGGCTGGGACACAAACCAGGCGTTCTTCGTCGAAAAATCAGACTTGGAATGGAGCGAACACGCGGGAAAGCGCGTGGTGTTATGCAATGCGGTGCCTGACGGAGCGGTGGTTTTCCTGCGGCTTTTGCAATCGCTCCGCGCCGACCGGTCCCACCCAGTTCCTTACGAGGCAGAGTTCGTGGCCGTAACTCCAGAGGGCCAGCGGCAATTCCAGCTGCACCCGCTGAAACCGCGCACCGTGCACCACAGTTCCATCCACTAATAGTTGCATGGCAGGTTGTGCATGGCAGGTTGCGCCCGGCAGGTGCATCTGGCGCTTTGCGCTTTGCCGCCGGCATTTGGCAACTGGAATTTTATGCGCCTAGATTTCGCCGCGTGGACGTGTGCAACTGCCGAACTGGCGCCGAAACGGAACAATTGATCGAAGTGGGGTTCGAAATGGCGTGGAAATCCTGACGCGAATCGGAAGCGGCACACGAAGACCACCTCGAAGCAACCCCCTCCCCAGTTCTGCACAGGCCGCTAAGGCGTTCACGGGCAACCTCTTGCGAGCGGAAATCCAGCCGTGCCAAGGTAACGGCCGCATTGGTCCCAAGGAGCGGGGAGGTGGCAGCCGCGTTGCGAATAGCGGAACGTGGGACACGCCCCTACCAAGACGGTGGAGATCATTGCGCCGGCGAGCGCGCTGACCCCTTGCATACTCGACGACGATCCGGCGCAAGGGGAAACGCTGGCAGCCATGGTGGAGGAGCTCGGGTATGCGTCCATTCTGACCTCCGATCCGGAAGAGGCGCTGAAGTGCGTGCGTTATGGACGCAGCCGGCTGCTGCTGGCCGATCCTGGAATTCACGGCTGCGAATTTATCGACCGCGCGCTGCGCACCGATCCGGGAGTACACGTCATTGTGATGAGCAGGGCATATACGCTGGACTCCGCGCTCGAAGCCATCCGGCGGGGCGCCACCGATTTCTTGCCCAAACCGATCGAGCGCAGTCGCCTGAAGCGCACCCTGGACGAAGCTGCGGCGCTGTACGACCAGCGCCGGCGGGTGCGCGCGCTCGAAGAACAACTGCTGAAAGACCTGGAGTTTCACGGCATCGTGGGCAAGAGCCCGGCCATGCTGGAGGTTTTTGACTTCGCGCGCAAGATCGCGCGGCATTATGCCAACGTTCTGCTCACCGGGGCCACCGGCACGGGCAAAGAGCTCGTGGCGCGAGCCATCCATCAGATCAGCCCGGTAAGCTCGCAGCGCCTGGTGGTGTGCAACTGCTCGGCGATGGTGGATACCCTGCTGGAAAGTCAGCTCTTCGGCCACGTGCGGGGTGCCTTCACCGGCGCGACGGACACGCGGCCTGGCCTGTTTGAGTACGCCAACGGCGGCACGGTTTTCCTGGACGAGGTCGGCGAAACGTCGCTGGCCATGCAGGCCAAGCTGCTGCGCGTGATTCAGAACCGGGAGATCCAGCGCGTGGGCTCTCCCGAAGTGAAGCAGATCCTCGTGCGCCTGATCGCGGCCACCAATCGTGATCTGCGCGCCGAAGCCCTGGGGGGCCGGTTTCGCGAAGATCTGTTCTACCGGCTCAGCTCCATCCAGATTCGTATTCCGTCCCTGTGCGAGCGGCTGGAAGACATCCCGCTGCTGGTACAGTTTTTCCTGAAAAAGTACAACGACGCCTACGGCAAGAAGATCCGGGGTCTGACGCGCCGGGCGCAGGCCGTGCTGCTGCAGCATTCCTGGCCGGGGAACGTGCGGGAGCTTGAAAATGTCATCTCCACTGCCTGCATCACGGCCACGGGAGACTTCATCGACCTGGCGGACTTGCCCGAGCACCTGCAACACCGCCGGCAGCACACGCCGCAGGGAGACCAGTGGCGGCCGCTGTCGCTCGACGAAGTCCGGAAAGTGCACATCCAGCGGGTTCTGGACATGTGCCAGGGCAACCGCTTGCGCGCGGCGCATATTCTGGGAATTGGACGCACCAGTTTGTACCGCTATTTAAAGCGTGACGAACATGACGGAGATCCGCCGGCAAACGATGGGGTGGCAATCGCGTGACCTGGGGCAAAGCGGGGTCTGTATTTCCGATGTGCGTGTGAAATTCTCGATGCGAGACGTTCCTTCCACCGTCGTATTTTGAGGCGCGATGGGCTAGCTCCGTGGCGCGCTGTTCCGCAGAGGGACACATTCCCGCGATGGACCAAAAATGGAGATCTACGCTTTCCGCAAGCGACACAAAACGCGAAGTTTACGAACTCCACAGTTTGGCACGATCCCTGCACTTGGTAATCGTGCTCGATCGATAGGTTGCAAATGCATTAGAAGGAATGCGCACCAGAGCGCCGGAACGCTGAGCAGAGACCGGCAAGTTAACACGATCGGGCCATCAAATTCTGGAAAGGATTCTTGCGAAGGGCGCCGATGGCAACCGCCGTCAAGGACACAAGCGCATCACGCCCAGCAAGCGCGTCGGGCACGACAGACCTGCGTCGAGCACGACGAATGCGGCGCTCGCGGAAAAGCTTCCCGCCAGCTGTAACCACTTCAGCGAACCCACAACCCACCCGCCAAAACCCCCGAGCGCCGTGTAACCGGTTCCTGGTTGTACGGCGCTCTTTCCTCCGAAGAACAAGAAAACCAGAAATTGGAAATTAGAGGTGAGCACTTAGAAGAAATGCGGAGCAGAGCGCTGAAGGCGCGCTTTGAGTTGCGTCCGCGCGATCGCGAGAGCGGCATGCTCACCGCACACTTAACGCACATATATGAGCTGAGATTCCTGGCCTCGCCTACTGGTATACGCTTGGACGTCTGGTTTCCGGGCTCTAACCTCAAACTTCCGCTTTGTCCTTCTCTTTGCGACTTCCCCGCTTCTAATCTCCAATCTCTAATCTCTAGCTTCCAACGTCTAACTTCCAACCTCTAAGTTCCGGTAGGCGTCGAGGCAGGCTTTCGCGGTATCGAGTTCGGAAAGCCGGCTGCCTTCCTGCTCGATCAGGTAATATTCGACGCCACCCCCGCCTTCGGCGGCGTTGAAGATGGCTCTCCAGTCGGCGGCGCCTTCGCCAAACAACACCGTGAAGCCTTTGGCTGGATCGGGCGACCAATCCTTGAGGTGCAAGGAGCGGATGCGTCCGGGATTAGCGCGAATCCAGGTGGCCGGATCGGAGCCGGCTTCGAGACACGTGCCTACGTCCAGTTGCAGCATGACCGTAGGCTTGGTGTTCTTCGCCAGCACCTCCATCGGGCGCACGCCGTCGATGGGGACAAACTCAACCTTGTGATTGTGGTAGCCGGCTTTCAGGCCGGAGGGCTCGAGCTGCTCGGCGGCAGAGTTGAGCGTTCCCGCAAATGTCTTCCATCCGTCGATGCCGGGAGCGACGTGCGAGGATGCGATGACTACATATTTGCAGCCGAGGATCAGGTTCTTGTCGCGTGTGCGGGAGATGTTGTCCTTGTTCAGGTAGGCAGCGTCGTTGTGGGTGGAGTAGCAGCGGATGCCCAGGTCGTCGAGAAGCTTGCGCATCTGCTTGGTTTGCGCCTCGGTCCAGTCGAAATAGGGCGCGTAGAATTCGACGCACTGATAGCCCATTTGCGCGACCGCGCGCACCGTGCCTTCGAGGTCCTGCTTCAAGGCGTTGCGCACGGAGTAGAGTTCGAGGCCTACAGGAATGGGCGAAGCTGCGGGAGTCCGCAGAGCGAACGGCAACATCGCGGAGATCGCGACGAACGAGCGACGAGAAAGACCGGGTTGATTTGCCATGGCCGAATGCTACGACGAAACCCGGCCGATTTCATTTAGATTTGCCAGAATGCAAGCGAATCTGGTTGCAAAATTCCCGTTTTGGGAGCGCCTGAATTGTTCCCTTCCCACCCCTTTTTTTTCACAAGTGTTCATTCTGAAGGACATTAAACTTGTTTGTTTTCATACACTTTCGCAAGTGTTGATTCTACAGGCCTTAGCCTGACTGTGCGGGAGCATCGAACTCGCTCACAATTTGGCGGCAGCATGGTGGGGTCGCGAAATGGACTCAGCGCATTCCGACCTGGCCTGTTACGGAGTCGATCCGCTTCTTTGAATCGTAGGCAACGCCATCTTGGAAATCGAGTTCCACATTCTCGGTGTCCCGGGTATTGGTGGAAGGATCGTTTCTTACCAGCCCGATATCTACCTGTTCACTAACGGCGAGGGAACCAATGCGATCGGATTGCTTGAGAAAGTGCGCACCATTTCTACTTTCCAATTTTGCATTTCCTGGCAGGCGTCGTCAGGAAGAGTTGCTTGCGGCGTCGAAAAAAAGTACCAGATTCGCTGATGAAAGTAGGTGATTTAAGGTATGGATTCGCAATTTGAGCTCTGGTTCCCTAGCACTCTGGAGGAAACACAGAATGCATCGAACTACCAAGTTCGTGGCTTCGCTTTTGGTGACCGTTGCGCTCGCGGCGCCAGCGGCGACCTTCGCCGGCGCTCGGGCTCAAGACGACCGTGATCGCGAAAATCGTGACCGCGATAATCATGAGCGCGTTTACGATCGAGAACACAAGGATTACCATCAGTGGGACAATCATGAACAGGAGTCGTGGCGACGGTTCCAGGAGGAAAATCACCGCAAGGAGCATGATTTTAAAAGCGCAAGCCGAAAAGAGCAGAACGAATATTGGAACTGGCGGCACGGCCATCCGGACTGAGTTGCCCTTAAGAGTACGACGACGTGAACGATCCGGCCCCCCGCTAACAGCGAGGGGCCGTAGTTTTTTGGCTCAGGTTCTAGCCGGCCAGGAAGGCGGAGGTTTCGCGGAGGAAGAGGGCGAGTTGATCGTGGTGGACCCAGTGGCCTGCGCCGGGGACGGTGATCAGCTGGCGGTTGGGGACGGCTTGGAAGCGCGGGTCGGTTTCCGGAACCGGGAGGAAACTTTCGAGGCCCCAGAAGAATAGGGTGGGGCTGGTTATCTGGCCGAGGATTTCGACGGAGTCTTCGATGTTGTGGCCGTAGGGTGGGAAGACGCGGGCGAAATTGTCGAACTTCCAGAGGAGCGAGCCGTCGGATTCCCAGTTGGTGCCGTGGAGCGTGAGATGGCGGGCTACTTCGTCGGATAGGCGCGGGTTTACCTCGCGCATGCGGGCCATGGCGGCGTCGAGGCTGGGATAACTTTTCGGGTGGCGTTTCTCGAGATTGCGAATATTTTCGATCCACTTGCGGACGCGTACCGAGGCCGGGCCATGGATGGGGTGTTCTCGCGGGAAACCCAGGCCCTCGATGGAGACCACTTTGTGAACGCGTTGCGGGTAGACGCCGGCGTAGTGCAGAGCGATCCCGCCGCCCAGGGAATGGCCGATCAGGCGGATGGGAAAATCGTCGATGACGTCGAGCAAAGCGGAGAGGTCGAGGACGTATTCGCCCGTCGTGTAGGCCGCGCCGGGCGCCCAGGCGCTGTTGCCGTGGCCCCGAAGGTCGAGAGCGTAAACGTGATAATGCTGGCACAGAGTGCGCGCGACCCAGTCCCAGTTGCGAGCGTGATCGAGGGCGCCGTGGACGAGAACGAGCGAGGGCTTGTGGTCCTGGCCGTAGTCCCAGAATTGGAGTTTGAGGCGGTCGGAGTAGAAGAAGTGGGAGATGGGTTCCACAATTCCCTCTTTCGGTCAGGAATCAAACTTTAAAATATACACGTCGTAGGGCGTGGGTCCGAGAGGAAAAACAAATAGTGGTCAGTTGAAGCGAACGTCGAGATCCTTCGGCTATCCTCGTCGGATAGCCTCAGGATGACAGGTTGACGAGATCGGATAGCCTTGGGATGACAAGGTTTTTCCGCGATGCGGCCTGTCGGGATTTGCCCTAGCATGGACGAATTATGTGTTGCGGACTACTGAACAAAAGTTGGCCATAACGTGGGAACAGCAGGAGAGGTTATGCGTGCGCCGCGGCCGTGGCGGGCAGGGTGAACTGAAGAGTTGCGCCCGGCCCGGCGTTGGCGGTGGCCCACAAACGGCCGCCATGCGACTCAATGATTGACCGACTGATGGGCAGTCCCATACCAGTCCCGTTATCCTTGGTCGTAAAGAATGCCTGGAAGATTTGGTCCCCCCGCTCCGGAGGCAATCCCACGCCGGTATCGCTGACCGAGATCAGCAGTTGACCGTCATCGGTTTCTGACTTGATGGTGAGCTCACTTCCGTCACTCGTTTCCTTCATGGCATCGATGCCGTTGAGCATCAGGTTCATGAAAACTTGTTGTAGTTGCACACGGTCTGCCATGACCTTGGGAAGACCCTCAGCAAGCTCGGTGCGGATGGAGATCGAATAGCGGCTGGCCTCGCTGCGCAGCAGGACAATCATTTCTCGAATGAGTTCATTTACATCAACCAACTCCTGCTGCTGCGCGCCCTTCTTGAACAGCGAACTGATTCTGCCAATGATATCAGCCGCGCGCGTTACGTCGTTAACGAGTCTCGATGCGGCTTCGCATGCCTCTGCCACGTCGGGCTCATCGCGACCAAGCCATCGCAAGCAGGTTTTAGCGTTTGTTAGTGCCGCGGAAATCGGCTGCCTGATCTCGTGCGCTAGCGATGCCGTCAACTCCCCCATGGTGGTTACCCGGCTCACGTACGCGAGACCCGCCTGCGCCTGGCGCAAAGCTTCTTCGGCACGTTTGCGTTCGGTTATGTCCCGTGCCAGTTTCGATGCTCCAACAATGCGACCCGCAGCATCCTTCATCGGCGAAATTGTCAGAGCGACGTCGAGCAGGCTGCCGTCCTTGCGCATGCGGACCGTCTCGAAGTGGTCGACCCGCTCGCCTCGCGTCAGCCGTTCAATAATCGCTCTTTCTTCGTCACGACGGTCAGGGGGAATAATCAGCGTGATATTCTGGCCGACCGCCTCTTCCGCAGCATAGCCGAACAGTCGTTCTGCGCCCTTATTCCAACTGGTGATTATGCCATTGAGATCTTTGCTCACAATCGCATCGTGCGACGATTCCACAACGGCGGCCAGCAAACGGGTCGCCTGCTCTCCCCGCTTGCGTTCGGTCACGTCTATCGATGTACCGACGTATTCCAGGAGATCGCCGGATACGTTGCGAATGGGGTGACCTATCGAGCGAACGTACCTAATCGCTCCGCCGGGAAGAACGATTCGGAATTCCACGTCAAAGTGGGAGCCTTCGTCCGGCCTTTCAAGAAAGACCTCTCTGCGCACCCTGTCGCGATCCTCTGGATGAATGCGCTGGTAAAACGCTTCGTCAGACGGTATCCCGCCTTCCGAATCGAAGCCAAACAGGCGGAAATTCTCCTGTGACCAGTAGACACTCTGTCTAGTGGCCACGTTCCATGCCCAACTGCCTGTACCGATCAACCTTTGTGCATCCGCTAAGTAACCCTCGCTGCGCCGCAACGCTTCTTCCGCCTGCTTTGCTGCGGTGACGTCCATCGCGGTCCCGACAAATTCTACGAGGTCACCCGACTCGTTCAAGGTAGGATGGCCGGTCGTGTGGAGGTGCTTGATCGTTCCGTCCGGAAGAACAATGCGGTAGTCCAATTGAAACTCGGTTTTTTCGATTTCGGCTCTTTCAAAAAGGTTCACAACGCGCTTCCGGTCCTCAGGATGGAACCTACTAAAGAAGAATTCCGTGTTCGATGCGTCCTCATCAGGCTTGATGTCGTGTATCCGATAGATTTCCGGCGAGACTGTGACTGCCCCCGAGGC